>ENA-ORTP01001280-ORTP01001280.1-human-gut-metagenome-genome-assembly--contig:-NODE-1280-length-26714-cov-2.896620_pt1 | contig 26714 bp, 17 predicted proteins | sample MGYA00241913_ERZ509190 | MGnify/ENA primary metagenome ERZ509190 (study PRJEB26280, sample SAMEA2338839) | human gut metagenome | biome: human gut; feature: human-associated habitat; material: faeces...
CATCATAACGGAAACCTTCCAAAGCCAACTCGATACGACGTTCACGGCGGATTTCGCGGATCAAGTTGGCGTTCGGGCCTTTGATTGTTGGATATTCGGCAACCAATTTCGGGTCTTCAATCGGATTTGTTGTCAAATGGTGATTAAAACCAACCCGATCACGCAAAGCGTTGATTGTTTTATCTAATTCGGGATCTTGGCCAAGTTCGGCTCCTGCTTCTGCACGTATCAGAAGAATCTCTGCATAACGGAAGATTGGAGCGTCTAATGTTCCAATATGATGAGATGATGTGTATTCTGACGGATTGTAATATTTGATAACACCATATCCCGTAGATGTACTAACACTTCCACTGGTATATTTACCGATATCCGGACGTTTCCCTTCTAGGTAATAGGTGTATTCACCAGCTTCGGGAGTCGGTACTGTTTGTAGTAAACGCGGATCTCGATTCTTTAGTTCGGCGATTAATGTAGTATGATGAGAGTGGCCTTCGCAGCCGCACATAGAGATTGGTTTTCCTGTTGTTGCACACAAATAATCTTCAACAGCGTCACGACTCAAACCGATAGGAGATTCACCGACTGCAATTTGGCGGCTTAAGTTATTTCCTTTGCCGACAGTCGGATCATATTCCTTCGACAGAATAATTTCAGGATTGGAGTTGTAATCTGCTTGGATAAATAATTCATAATAGGCTTTACCAGGTTTTGAACCTTGGAACAATGAATAGCCATATTCGGATTTCATCAGTTCGCCTGCTGCTTCATAAGCGGCTTTGAGCAATTCGGTATCACCTTCCATATTATGATAACGGCGGAAAGTTCCTTCAAATAAACATATACGTGCCTTTAATGCAAGTGCAGCGTCTTTGCTGATGCGGTAGACACCTGTCGTTTCTTTTTTGGGTAACCATTCAATCGCTTGATCAATGTCTTTTATCATGTTTGCTACAACGGTAATACGGGAATCGCGGCCTTTGTATAGGTCTTCGTCTCCAGGAACCAATACTTTGTCATACCAAGGTACATCGCCAAAGCGTTTTACTTTATTAAAGTAATCTAATGTCTTGAAGAATAAAATTTCACCAGCATAACGATGTTTTACGGCCTCGGTTTCCGGGGATAGTTCGTAATCTTGCATAAAAGCATTACAAGCACGAATATTTTCCCATTTCCAATTGTCATTGTCTGCTGTAGAAATGCTGTGTTGACTGAAAGCTACAGAGTTTGCGTCCCACGGAAGTAGGTCATCAGACTGGAAATCAGTTTCCATCATCCCAAAATTATATTCGTTCGGATTTCCATGTCCGGTGATTAATTTGGGATATAAATCATTACAATATTGCTCTAATGCCTGTGCATTGGCATTTGCAAAGTATTGTTGTGTACTGATAGAGTCTAATGGCTCTTTATCCAGTACATCACAACTTTGGGTTGTGAGGAACAATAAACCACCAAATAATATAATTGACTTTTTCATGTTACTTTGTCTGTTTTTAGAATGTTACGTTGATACCAAATGAATAAGAACGGGTGAACGGGTAAACACTACCGTTGTCGTCAACTTTCAAGTTACCGTTATTGTCACGTCTGCCTACAGCATCCGGATCGAGGTATTTGTACAATCCTGTAGCTTCCCAAAGATTCTGACCGCTTACGAACACTTTTAGCTGACCAATGCCGTATTTATTGATGAGCGCTTTAGGAATAGTGTAGCTTAATGTAACATCTTTCAGACGGATAAAAGCACCGTTTTGCAGATATTTTGTCTGTGTTTGTTTACTTCTATCACTCCAAGTCGGAATAGGATAGTAAGCGTTCGTATTGGTTTCACTCCAAGAGTTATCGATGATGTAATCATTTAAGTTAGCCCACCAAATACCTGTCTTGTATCCCCAAAATACAGGAGAGTCCAACCATACGTCGCGTTTCATTGTACCTTGGAAGAACAGACGTAAGTCAAAACCTTTCCATGAACCACTCAAGTTGAGGTTGAAATTGTAGCGGGGAGTTGTATTACCAATGACTTTTTTGTCGCCCGAATCACCAACACGATTATTTCCACGGTCAATTTTTCCATCACCGTTCAAATCTGCATAACGAATATCTCCTGGTTTCCAAGTTGTGCTGATGAAAGCCTGTTTATTGGCCATTTCTTGGGCTTCAGCTTCATCTTTAATGAAGCCATCTGTTACATATCCCCAAATTTCGCCGATTTTCTTTCCCTGGTAATGAGTTTCATCCAAACTTAATGTCGGATTATCATATTTCGTGATCTCAGAAGTGTTGTCTGAGATGCCGATGCTGATAGAGTAATCCAAAGGACTGCCGGCCACGTCTTTAATCTGATCGTTCCACGTTAAAGATAATTCCATACCTTTGGTTCTCATATCTGCCAAGTTCTCTTTACCACCTGTCGTCCCTAATACAGCCGGGTAAGTTTTGTTTACGACCATTCCTTTTGTATCGCGGATGTAATAGTCAAAAGATCCAGTGAAACGGCCGTTCAGCATAGTCCAGTCTAAACCGATATTGGTTGTGTAAACTTTTTCCCATGTGATGTTTGTACTAGCCAATGTCGGAGCTTTCAAGCCACTAATGATACCGCCGTTCATCAGATAGGCCAAAGATTCGCTTGTCAAGAAACTTAAATATTGGAAATTGCCATCTGTAACTTGATTGCCTAATGAGCCATATGAAGCTCTGACTTTTAGGTTGTCGAAAATATTACGAGCTGGTTCGAAGAAACTTTCTTCAGAGATACGCCAACCTGCTGATACCGAGGGAAAGAATCCCCAACGATCACCAGACATATATTTGGATGAACCGTCATAGCGACCATTTACCTCAAGTAAATATTTTTGCATGTAATCATAATTCAAACGGAAGAACGCACCCTGTACAGCCCAGATTGTTGCTTCTTCACTTGGCATGTTATAAGTACTGGCCAAATCGGTGACAGGGAAATTGTTATCAAATAGATTACTAGTGCTTACGCTTAATTTAGTCGTCTTTTTGCTTTCTTGGTTGTAACCGACCATTACACCTAAATTGTGCTTGTCATTGAATGACTTCTTGTAGTCAGCCCATAAGTTCAATGCTTGATAAGTATCTCCGTAATTAGCTTTTGTTACACCTCCAGGTGTACCAACGGATAGCGGAGATAACGTACTTTCTTCTGGCATTGTCTGATACAGTATCTTGCCGTGCTGGGTTTGATCTTGATAGAATTTGTTTCCGGTATAATCTCCCTTGATTGATAAACCGGCTAACGGTGTCAGATTAAAGGCGGCAGTGTACCAAAAGTCATCCGAGTTGGTTTTGTCTCGCCCAGCTCCATCTAATAAACCAGCAAAGTTATAGTTGAAGTTGCTACCTGCTATACCAGCAAAATTATTACCATCTGGCAGGTAAACAGGAATAGTTGGGAATCCACGATAGATTTCGTAAAAAATGTTTCCTAAATTAAAATTGCTGGTGTAGGGATAATCACTTGTATTGCGGTTATATTTTGTACGGAAAGTTACTTCCAACCATTTTGTAATCTGAGTGGAAAAGTTGAAAGACATATTAATACGTTTGTATTTATCCGTACCATATTGCAAAATACCATCTTGTCCTTTATAACCAATAGAGCCGTAGTAAGTCGTCTTGTCTGAACCACCGCTGATACTTGCATTATGTTGTTGCATGAATGACGGTTTGTACATTACGTCGAACCAATCGGTGTTCCCAGCATAAGCCCATTGTCCGGCAGCAGTTATTGAATTGTCTGTTGTATAAAATGCAGAAAGACCTCTCCCCGCAATGAAATCATCTACAGCCTGAACGTGCTCATCTTTGAAATACTGTCCGCTGCCATTGTTCACGTTTGCCTGATTCATGGCACGAATCCACTTATCGGAAGAAACACCATCCGGTAAGCGAGAGGCCATCGACCAAGAAAAGTTGTTATTGTAGTTGATTTGAACTTTTTGTTCTTTTTTCCCTTTTTTAGTTGTGATCAATACAACGCCAAAAGCGGCACGGGCACCATAAATAGAAGCAGAGGCAGCATCTTTTAATACTGATACGCTTTCGATATCTTGTGGGTTAAGCAAAGACAAGTCTGATGTTTCGACTCCGTCGACTAACAATAGTGCTTGTCCTCCATTCAGTGAAGTTGCACCACGTACATTAAATGTAGTAGCTGCATTTGGATTACCACTGGCGAAATCAATATTCAAGTTTGGAATAGCTCCTTGCAAACCTTGTGCAATGTTTCCGATCGGACGATCTTCCAGAATTTCGCTATCTGCAATCCCTACAGCGCCGGTCAGGTTTACCTTCTTTTGTACGCCATAGCCAACGACTACGACTTCTTCCAGTTTTTGAGTGTCTTCCGCTAATTTGATTTGAAGAGTGGATTGTCCTGTGTATTTGATTTCTTGAGTTGTGTAACCAATGAAAGAGATCTGAATGATGTCTCCATTTTTTACACCTTCCAATGTGAAATTACCATCCATGTCGGTAATGTTTCCATTGGTTGTTCCTTTCACTACGACCGATGCTCCGGCAACAGGCCCTAGATCATCTACCACAGTACCTGTAACTTTTCCGTTCTGCTGGGAAATGTTCATACCTTGCTTGGAGGGCATTGTTTCTGCAAATATACTTGCTGGGAAACAAGTGGCACCTGCCAGCAAGATTAAGCTGATAGGTTTGAAATTTTTCAACATAATTTGTGTCTTATATTTAATTGAAAGAATGCTCTTTTAATTAAAATGATGGCGCTTATTATCGCTTTTCTACATCATATATACAAAATGTTAGAGTTTTTAGCTTTTGCGTATAAAGTTTATCTGTGTTTGTAATTAGTTCTAAAAGAACTCTGCACATTTCATATCGGTGTCAAAGATATGAAAATTTTCCGTTGTACTGTTATTTTTCTAAAAAAAATACGTAGAAGTTTCTTTTTTAACATTTTACTCTTTTGGTATTACACAGGTATTATTCTGTTTATCAGAATAATGTATCCATTGGAAATATGTAACTATATAAAAATAGATAAATAAAAAACATGGTCGTACTTCTGCTAATTTGTTAACAGAAGTAATTTAAAGAGACTTGTGTATTTTAAGTAATTATTGCATAATATATTTTACTTATTTAATTTATTGAAAATCATATTGTTATGAAGTTGTATCAAAATGTATTAAAGCTAAAAATACCATAGTTCTTTTAGAACTAATATCATTTTAAACATTGAAAACACAAAGATGTGTGAGCCTGCTTGTTTCATTGAATAAGAAGTTATTATGAAAATCAGAGTAATTCTTTCAATATCATGGAACACAAATTATGATTCAAAAGAATCAGACCTATTAGCCTAATCCTGTTGCCGGAGCCTCTGTGATTGTTAAAAGGAACCACTAACGGCATCATGACGAATATGGATGATAATCTTCCTCCAGTGGTAGTCCATTGGTTTTGATTGATGGCATGGAAGGTGGTATCAACGCTGTCAACCCGCAGGATATTGAGAATATTTCTGCATTGAAAGATGCTGCCGTTTCTTCCATTTGCAGGGTTTGTGTTCCTTTGGTGTAATTATTACAAAAAGCGGTAGAACAGGAAAACCAGTTGTAAACAACAATAATAGCTTTCGATGGAATGATTCGGTAAGAACCCTAACCAAATGGATTCATATTCAAAAATACAGCATTCGTTCCGAATGGTCCGGGATGGCCGGGAAAAGAAAAAGGAGCCTGCTAACCCATATATGGATATGTTCTTGGCTGTGGATATATCGTCTTATAGCGAAGTGCTGTATAGTAAAGGTCTCGGCTAGGTGCATTGTGTCGGTGTAGGAGCGTGGTTAGGTGATTATGGTGTCGGTGTGACCCGTGGTATGGTCGATGGTTTTTTAATGGCAAACGGTCTGCCGATCGATGTTATACAAGGTTGGATTGACCAGTTGCCCAGTGTAATAAGTCTCTCCTCTCCCCAGTCATTTTTGGCCTCTTCGCTCATAACAGTAGCAGCGATTGTCTTATTATAATCTGTATCGGGATGAGCACGTTCGCGAAAAGCTCTCCAATAGCTCTGTGCTTTGGCATCCAGATTTCCATTCTTTTCATAACATGCTTCCATATAGTTTAATAAGGCATCTGATGCACGATTCGCAATCGTTTCATCACTCAGATAACCACTTCCTGCCGCATCCTTTTTTATTTTTTGTTCCCGAATCGAAAAAAAAGTTTCTTGTATTTCTCCATTTGTCTTTTCTTCTTGTTTCTCTGTCCTTGTGAAACAATTTGTCAATATGTTTTCGGATTACTTTTTCAGCATGATCTGCTTTTACCCGAAAGGTTAAATACAAAACAACTTCTCTTTTTTTGTGTTACATATATCAAAAAAGACGTTGGTTTCAGCCAAGACATGTATCATAATTTAAACAAAAAACATTAGTTATGTTGAAAAGAATTAAGCCTGTCAGCATGGTTTTGCTTGCGAGCACGTTATGTTTCTCCGGGAATATATACTCGGCTTCGAGTGCAGGTAATCCAGACACTGACATTTCCCAACAAAATGCAAAAGTAACGGGAACCGTCGAAGATGCTTTGGGACCGGTTGCCGGCGCGTCTGTTGTTATAAAAGGAACCACCAACGGGACAATGACCGATATGGATGGCAACTTTACGTTGGATGGGGTAAAAAATGGGGATATTATCCAAATATCCTTTATCGGTTACGCCACACAGGAGATTCCTTATGCAGGACAAGCCTCTTTGTCTGTACATCTTGAAGAGGACACGCAAAAATTGGATGAAGTAGTCGTGACTGCTTTGGGTATGAAGCGTGATAAAAAAGCGTTAGGTTACGCCATGCAGGAATTGAAGGGAGACGAGTTGTTGTCTTCCCGCGAACCAAATTTGGCCAATTCGTTGTCTGGTAAAGTTTCCGGTTTACAGATTGTACGCTCCAGTAACGGGGTGGGAGGTTCTTCGAAGATCGTGCTCCGTGGTAACAGTTCGCTGACCGGTAGCAATCAGCCATTGATCGTGGTGGACGGTACGCCGATGGATAATTTTACAGGCGGTGTGGATGATGTTTGGGGTAATTCCGGAGCCGATATGGGTAACGGCCTTTCTGATATTAACCCTGAAGATATCGAATCGATGACGGTCCTGAAAGGAGCTTCGGCAGCTGCACTTTACGGTTCGAGGGCCGGTAACGGCGTGATCCTGATCACGACCAAATCGGGACGGAAAAACGAAGGGCTGGGGATTACGGTGAATGCTGGTATCACGGCTGAATCCATTTTCTTGAAACCGGATATGCAAAACAGCTTCGGACAAGGATCGGTCGGAGTTTATGACAACCAGTCCCGTTTGAGTTGGGGACCGAAAGCTGAAGGCCAGACTGTGACGGATTGGCTCGGACGCCAAGTGCCTCTCCAGACATATGATAATATCGATGCTTTCTTCCATATAGGAACCTCTTTTAACGAAGGCGTCAGTTTCCAGCAGAATGTTAACGGAACTTCTGTCTTCGCATCTATTAACCGTTCGGATGATGCCGGTATCACACCGGAATCGAAACTGAATAAGACGAACGTTACGTTGCGTGCCACCACGTTTCTCGATAAGGCGGAGAAATGGAAGGTGGATGCCAAAGTGAACTATATAAATATGAATGCCCATAACCGCCCGATCCAAGGCGTGAACCCGTCAAATGCGTTCAACACGATATACGGTCTGCCTCGTTCCTTGAATGTTAAGGAATTTAAGAGCAGCGTGGATGAAGAAGGCAATATGATCTGGTGGGATGCCTCCAAGAACCCGCAGGAAAACCCGTACTGGGTGACCAAATACCGGCAGAACAATGATACCCGTAACCGTCTGTTGGGTAACGTATCGTTGAAGTATGCGCCGACCAACTGGTTCGATATCGAACTGCGTGGCGGTACCGACTATTATACGACGACCAAAAATGAGAAAGTATATGCCGGCGGTAACACCTCGCCCCGCGGCCTGTATAATGAAGGTTCTGAGACATTCTACGAAAATAACTACAGCTTCCTGGCTACCGCACGCAAAGACAACCTGCTGGACCGCTTGGGCGGTTTCGTGACATTCGGAGGTAACCTGATGATGCAGCAGCGAACCAAGATGAACGCTTCGGCTGGTGAATTGCTGGTTCCAGACCTTTTCTCCTTGAACAACGGCATTAATAAACCGACCGTTACCTCCGAGTTGATCCGCCGGAAGATGAATTCCCTTTATGGATCATTGCAACTGAACTGGGACGGCTATCTGTTTTTAGACGTGACAGCCCGTAACGACTGGTCATCTACTATGTCCAAAGACAATCGCTCTTATTTCTATCCTTCGGTCAGTCTCTCCGGTGTGATCTCGGATATGTTACCTAAGATCGGCGGAAACATGCCGGAGTGGTTCACCTTTGCAAAGGTGAGGGCTTCTTATGCGGAAGTCGGTAATGATCTTGATCCCTATCAATTGTACAATAATTACACGGTAGGAAAAGACGAAAACGGGAATACGACGGCTGCTCCCGGCCAAATCTTGTTTGATTCGAGCGTACGAAGCGAGTTGATCAAATCATGGGAAGCCGGTTTCGACGTGCGTTTCCTGCAGAACCGCTTGGGTTTGGATTTCGCCTGGTATAAGACGAATGCGACCCGCCAGTTGCTGAACCTGCCGCTCGACCCGTTTGCCGGGTATAGTTCCCGCAAGGTGAACGCCGGTAATATCCAGAACGAAGGTCTGGAAATCTCGTTGAACGGTGCCATTTTCCAGAGCCCGGACATGCAGGGATTCAACTGGAATGCGACAGCCCAGTTCTCCTTGAATCGCAATAAGATCATCGACCTGTATCCGGGCGTGACGCTTTATGACATCAAGACATTGGATGCGATCCAGATCGTGGCGGCACAAGGCAGTTATTATGGTGATATTTACGGACAGACCTTTCTGCGTGTGACGGACAAGGACAGTCCGCATTATGGCAAAGTGATTGTGGGAGACGACGGCCTACCTCTGATCTCTGCTGAAAAGAGCAAGGTGGGTAACCAAAGTCCGGACTGGATGCTGGGTTTGACGAACAGTTTTTCATATAAAGGGTTTAACTTGAGTTTCCTGGTCGATTTCCGTATCGGTGGCGACATCTATTCGGCAACAGCTTCCAACCTATTTGTCCGTGGTAATGCAGCCGGAACGGTTGTGAACGGTGAACGTCAGGATTTTGTCGTGCCTAACACGGTTGTCAGGAAAGACGGAGGATATGTGGAAAACAATGTTCCGGTCACTCACCAGAACTATTGGGAGCGGATCGGATCGACCGGTAATTACGGTTTACCGGAGGTTTTCACATATGACGCAACCAATATTCGTCTACGTAACATCACTTTAGGATATACGTTCAACAGAGCGATGCTGAAAAAGACGCCGTTCCAGCGTTTGAATCTGTCTGCTACCTGCAACAATGTATGGATGATCCATTACAATTTGCCAGGTATTGACCCCGAATCCGTTTCGGCAACCAACACGAATGCGACTGGTTTCGAAAACGGGGCCGCTCCGACGAGCCGTTCGTTCACGTTTAACGTAACGGTCGGGTTTTAAAAAGCTTACAAAACCTTTCCGGAAGACCGGATGGTCGGTTTTTGATAATTTGCAATCATTTTGTAAAGGATATAAAAAGAAACAACATAATATGAACACAAAAAATAAAATATTAGCAGGCCTATTCTCTATGGCGGCATTGTTTTCTTCCTGTAACGATTTTCAGGAGATAAATGAAGATCCGAACCAGGTGGATGAAAGCAAGGTAAAGCCTGAATGGTTCTTGAATGCCTCGATCGTCGGTGACCAGATGAATCCGGAGATCGCCGAACGTATGTTTATCCTGACTTGGAACCGGGCATCCCGTTTCAATCGGGGAAGCGGTTTCACGATCGGTACGGATAATAATGATTATATCACGCGCTACCTGAGCAACGACTACGCTGTGAAATGGTTGAATCAGGCGACTAAAGCCGTTCAACTGGGCGAGAAGAAAGTGGCCGATGGTGAAGCTGATCTCTATCCGTATTATAAGAATGTGATCCAGATGGCGCGTATCTGGCGGGCTTACCTGAACTCGGAGGTCTCTGACGGGTTCGGGCCGATTCCGGCGTTGGATGCTTTTTCGGGCGTTCCAGGCGAGTACGACAGTGTAGAAGCAATTTATACTTTTATTCTCAAAGAACTAAAGGAGGCGGAAGCCGCGCTTGACCCGTCAATTGATATGTCTCCGATGTCGGCTGAAGACGCTTTCTATGCCGGAAATGTGAATATGTGGAAGAAATATGCCAATTCTCTGCGTATGCGCCTGGCAATGCGTATCGTGAATGCAAACCCGCAGCTGGCTGAAAGAGAGTTTGAAGATGCCGCTTCCAAAGGATATATTTCTTCACTTTCCGAACTTGCCGGTGTACAGGAAAAGGACGGATGGAGCGACCTGACCAGCGTTATGTCCCGTACCTGGAATGCACAGGCGATGTCCGTTACATTCAAGAATCTCGTGGTCGGCTTGGGAAGTAACGAATTTCCACTACCTGATTCATTGAAAGCACATCTGAAGAACCCGCATACTTACATGGGCTTGTATTTGGATAGGCATTTTCCGTTGACGACGAACGATCCGTGTGCCGGATTTTATTTCGACGGCGTTCCACAATATGTCGATCCACGTGCACCGAAGTTATTTAGTGTAGTAGGATGGAACGATGGTGTGGTTTATTCCGATTATATCGGGGCGGCCAGCGAGGTGAAACCGGTCTCCCTGTTCGATCCGGATGATAACACGAAGCCGATGCTGACAATCGATCCTAGATATACTTGGGGGACATGGGTGGCCGGTGAATGGGATGTGAAAGGTAGTTTGGCTACCGAATTGACCGGAAAAAACTATAACTATCCGTCCATGTCGAAGCAATACCGCATGAGTACTCAGAAACGTGTCTATTTCGGTCCTTGGGAAAGTTATTTCTTGCTGGCTGAAGCCGGCGTGCGTGGTTGGGATGTTCCGGGCTCTCCCAAATCGAACTACGAGAACGGAGTGACTGCGAGCTTCGAGTACCACGGCTTGTTGAGTGAAGTCGGTGCTTATCTGTCTTCTACCGAATATAATCGGATCGGGACATCTGTCAGTTTCGACCATACAACGGAGGCAAAGCCTTATATCGTAAACTATGTTGATCCGTACACAAAAGAGAACAAGACGATGACTTATACATATCCGAAAAATTCCATCTATCGTGGCGGTGCATATAATAACGATGCGATAACGAAGATCTTCACACAGAAATATATTGCTCAGGTTCCCTGGTTGCCCGAGGAAGTTTGGAGCGACCATCGCCGTATCGGTTTGCCTTTTTTCGAGAATCAGGCCGTCGAAAAAGACTATAACCCGTTGAACCAGGTTCCCTTGACAGTTGCCACTTCAAAAGAATGCCGTTTGGAGTTTTATCCGAAGCGTTATCGCTATCCGGCCAATATCCAGACGAACAACCTGGAAGGTTATAATAAAGCCCTCGAACTGTTGGGCGGACCGGATGTGGTGGAGACTGCCTTGTGGTGGAATCTGAAGTAGTGATATGAGAAAAGGTTGGTAGGTGTTCGATGAAGAACTTTCCTACCAACCTTTTTATATGAATGAAGCAAACTGTTTATTGCATGCCTTCTGTCGTTACTTCCTTATTGATCTTTTTCACTAATCCTTGAAGTACAGCGCCCGGACCTAGTTCGATGAAATGATCGGCACCGTCGGCGATCATGTTCTGAACGCTCTGTGTCCAACGGACCGGGGCAGTCAGCTGGGCAATCAGGTTAGTCTTGATTGTTTCAGGGCAGGTTTCGCCTTTCGTGCTTACGTTTTGGTAAACAGGGCAAGACGGTTTGTGGATCGGAGTCGCTTCGATAGCGGCAGCCAGTTCTGCACGAGCCGGTTCCATCAGAGGGGAGTGGAATGCACCGCCGACTTTCAGTTTCAGTGCACGTTTTGCACCGGCTGCCAGCATCTTTTCACATGCGGCATCGATACCGGGTACGGAGCCGGAGATGACAAGCTGTCCCGGACAGTTGTAATTTGCACATACGACGACTTCACCTTCGATGCTTGCGCAGATCTCTTCTACTTTTTCGTCCGGCAATGCCAGAACGGCAGCCATTGTCGAGGGTGTGGCTTCGCAGGCTTTCTGCATCGCCATAGCACGTTTGGATACCAGAACAAGTCCGTCTTCAAAAGACAAGGCTCCGGCTGCAACAAGCGCGGAGAATTCTCCTAAAGAGTGTCCGGCTGTCATATCCGGTTTGAACTGGTCACCTAATGTTTTTGCAAGAATGACTGAGTGTAAGAAAATGGCAGGCTGTGTCACTTTTGTCTGGCGCAGATCTTCGTCTGTTCCGGCGAACATCAGATCCGTGATGCGGAAACCGAGGATTTCGTTAGCCTTTTCAAACATCTCTTTTGCAAGAGGATTGTTTTCATAAAGGTCTTTTCCCATTCCGACAAACTGGGCACCCTGACCGGGAAATACATACGCTTTCATTTTTTCTAATCTTTTTCTAATTTCAGTTTTTTAAGATGGCGCAAAGGTAATAAATTTAGAATAATTGGGGTACTATTCATTACAAATTGTATCTTTGCCCCATCGATAACAGGAATATTAACGACTAATTTATACAATATCATGGATCAATTATTATTTCTTGGAAATTTAGGAACTGGCGAGATTATCATCATTGCCATTATTGTTTTGTTACTTTTCGGTGGTAAAAAAATACCTGAACTGATGAAAGGTATCGGTAAAGGTGTGAAAAACTTTAAAGACGGTGTAAAAGGATTAGAAGACGACATTAAGATAGACGATACCGATAAAAAGTAAAAGATGGCAGAATTAGAACAAGAAGAAATGTCCTTCTGGGACCACCTGGAGGCACTTCGTTGGACTCTGTTCCGTTCTTTTTTAGCGCTCTTTATCTTTGCGATAGGCAGTTTTGCCTTTATGCGTGGTAGCGATGGTATATTTGACCGCGTAGTATTGGCACCCTGTTATTCCGATTTTATCTTTTACAGATGGTTGTGCGATTTGAACCAGTGGTTGGTCAATGTCAGTCCGTGGTTTGATGTTCTGCCTGATTTCTGTAATGATAATTTTCATGTGGATGTGTTTAATATCAGATTGGCATCTCAGTTCTTTACTCACATGACCACCTCGTTCTGGTTGGCACTTGTGCTTACTTTCCCTTATCTGATGTGGGAAATCTGGAAGTTCATTAGTCCGGCTTTGTATGAGAATGAGAAGAAAAATGTCAAATGGGTATTTCTTTTGGGAACAATCATGTTCTTTATCGGATGTGCTGTCGGATATTTTATGGTATTCCCGATGACGCTGCGCTTTTTGGCAACTTATCAGTTGAGTGCCAATATAACGGAACAGGTCTCTTTGGATTCGTATATGGATAATTTCCTGATGCTGATCTTTGTGATGGGAATCGTTTTTGAAATGCCGTTGGTTTCGTGGCTGTTGTCAAAGATCGGTTTGTTGAAACGTTCGTTCTTCCACAAATACAGACGGCATGCTATCGTGGGGTTGTTGGTTGCTGCTGCATTTATCACCCCAAGTAGTGACCCGTTCACATTGGGTATCGTATTCTTCCCGCTGTATGGATTGTTCGAATTGAGTGCGTTCTTTGTGAAGAATGACACGAATGGAGATGCAGATGACGAGGATGAAGATAGTACGGAAATCGCACCGGCCTAAAACTACGGACATCGTAAAATAGTTATAGAAGAGACGTACAGTTTTTATTGTACGTCTCTTTTTTTATCTTTGTCAAGACTAAAACATAAAGTAAACATGAGGCACATATCCTTATTGGCGGTCTCCTTGCTGGCTCTGGCAGCCTGCACGCCGGAAAAACAACAGGAGGCGGATGATTATACACAATATGTAAATCCTTTTATCGGGACAGACTTTACGGGTAATACCTATCCGGGAGCGCAAGTCCCTTTCGGAATGGTTCAGTTGAGTCCTGACAACGGGCTTCCCGGTTGGGACCGTATTTCCGGTTATTTTTATCCCGACACGACTATCGCCGGTTTCAGCCATACCCATTTGTCAGGGACAGGTGCGGGCGATTTGTACGATATCTCTTTCATGCCGGTGACTCGTCCATATAAGGAGGCACCTGCTCCTTTGGGCGTCTATTCGACTTTTTCGCACAATGACGAGATGGCTTCGGCTGGCTATTACCGTGTGCTGCTGAAAGATTACAATATTAATGTCGAGTTGACCGCGACTGAACGTTGCGGTATTCAGCGTTATACGTTCCCCAAAGCAGAGGCATCCGTATTCTTGAACCTCAAAAAGGCGATGAACTGGGACTTCACGTTGGATTCGTATATAGAAGTGGTCGATTCGATGACGATCCGGGGATATCGTTTTTCGCAAGGCTGGTCTCCTTTGCAGCATGTTTATTTTGAGACTCGTTTCTCGAAACCTTTCATGGCTTGCCATATGGACACAACTTCTATCGTAACGAAAGATCGTGGCAGGATCGGTACGGCCTATATTGCCCGTTTCGATTTCAATACGGAGAAAGATGAGGAAATTTTAGTAACGACAGGTATATCCGGTGTCAGTATGGAAGGAGCAGGCAAGAACCTGCGTGCGGAGGTTTCGAAAGACGATTTCGATTATTATCAAGCGCAGGCTGCCAAAACATGGAACAAGCAGCTTTCTAAAATAGAGGTGAAAAGCTCGGATACTGATGACCTGGTGAAGTTCTATACTGCTTTGTACCATTCCATGATCGCTCCGACAATTTACAGTGATGTGGATGGTTCCTATTACGGCCCGGATCAGCAGATCCATAAAGCGGACGGATGGACGAACTATTCCACTTTCTCGTTGTGGGATACTTATCGCGCTTCTCATCCGCTATTTACCTATACCGAACCAGAACGTGCAAATGATATGATCAAAGGTTTCTTGAAATTCTATGAACAGAACGGGGCTTTGCCATTGTGGAATTTGTATGGCTGGGAAACCAATATGATGATCGGATATCATGCCGTTCCCGTAATTGTGGATGCGTATCTGAAAGGTATCGGCAATTTCGATCCGGAAAAAGCACTTGAGGCTTGTATTGCTACGGCCAACCGTGATGATTACCGGGGAATCGGTGATTACAAGAAGTTAGGGTATGTCCCGGCCTACGGCGATCCCAAGAAATGGGAGAACTGGTCGTTATCCAAGACATTGGAATATGCTTATGATGATTATTGTATTGCAACAATGGCAAAGAAGATGGGCAAGAAAGAGATCGCCGATGAATTCTACAAACGTGCTCAGAACTACCGGAATGTTTATAATCCGGCCACTTCTTTCATGCAGCCGCGTGACGAGAAAGGGAACTTCGCTGCAAACTTCAGCCCCGACGACTATACCGAAGATATCTGTGAAAGTAATGGCTGGCAATATTTCTGGTCTGTACCTCAGGATCTGGACGGTCTGGTCGGCCTGGTCGGAAGCAAGGAACGTTTCGCTGAGAAACTGGACAGTATGTTCACCTATGTTCCGAAATCGACAGAAGACCTGCCGATCTTCAGTACCGGTATGATCGGGCAATACGCACATGGCAACGAACCGAGCCATCATGTGATTTATTTATATAATAAAGTAGGACAGCCCTGGAAGACGCAGAAGTATGTGGCTGAGGTCCTGCACAACCTATATCAGAATGCTCCGGACGGTATTTGTGGGAATGAAGATTGCGGACAGATGTCGGCTTGGTTCGTATTCAGTTCGATGGGCTTCTATCCGGTTGATCCGATCAGTGGCAAGTATGAGATCGGAACTCCGATATTTCCAGAAGTGAAGATGCATTTGGCAAACGGCAAAACTTTTGTGGTCTTGGCTCCGGCTGTAAGCCGTGAAAATATCTATGTTCAATCTGTGAAGTTGAATGGCCGACCGTATGACAAGAGCTATATTACCCATGAGCAGATTATGAATGGTGACACATTGGAGTTTGAAATGGGTAACCGGCCGGGACCGGTATGGTATAATAATATGTAATTGCCATGACGAAGAATTCATGATGTTCATAAATCTCTATCACTCTATCACGCTTTTGCGTGTGTGCTTTGTTAATTAAAGCGTGAGATGTGTGATAGATGGCGTTTTCATCTATCACACATCTATCACAAAATCAAATAGGCTATTTGTGATAGATAGGTATTTTATTATTAGCAAAGTAGTATGATTTTCGGCTGAACATCCGGATGTATGGGGCCTGAACATCCGGGTCTATGGAACGCTACACCCGGATGTAGAAGGTCGCAAGATGTGGGTGTATGCAAACATTTGTGCTTTTGTTTATTAGTTTGTCTGCTGTCCTGCTTCATTTTATGTCATACCTTTACGACAATAATCTCCCTATAAAAAAGGTTTATATGCTGTTTTAACAAGTTCGGAGACGGATGAAAACGGTAAGATAAGCACGAGGTGGCATAAAAGGAGAACTAAAAAGAAGGTTTCTTTGCAAAAAAGTTATTACTTTGCAACTGATTTAGACTATTAACATTAAAAGACAGCGAACTGATACCATGATTTGGAACGAGACTATCGAATGTATGAACCGCGAGGAAATGCGGAGATTACAGAGTATCCGCTTAAGGCGGGTTGTTGAACACGCTTATCATAATTCTCCTTTCTACCGTAAGAAAATGCAGGAAATGGGGATTACTCCGGAAGATATTCATTCTATTGACGATATAGTGAAGCTCCCGTTTACCGTTAAACAGGACTTGCGGGACAATTATCCTTTCGGGCTGATGGCCGTGCCGATGTCTGAGATTGTCCGGTTGCACGCTTCTTCCGGAACGACGGGAAAGCCTATTGTTGTCGGTTATACCCGGAAAGATCTGTCTATCTGGGCTGAAGTGGTGGCACGATGTCTGACCGCTTATGGTCTGACCAAGAATGATTCGGTGCAGGTTTCATACGGTTATGGCTTGTTTACAGGAGGCTTGGGAGCACATGCCGGAGTCGAGAATATCGGCGGGACGGTAATTCCGATGAGTAGTGGCAATACGCAGAAACAGATTCAGTTGATGCATGATTTTGGCGCTAAGGGGTTGGCTTGCACGCCTTCCTATGCGTTGTATCTGGCAGAAACAATTCACTCATCCGGCATACCGTTGGAAGAATTCAAGTTGCGTGTCGGTGCTTTTGGGGCTGAACCTTGGACGGAAAATATGCGTAAAGAGTTGGAAAGCAAGCTGAATATCAAGGCCTATGATATCTATGGGCTGACAGAGATTTGTGGTCCGGGAGTTGGAGGAGAGTGCGAGTGCCAGAACGGTACGCATTTATGGGAAGACCATTTTTTCCCTGAAATTGTGGATCCGGTTACTTTGGAACCGGTAGAACCTGGACAGCACGGAGAATTGGTTTTCACGACATTGACAAAAGAAGGGATGCCTATGATCCGTTACCGTACGCGCGATCTGACGCATTTGATTTATGATAAATGCGAATGTGGACGTACGGCAGTTCGTATGGGACGTATTCTCGGACGTAGTGACGATATGTTGATTATTCGGGGTGTGAATGTATTTCCGTCGCAGGTGGAATCGGTCATTCTTGAAATGCCGGAATTCGAACCGCATTATCTGATTGTGGTCGACCGTGTAAACAATACGGACACATTCCAAATTCAAGTAGAAGTGCGTCAGGAGTTTTATTCGGACGAAATGAACAAGATGATTGCCTTGAAGAAGAAAATCGCGAACCGTATGCAGAGTGTAATCGGTTTGCAACCCGATATAAGGATTGTCGAGCCGCGCAGCATCGAGCGGAGTATGGGTAAAGCCAAACATGTGATCGATAATCGTAAACTGGAATAGGAAAGAATTCTGATTTATGATTTGTGAACTATCGACAGTTCATAAATCATAAATAATTAGTTATAAATCAAATTTTATCCCCCATGTTAATTAAACAGTTATCTATCTTTCTGGAAAATAAGAAAGGCCGTTTTACGGAAGTGGCAAAAATATTAGGTGAAGCAGGCGTAAACATGTCCGCTTTCACAGTTGCTGAAAATTCAGACTTCGGTATCTTGCGTTTGATCGTGTCGGATACGGATACTGCCATCAAGGTCTTACGCGATCGCCTGTATGCCGTGAGCGTGGCCGATGTTGTTTGTCTACATTGCCCCAACCAGCCGGGAGCATTGGCTAAAGCGATGGACATCATTACTTCGGCCGGAATATTTATTGAGTATATGTACGCTTTTTCTCAGGGTGAGGCAGCCAATGTGATCATTCGTCCCGACAATGTGGAGAAGTGTGCGGAGGTTCTGAAAGCCAATAAACTGGAGCTGATTGCGGCCAGTGACTTATATAAGTTGTAAATATTAACGTTAAGCGCTTCGTTTATTTGTTGGAAAACTTTAACTTTGCGCGCTAAAAGTATGTGAATGAAAAAGGTTGTATTTTTATTGATGATGATTACGGTTCTGTTATCTTCCTGTGGGGAGTATAACAAGATACTGAAAAGTACAGACTACGAATTGAAATATTCGTATGCAAAGAAATATTTCAATGCAAAACAATATTCGAAGTCTGCCACTTTGCTGGATGAACTGGTGCCTATTTTTAAAGGTACAGCTAATGCTGAAGAATCTTTGTATCTGCTGGCGCAAAGTTATTATGGACAAAAAGACTACCAGACTGCTTCGCAATACTTTAATACCTATTATACGACTTATCCGAAAGGCGAGTTTACCGAGTTGGCCCGTTATTATTCGGGTTATGGATTGTATCTGGATTCACCGGACCCCCGCTTGGATCAGGCGCAAACGTATGAAGCCATTAACCAGTTGCAATTATATTTGGAGTATTATCCGCAAAGCGAACGTGCTAAAGAAGCTCAGAACATTATGTTCGAATTGCAGGAAAAGCTCGCCTATAAGGAACTGTTGGCAGTCCGGCTGTATTTCAACTTGGGTACCTATATGGGAAACAACTATCTTTCATGTGTGATTACCGCGCAAAACGCACTTAAGAACTATCCGTATTCAAAATATAGGGAAGAGTTTATGTTCTATACCATTCGTGCCAAATACGAATTGGCTGTGGTTAGTGTGGAAGAAAAGTTGCAGGGACGTTACCGTGAGGTTGTAGATGAATATTACAATTACATGAACGAGTATCCCGAAGGCAAGTATGTAAAACAGGTTCAGAAGTTCTACGACTATGCCAGCAAGCGAATAACAGATACGTATTAACGAAACAACTAATCAATAAAGTAAGTATGGATTACAGAAAGACTAACGCTCCGTCGAATACAGTTACCCGCGACATGATGAAGCTGTCATCAGACACGGGCAATGTGTATGAAACTGTTGCAATCATTGGTAAACGTGCTAATCAGATTGCTGTTGAGATGAAACAGGATCTGGAAAAGAAACTTCAGGAATTTGCTTCCTATAATGATAATCTGGAAGAAGTTTTTGAAAACAGAGAGCAGATTGAGATTTCACGTTACTATGAAAAACTCCCAAAACCGACTTTGATCGCAGCTAAGGAGTATGAAGATGGTAAGGTGTATTATAAGAACCCTGCAAAAGAAAAGAATAACCTTTAATTAATTGACAATTGATAATTGACAATTGACGGTTAGGTGAGTATCATCTAATAATTGTCAATTGTTAATTGTTAATTGTCAATTGTTTTATTATGTTACAGAGAATACAAACGGTTTATTTGCTTATTATAATGGCATTGACGATTGCCATTCTGTTTTTACCGCTTGCCGTGTTGCAGTCGGGTGATCAATTGTTTACATTTGATGCGACCGGTATCAGTACAATGGCCGCTCAGCCGGAACTTATTTATCCCACATGGGGATTGTTTGCTTTGACAATCGTGATCTCTTTGCTGGCTCTTTTGACTATCTTCCTGTTTAAGAAAAGAATCCTTCAGATAAGGATCTGCGTATTTAATGCAATTTTGATGTTAGGTTTTTACGGTCTCTTTGCATTCTTTTACTGGGATCTGGGTAATCAAAAGGAGATATTCTCACTAAGTTTGAAGATCGCCTTTTCTTTTCCGTTAATCAGCCTGATTCTGGATTATTTGGCTATACGTAATATCGGGGCAGACGAAGCACTGGTGCGTTCTTTGGATCGCTTGAGATAATCATTTCGGAGTATATAAAAAGAGGATATTTCATCACTGGGATATCCTCTTTTTTTGCCTAAATCTGATAGCCTAAAGACTATATTATCTCTATAATTCTTAATACTTCTAATGCAAAACTAACCATGTAGTAGAGCCTTAGACTTTTGAAAAGGGAAAGGCGGCGTTTTTGTTTTGGGAGGAGCCTACTGCCCATTCTTGACTTGTCTTTGTTACAAAGTTTTTGTAAGCCTTGATTTCTATGTTTGATATTGTCTAAGATTGTTCAATTATAAATCCTAAAATCCCGGAATCATATACGTGATCTTAGCCGAGATTACCTGCGAAGACGATTTGGAAAAATAATCTTCTTTACGGCTGTTGAAGATGTCGCTGAGGGCATAGTAGTAGCGGCCCTCCAGGAGGAAAGAGCCAATTCCTGTACGAAGTTCAATACCCGGACCACCGCATAATCCCCAGTCGAATTTCTTTTCGATTGGCATATCGTGCTGTTCGTTTTCGGTGTTCGGCTTGGCTCCGTTCAGATTCTCGTCTGTCTTTTCACCGAAAGCATATCCTATTTTGGGTCCCAGGTTGACGAATACCCTGAAACGTTTACTGCCAAAATAGATATGTGTCAGGACCGGAAGTTCAAAGTAGTTGATTGTCCGGCTGTATTTATACTGAGGCTGGTCCTCGAACTTTTCATCCCATCCATGTTGGATGAAATTCAGTTCAGCCTGCAATCCTAGATTTTTTTCCGTGATCCACCGGAGCGTGAGACCGCCCGTGTAGCCCATTTTCATTTTCTGCTGCACTTTCGTCTGGGCAAAACTGACTTTGGAAAAGGTCGTACCGAAGGAAGCACCCAAAGACAATTCCCGTTTGAACTTATCCTGCGCCTGAATGTAGTTCAGGGTGACAAGGCTTATAATAACTGTTGCAATAACTTTCCTGATCATCTTACTTCGTTCCGTGTTACATTGAAATCACTCTGATAATGAACAATAAAGATGTTCGTATTAATGAAACCTCCCCAGTTATTTACGCGATGGAAATCGAATCCGGTCTGTACGCCCTGGTAATGAATTTTATCCAGATTATTCTCGAAGTTGGAACCATATTTGTTGATTGCTCCGATGAAAAACATACCGGTGTCGAATCCTAAAATACCATATTTAGGGAATATATTGATCAGGTTTTTACTATACCAGTTTTTATATTTGGTATAGAAGTCTGCCACCTCTTTCGACAGGTTGTCAGCATAGAAGTTACTGTATATATATGTGTTCAGTGCATAGAAATCTTCCAGACAGTCACGCGTATATGTCTGCCATTCAGGATAGCCGAACAAGGTCAGTCCGCATTCGGGTTTTGTTTCCGCCAGCATACGTAACGGAGACTTGATCTTGTTTAGAGCCTCCAATGTGCCCGAAGTCGGTACGATCACGTTCCGTTTGTCTGTTCTGAGGAGCGTGTCGACATCGGCAGTTAGGGTTTCGGCATTATAATTGATTTCGGTAAATGGGATCTGCCGTTGTTTCATCTCGGCTTTGAATGCCTTGATAAATTCGGTTTTATCCTTGCCGTCCCTGATGTTCAGTAGGATTATATTGTCTTCGGCAAATAGGTCGCATCCGCCTTGAGCCGCTTTGGCATACAGGTAGGAGTGGGGCGTATTTACCTGGTAAACATATGCGTTTGACAACACATCGTCGTTCTTCGATGTAAAAGGAATCACATATTTGATGTTGTTCTTCTGGGCAAATTCCGCAACCGGGCCGATCTGGTCGTTTTGTACGGCTCCGATGATGAGGTTGGCATTCTTCAAGGCATCCTCTTTCAGGATCTCTTTCAGTTTCTTCGTTCCGTTTCCTGTATCATAAACTGACAGATCGATAGAACAGCCTGTGTTTTTAAGACTGTCCACCGCCAGCAAGAGACCTTCGTAATATTCGATGAAGCGTTGTGTCTCCGTAGACGGGATAGCCTCATTTGTCATAAACGGCAATAACAAGGCTACTTTGACGCTGTTGACGCGCTCGATGCTTTTCGGTTCTGAGAGCAACGCATTGACATCTCTTTCCGAAAGCATGGTGGTTGCAGGTTCGGTTGTCATATTCTCTTCGGCTTGTACGGGTATCTTAATAGTCATACCGGCCTTAACTCCTTCTTTCAATTTCGGGTTAAGCTTGATCAACTCGTAGCTGGAAATATTGAATTTCCGGCAGATCCGGTACATGGTTTCCTTTTTCTGGACGGTATATTCAATTTCTTTGGTAACGGTCTTGAGCTCCGTCGTCGGTAAATCTTCCACTTGCGTCGCCGGAATGCGGATTGTCTTGCCAATTGTAAAAGTGGAAGTAGACAATCCGGGGTTTGCTTTTACGATGGCGGTAGCGGGAACGGTGTACCGGATGGATAATGAATACAGGGTTTCTTTGGGCTGTATGGTATGGAAAATATAATTTCCATCTTGCTTCTTAGCAGTACCTCCAACTATGTCGCGTTGCGGTATTTTAAGGGTGGCACCTGCTTTGATCCCCTCTTTGCTATCTGGATTCAGCCGGTAAATATCATCGGGCGTAACTCCGTACATGGTAGCGATTGCGTAAACAGTTTGCCCTTTTTCTATTGTATGAAAAAATACATTATTGTCTTGTCCGCTTGTAATAACCACTTGTGATCGGTTGTTTTGTGCATAGATAGATACACCAGCCAGACTCAGAAAGAACGTCAGTACATATATGTTAATCTTATTCATTTGCTGATTTGGATTATTTAGGGGCAAAGATAACAACAAAAAACGAGAGTAATAAAAGATAAGTCGCTAAAGTGCGTTATCTGGCATTTCCGATATCCGTAAAAATTCCCACCTTTCCCTCTTTCAAATAAAACCGTTTGTCATGCTCGGCTAAGAAGCGGATGGTGGTGACGATTTTTCCCTTCGGAAAAGGTAATAAGGGGAGCAAGGTGGTGACAGGAAGCAGTTGCCGGGTGGAAAGCAGTCTGAGTAACAGGTCGCGTATGGCGTTGAAATCCCGGTTGTTCAGGCCGGAATCATTCTTGGAAAGGCAGACGTCGCAACATCCGCAATCTTCCGTATTCTTTTCCCCGAAATAGGGGAGTAGCAGGCGACTCCGGCATATATGTATCCCGTTCATGTATTCCACCACTTTCGAAATGCGTTTTTTCATTCTTTCCCGACGTTCCTCATAAGCGGAAGATGGGATAATAAGGGCATTTGTTCGCACGCGTGGATGCGTATATGTGATTTGGGGGGCGGTCTGGAAGGATGATTCGTCTATTGCTTCGCAATATTCAATGTAGCCGGACAGTTCTAGCAACTTCAATGCATGATGTATCTGTAGCGGAGGAAGCTGGCAAGTGGAATAGAAATCCGTCAGTTCAAAGTTATGAACGATATCTTTTCCTTGCCCTTCCTGAATTCGGAAATAATCGCCCAACGCTTCATATACTTTTCCGATCAGCTTCTTTTCGGGAAACTCATCGTCTATCCGCTTTTTCAGATGAAAACTATCCGTATCTGTACAGAGAGCTACTGCAAAGGCTTTCCGGCTGTCCCGTCCGGCACGACCTGCCTCCTGAAAATATTCCTCTAATGATCCCGGCATATCCAGATGGACGACCAACCGCACGTCCGGCTTGTCGATCCCCATCCCGAAAGCATTCGTGGCGACCATTACGCGGCACTCGTTATTTTTCCAACGGTGCTGCCGGATCGCCTTTTCTTCCCGGTTCAGTCCGGCATGAAAGAAATCGGCAGATATTCCGGCTTGTTGCAGGAAGAGAGCTGCCTCTTTTGTCTGTTTCCGGCTCCGGGTATAGACGATAGCCGTGCCGGGCACTTTTCCGAGTATGTAGGCCAGTGTGCCCAGCTTGTCTTCCGTACGGCGCACGATGTAGGCAAGGTTCGGACGGACAAAGCTTGTCCGGAACACATTCTTCTCCTTGAAAAGCAATTGTTCCTGTATGTCGTCCACGACTTCGGACGTGGCAGTCGCCGTCAGTGCCAGTACCGGCACGCCGGGCAGTTGCTCCCGAATGTCGGCGATATGGAGATAGGAAGGGCGGAAGTCATAGCCCCATTGCGAGATACAATGGCTTTCATCCACCACTAACAGGCAGACGTTCATGGCCTGTAGCTTTTCCCTGAATAATCCGGTGGCAAGCCGTTCGGGCGAAACGTACAGGAACTTGTATTGTCCGGAAACGCAATTCTCCAATTCCGCAACGATTTCCTGCCGGCCCATGCCCGAATATACAGCCGTAGCTTTGATCCCGACCCGGCGCAGATTGTCGACCTGGTCGCGCATCAAAGCGATAAGCGGGGTAATGACAAGGCAAATCCCTTCCATCGCCAATGCCGGAACCTGGAAGGTGACCGATTTGCCGCCTCCCGTCGGCATCAGGCCGAGCGTGTCTCTTCCGGCACAGACGGAATGGATAATATCCTCCTGTAGGGGACGGAAAGCAGGGTATCCCCAATACTTCCCTAAGATCTTATGGTAGACATCCACCGCATCCCTTCATATATCGTTCTCCTTGATGTCCTTCACCATCAGTTGCAACGACGTGTTGCCGTTGTAGGTGTTCTCCTCGATGGTGTAGCAGATATTGAAAGGCTTCATGTTCTTGATATGCGTATTGTGCTGGTGCATGCCGAATGCAATGCCGTGTATCGGTGTGTTCGACTTGTCGTCGATCAATTCCAGTTTGATATGTTCCAAGTCTTTCCCTACCAACTTGCTGGTTCCGTAATCTTTGACTCCGAGCGAGCAGAATACGGGCTTCTGGTTGTCCGGGCCGAACGGATTCATCTTTTTCAACTCACTCATGAACTTGGCGTTGATATCTTGCAGGTCCAGCACGGCATCTATATCGATCTGCGGCGTCATCTGTTCGGGGATGATCTCGTCGGCGGCCAGCTTGAGGAACCGCTGGGTGAAAGCGTCCAGGTTTTCCTCTTTCAGGGAGAGGCCGGCGGCATACGTGTGGCCACCGAAGTTTTCCAACAGGTCGCGGCAGCTTTCGATTGCTTTGTATATGTCGAATCCCGTGACCGAGCGAGCGGAACCAGTGATCAGTTCGGACGATTTCGTCAGGACGACTGCCGGGCGGTAGTATTTTTCCGTCAGGCGGGAAGCGACGATGCCGATCACCCCTTTGTGCCATCCCGGATTGTAGACGATGATCGCCTTACGGTCTTCCATGTTCTGGAATTCGTCGATGATGGCGTTCGCCTCGTCTGTAATCTTCTTGTCCAGTTCGCGGCGTTCTTCGTTATACTGGTTGATGCTCTCGCTCTTTTCGCGGGCCACGTCGACATCCTTCGCCAGGAGCAGTTCGACCGCTTCCTTTCCGTTCATCATACGGCCGGAAGCGTTGATGCGAGGTCCGATCTTGAAGACGATGTCGCTGATCGTGATCTCTTTGCCCGACAGGCCGCAGATATCGATGATCCCTTTCAGGCCGAGGCTCGGATTGCTGTTAAGCTGCTTCAGGCCGTAGTAAGCCAATATGCGGTTTTCGCCGGTGATGGGGACGATGTCCGAGGCGATGCTGACCGCCGTCAGCTCCAGCAGTTTCTCCAGGTCGGCAAACGGGAAGTTGTTGCTTTTGGCGAATGCCTGCATGAACTTGAACCCGACGCCGCATCCCGACAGATGTTCGTACGGATAGACCGAGTCCACCCGCTTGGCATCCAGTACGGCGACGGCATCGGGCAATGTGTCGTCCGGCATGTGATGGTCGCAGATAATAAAATCGATCCCCAACTGCTTGGCATATTCGATCTTTTCGATGGCCTTGATGCCGCAGTCGAGCGAGATCACTAGCGTGATCCCGTTTTCCCGGGCGTAATTGATCCCTTTGTACGAAATCCCGTATCCTTCGTCATACCGGTCCGGAATATAATAATCCAATGCCGATGAATAAGGACGCAAATACTTGTAGACCAATGAGACGGCAGTCGTACCGTCTACATCGTAGTCTCCGTAAATCAAAATCTTTTCTTTATTACCCAGTGCTTTATTCAAGCGTTTGACCGCCTTCTCCATATCTGGCATGAGGAATGGATCATGCAGGTCGTTCAAGCTGGGTTTAAAGAATTTCTTCACCTCTTCAACAGTGGTGAGTCCTCGCTGAACGAGCAAAAGACATACGACCGGACTGAGTCCCAGTTGGCTTGCCAGCCTGTCTCTCTTATGTAACTCTTCTTCTGATGGGGTTTGAAAGTTCCATTTTGTAATCATTATATATTGTTTTTTTCTTTTTTATCGTCTCTGATATATCGGATATGCGGGTTTATGGTGATAAAACCTCCAATATATTTGAATCCGTAAAGTTAGATAATATAAATGGATATTTCTGTTTGGTGGCTTGCTTTTTTATTAATTAGAAGCTGTTTTAATTTTTTCAAGCTGCTCTCCGGCTGTTTTTTGCCTGTTTGG
>ENA-ORTP01001284-ORTP01001284.1-human-gut-metagenome-genome-assembly--contig:-NODE-1284-length-26687-cov-2.847927_pt1 | contig 26687 bp, 21 predicted proteins | sample MGYA00241913_ERZ509190 | MGnify/ENA primary metagenome ERZ509190 (study PRJEB26280, sample SAMEA2338839) | human gut metagenome | biome: human gut; feature: human-associated habitat; material: faeces...
GCTTGGGATGGTAACTTCATAAAGCAGGTACCGCCTGGAAACAGGCGGTATTGCCAAACTGACTGGTGACAGAAAGTTAAGCAAACGAGCGTCAACTGATGTGAGCAGTTTAATGACAGCTCATGAAATCACTAACATTAAGGCAAAGACGTTTCCGCCTTTGGAAAACAGGTGAATGATCTGTTGTCCGCATAACAGGGAGATGGCTAGGATCAAAAGGGAAGTTATGGCGATGGTGATAAAACTGTAGCGGGTGGTCTCCCTGATTTTTTCTTCATTTCCCGCACCGACATTATAGCTGATCACCGGCGCAGTGGCGACGGCGATTCCCATATAGAAGGAAATGAAGAAATAGTAAATATACATGATGATGGTTACAGCGGCGATGCCATCTTCACCAAAGAATTTCATGATGATCAGATTAAACAAAAATGTGGTGATTCCTGTGGACATCTCCGTCAGCATTTCACTGCTTCCGTTGGTGCAGGACTTCAGAAGAACAGACCAGTTCAGTTTCGGTTTACAGAATTTAATATGGCTGTACTTCAGGAAGTAGACGAATCCGATCAGCATGCTGACAAAAATGGAAAGCAGTGTTCCCCATGCAGCGCCGAACGTCCCCAGATGAAGCAAAGCGACAAAGATGTAGTCAAGGACGACGTTGAGAACCAGTCCGACCAGCGACATGACCAGTCCGATCTTCGCTTTTCCATCGGTTCTGACCAGATACTCAAAAAATAATTTAAAGGACATGGGAATCGTCCCGATAAAGATCACAAAGGCATAAGGAAGGACATGTTTTAATAATAAAGGGCTGCTGCCTAAAAAAATACAGATCGGTTTGAGAAAAACGATGCCCGCAATAGTGAAAACGATGGAAAAGATAAGGAGAACCAGGGTGATAAAGCTGAAAATTTCGTTGGCTTCCTGCTCTTTTTTCTGCCCCAGTCTTTCCCCGATGATCGCACCGGCGCCGGTGGCCAGCATAACGGAAACGCCGAAGATGACGCAGGTGACGGGAATGACGATATTGATTCCCGCAAGGGCATGGGAACCGGCATATTTGGATACAAAAAAACCGTCGATGGTTGTATAAAAGGATAAAAAGATCATGGTCAGGATAGAGGGAACCAGATAGTTTAAAAATTGTAAATAAGTCATTTTTGTTTCAAAGCATTTCATTTTTATTTCCTCCTGCTTGCTATTTTCTGGCGATGACTATACAATAAAGGATATAGTTACTATAATGTCAAGGAGGATTTTTATGAAAGATATGTTTTCCATTGGTGAACTGGCCGGTTATCAGAATATTTCCAAACAGACCTTGATTTTTTATGATAAAATCGGGCTGTTTCGACCAGCCTATGTCGATCCCCATAATCACTACCGGTACTACTCTGCCAGGCAGATTGATTATCTGGATACCATATTGATGATGAAAGAGATGGGGTTTTCGTTAAAGGAGATTCGGGAACATATGGAAAACTATACCATTGATACGTCGTTACTCACTTTAAGAAAACAACTGACGGTTCTGGACCGGCAGATTACTCATTTACAGTTAATTAAGAACCGTCTGGCCCATCGCTGTGAACAAATGGAAAATGTGAAGGAATTTCGTGAAAAAAAGCAGGAAGTTTCTCTTAAAGAGAAAGAAGAACAATATCTTTTGTGTGTGGATGTGGAAGCGCCATATTCTTTTCGTGAAATCAGTATTGCAACGAAAAAATGTTTTTCGCAGGCATTGGAAAACAGCTTGCCGATTTATTTTCAGACAGGAGTGATTGTTCCTTATGAACATATTTTAAAAGAGCGGTATACGGAAGCAGGCGAAGCATTTCTGCCCATCGAAAAAACAACGAAGGCAAAGAATATCCGGATTCTCCCTAAAGGGAAAGTGGCCAGTATCTATCATTGTGGAACCTATCCGTCCGTGGGGCGTTCTTATCAGAAATTGCTGAACTTTTGTGAGGAAAATCAACTGGAAATTCTTTCGGATTCCTATGAATTTTGTATCAACGACTATATTTCTTCCGGAGATGAAAATGAATATATCACCGAAATTTTCTTTTATGTCCGGAAATAGACAGTGGAAAAAAGAGAAAAAGAAACCATAGAACTTTGCTGATTTTATCAGAGTATTGTGGTAAAATTTGTATAAGAAATTAATTGTATCAAATCTTGCGAAAATAAAGAAGGAGACTGGAATGAAGAAAAGATTTGCATCAGATTTTTATCAGAAAATTCTCAATGAAATTAATTCCAATTTATATATTACTGATGTAGATACTGACGAGATCGTATTCATGAATGAACATATGAAAAAAACCTTTCAACTGGAAGACCCGGAGGGGAAAATCTGCTGGAAAACCATCCAGAAAGGAATGGACAGACACTGTGATTTTTGTAAGGTGAATCAATTGATGAATAAGAAAGAGGGAGAACCTATTTTCTGGAGAGAGAAAAATACCTGTAACGGACGAGTATATCTGTACAGAGGAAATCTTGAAAAAATAGGAGATTCCACTTATTTCGTACAGAATGCATTGGATGTTTCTGAACATGAACAGCTTTCCAAAGAGGCAACTGTGGATGAACTGACCGGAATTTTGAATCGCAATGCCGGAAAGAAGAAACTGGAAGAGATGCTCAGGCATATGGAAAAAGAGGAGATCTTTACGGTGGTCTTATATGACATCAATGGATTGAAATGGGTGAATGATACCTATGGGCATATGGAAGGCGACCGGCTGCTGGTGTTTATCGCACAGGCCATTGACCGGATTCTGGAAGAAAAGGATTTTATTTTTCGCCTGAGCGGCGACGAATTTATTATTGTTTTCCGGGATAAAGACGTCACTGAAACCGAAAAATGGATGGAAGATTTCCTTTTCCGGCTCACGGAGGAAAAGAAAAGGGCCGGATTTTACTACGATGTATCGTTCAGTTATGGTACGGCCGTTGTTAATGCAAAACAAAACCTGACCGTGTCGGATGTCCTTTCTATCGCAGATACCCAGATGTACATACAAAAAAGGGATTATCACATTTTAAAAGGACAGCAGCAGCTTCGGGAATATGTTTCCAGAGAAGAGGGAAAGACTTTTCAGTATAATAAAGATCAGTTGTTCGATGTTTTATCGGAAAGCGTGGAGGATTATGTTTTTGCCGGCAATCTGAAAACGGGAGAATTTAAGTATTCCTATAAGATGATGCTGGATTTTGGACTGCCGGGGCAGGTGTTGGAAAATGCAGCGGCATTCTGGGGAGAAAAAGTGCATCCGGATGACGCAGGATTATTTTTAAGAAGCAATCAGGAAATTGCCGATGGAAGGGCAGAGCAGCACACCATAATTTACCGGGTAAAAGATATAAAAGGTGAATGGGTGCATCTTATGTGTCGAGGGCAAATGATCCGGGATGCGCAGCAAAGGCCTGATCTGTTTGCCGGAATTATCCGCAATCTGGACAAAAAAAGTATGAATCTCAACGATGAGCTGAGAATTCTCAGTGACAGCACTACCGATGGGATTTTCAAGATTGCCCTGACGAAAGATTACTTCCTGCTGTATGCCAATGACGGGTATTATGCCATTCATGGTTATTCCAGAAAACAGATGGCGGAAGAAATCAAAAATCACGTAAAAATGATGATCTATGAGGAAGACCTGAATTACGTGGAACAGATGGTGACGGCTGCCATGAAAAAGCAGGAGGAGCGGGTAATCTTTGAGTACCGGATTAAAAAAAGAAACGGGGAAATCGGCTGGGTACATGTGAATGCCGGCATCATGGCTTTTGATGGCAAGTCGGCGGTGATGATGGGGATTCTGGTGGAAATTACAAAAACAAAGGAGCTGGAAGAACGTCTCATACGTACAGAGCAATTGTTCAGTGTGGCCAGAAAACATACCCGCTTAAATATGTGGGAATATGATCTTCAAAAGAAAGAAATCATACAGACAGAAGAGTCCATGGACGTCCATGGATTTGGACGGATTATTCCGGATGTACCCCGGTCGCTGCTGGAAAGCGGCTGTATCCATCCCGACAGTCTGGGCGCTGCCAGAGAACTGTATCAGAAGATCGAGGACGGATGTCCTGAGGCCAGCGCCGTTCTTCGCCTTCGGATAAAAGGAAAAGAAGACGCATACTGGTGGGAAAAAAGAACCTACAAAATCGTTCGTTGGGAGGGAAAACGTCCGGTTTGGGCCATTGGTGTTTCGGAGGATGTTACAGAGCAAAAAGAAGCGGAAATTCGTGTGTTTGAAGAAGAAAAGATGCGAAAAATGCGGGAAGTGGATATTTTATCCAGTTTCAGGATAAACATGGATAAAAATATTCTGGAAAATTTCCGGTCCCATCTGGAGGAAAGAACGTTAATCATAGCGGCAGAGGCAGGATATGGAGAGGTTTATGGCTATATTTTGCAGTCCATTGCCAACGCAGATGACCGGAAACGTTTTCGGACGGAATATGGCGAAGAAAAACTCAGAAAACTTATTTTGAACGGGGAAAAAATCCCGGATTTTGAATTTCGACAAAAACAGAAAAACGGGCTGATTATCTGGGTAGTTTTGAATATGAGGATAATGGTGGAGCCGGAAACCGGGGAAAAGATACTTCTGGGGATCATAAAGGATGTGGATCTGCTGAAGAGGAGAGAATTATCTTTACAGCAAAAAGCCAGAATGGATCAGATCAGCGGTTTTTATAATCTTATGACGGTAGAGTTGATGATCGAAGATATGCTCACCAAAGCGACCAAGGATACGTGTGGAATGGTTTTGCTGGATGTGGATAACTTTAAGGAGATCAACTGGGAGAGTGGATTTTTGTCCGGAGACAAGATTTTGCGTGAAATCAGTGGAGAAATCGATAAAATCATGCCGTCTCCCAATATTAAAGCCCGGATCAGCGGAGATTTGTTTTTAATATTCTTTTACAATATTTCACCTGGCGAAAATATGAAAGACACACTGGCGGACATCCGAAAAAAACTGTGTCATAAATATAAATGGGGAAAAGAGATTTTTGACATTACCATTTCCATGGGAGCCATTCTCCATTTTTCCGAGGGCATGACCTATCAGCAGATGTATCAGTGTGCCCGCCATGCTCTGGACGCGGCAAAAAGAAATGGAAAAAACCAGATTATGTTTTACGGCGATATGGAGAACATGGAAAATGGGATGGATATTTGTATCGTCATTGATGCCCAAACCTATGATATTGTGGATATGAACGCCACGGGACAGATTATTTTCGGAATCAATGAATGGATGAATGGCAGGAAAAAATGTTATGAACTGCTGCACGGCCGTTCTGAGGTCTGCTCGTTTTGTAATCGAAATCAGAGTGAGAAGGAAAAGAAAATCTGGCAGTGTTTTGTTCCGCGGCTGAATAAAACCATGTATGTACAGGAACATCCGATGATGAAAAGTGGAAAATCCTATCGGAATATTTGTCTGAAAGAAAATGTAATTCGGGAAAAACAGGAAAAAGAAAGCGATGACATTCTGCCTCTTCTGGAAAGGTGCTGGAATCAGATTGACCGTGGGGAAAGTGCGGCGGCTGCCACCGGAACATTTTTACAGTATATTGGCAATCTGTCCGGAGCGCATCGCATAATTTTATACGAAAAGAAATCATTTTCTTCCACTTTGCGATGGGCGCAAAGCTGGGTGGAGGAAGGATATGCCATGGGTGAACCGGTTCGTCAGGATGCCGAAAATCTGGAAGAAGCCATGCGGCTGATCTATCCGGAAAAGAAATTGCTGATTACCGATGAACAGTCGACCGGGTACTCTCTGGTGGCTCAATATTATGAGAATCAACCGGTTCCGCTGCCGGTATTGCTCGGGGCTGCCTATGATGAGGAGAAGCTGTCTTCTCTGGTTCTTGTGGAGAGAGCAGAAATCAGTCAGGATGAGATATGGAAGTTTAAAGAAGCGGTTACTTTTATGCGCAAGACCAGACATGTCTGTGAAATTTATCAGAACTACGAATATGCTTTAATGTATGACCGGCGTACAGGGCTTTTAAATTATCACAGTTATATGGATTATGTGCAGGAGGCCAATGAAGACGTATATTCTGCTTTTGGTATGGCAGAAGTGCATGTCATCGATTTAAAACAGTATAATCGAAAGTATGGGACGAAAGCAGGAGATGAATTATTATCTTTTGCAGCAGAATCCATGATGGAAATCTTCGGAAAGCAAAAGACCTTTCGAATCAGCGGAGCTCGTTTTTTATTGCTATGTCCGAATATGGCTTACAATCATTTCAACGAGAGATATGAGCAATTGGCCCGCAAACTGTTGCAGGCTTATCCGGGTCTGTTCGTGATGGCGAAGGTCTGGGCACAGAATGCCATATCCATTGAGAATTTACAATATCAGGTGGAAGAAAAACTGCAGGTGGCGCTGACAAAAATCCGGAGTCTTGATCTGGGGGACAGTGCACAGACATTGGGAGAACTGCATAAAGAATTGCAGGAATCCCTGCGAAAAGGAGTGTATTGTACCTATCTTCAGCCGAAAGCCGATGTAAAGACCGGGGAAATCTGTGGTGCGGAAGCCCTGGTCCGCTATCAGGATGAACAAAAGGGAATCATTTCTCCGGGGCGTTTTCTGCCGCCGATTGAGCGGGCAGGGTTGATTCGTTATATCGATCTGTTTGTTTTGCAGGATGTCTGCAGAATGATCAGAGGATGGATGGATAAAGGATGGAAGATCATTCCGGTTTCCCTGAATTATTCCCGGACGACGATTCTGGAACCGGGGATTCTGGAAGAGACAAATCGTATTGTGGAAAGCAGTCACATTCCAAAAGAATATATCGAAATAGAAGTAACGGAAAGCGTCAGCTCCATTGACCAGAAAAGCCTGAAAGATATTGTCGATCAGTTCGTGCAGGCAGGGTATAAGATCACTCTGGACGATTTTGGTGCGGAGTACAGTAATATTTATGTCCTGTATTCTCTGCATCTCCATGCACTGAAACTGGACAGAAGAATTATCAGCGATATTTATCATGATGCAAAAGCGAGAGTGGTGGTCGGAAATCTGATTTCCATTTGCAAAAGCCTTGGCATTGTCTGCGTAGCGGAAGGTGTGGAGACGGAAGAACAAAACTGTGTACTCCAGAAAATGGGATGCGATATGATTCAGGGGTATTATCTGAATAAGCCGATCGCGGAAGAAGAGTTTATCTGCCAGTATATGATGGAGGAATGAGACGAAAGCCGGAAAAGCGTCCGGTGGTTTTCCGGATAAAAAAGACCGGGCAGAAGGAAAAGATGACGCCATCTTTTCTTCTGCCCGGTTTTTTGCCGCCCTGGGAAAAACAGGTGCGGCTAAAGAATCGTAATGCCTTTTTCTGCAGCCTGTTCATAAATCTCATCGGGCCATACAGAAACTTGGATCTCGCCGATGTGGGCTTTTCGCAGGAAAAACATACAGATGCGGGACTGGCCAATGCCGCCGCCGATGGTCTGCGGTAATTTGCCCAAAAGAAGATCTCTCTGAAAAGCCAGATTGGCCCGTTCTTCACAGCGGGCTTTTTTTAACTGCGCTAAGAGTACTTCTTTGTTGACACGGATCCCCATGGAAGAAAGTTCAAGGGCAATATCCAAAACAGGATAATAGACAAGAATATCGCCGTTTAACTGCCAGTCGTCATAATCCGGCGCCCGGCCATCGTGGCGTTCTCCATTGGAGAGAAGATCTCCGATTTGCATCAGAAAAACCGCGCCGTGTTTTTTGACAATCTCATATTCTCTTTCTTTGGCCGTCAGATGAGGATACAGATCAAGAAGTTCCTGCGAAGTGATAAAGGTGATCTCTTCCGGAAGAAAACATTCCACGTAATCATATTTATTGGCTACGTATTTTTCCGTGATGCGCAAAGCCTCATAAACCGCCTTGACGGTATCGCGGAGAGTCTGTTCATTGCGGGCGTCTTCCGGGATAATCTTCTCCCAGTCCCACTGATCGACAAAAATAGAATGGATATTATCGGTTTCTTCATCCCGGCGGATGGCGTTCATATCGGTATACAGGCCTTCTCCTACGTTGAAGCCATATCGTTTCAGCGCAAGTCTCTTCCATTTGGCCAGAGAATGTACGATTTCAAAAGGACTGTCATTTTGTTCTTTGACGCCAAAACTTACCGGGCGTTCCACGCCGTTTAAGTTATCGTTAAGTCCGGAATCCGGGGAGACAAATAATGGGGCGGAAACTCGTTTTAAATTTAGCTCGGCAGCCAGCTCCCGCTGAAAAAAATCTTTAACCTGCTTGATGGCAATCTGCGTTTCTTTCAGATTGAGCAGCGGCCGATAGCCTTCGGGAATAGTAATTACGCTCATAAGAATCCTCTTTCTTTATTGTTTATATCATGGAATGCACTTTGTCCGGCGACATGTCGCCGGACAAAACAAAAAGCATTTACAGTTCACAGTTATTTACAGTTCGTGGGAATGGAATGACGTCGCGGATGTTGCCCATACCGGTCAGATACATAACGCAGCGTTCAAAACCAAGACCAAAACCGGCGTGTCGCGCAGAACCGTATTTACGCAGATCCAGATAGAAATCATAATCTTCTGCGGACAGTCCCATTTCTTTCATACGGGCAACCAGTTTATCATAGTCGTCTTCACGCTGGCTTCCGCCGATGATCTCGCCAATGCCGGGAACAAGACAGTCCATAGCGGCAACGGTACGGTTATCCTCATTCATTTTCATATAGAAAGCTTTGATTTCTTTTGGATAATCGGTAACGAAGACCGGACGTTTAAATTCTTTTTCAGTCAGGTAACGCTCATGTTCGGTCTGCAGATCACAGCCCCAGCTTACCTTGTATTCAAACTCGTCATTATGTTTTTTCAGAATTTCGATGGCTTTCGTATAAGTTACACGGGCAAAATCGGATTCAGCCACATGTTTCAGGCGGTCAATGAGTCCCTTGTCCACAAAACGATTGAAGAAATCCATTTCTTCCGGTGCATTTTCCAGCACATAGTTAATGATATATTTCAGCATGCTTTCGGCAAGCAGCATATTATCTTCCAGATCGGCAAAAGCCATCTCCGGTTCGATCATCCAGAATTCAGCCGCATGTCTTGTGGTGTTGGAATTTTCCGCACGGAAAGTCGGGCCGAAGGTATAGATGTTTTTAAAGGCCATGGCATAGATTTCGCCGTTGAGCTGACCGCTTACCGTAAGGTTGGTCGGTTTGTTAAAGAAATCCTGACTGAAATCTACCTGTCCATCCTGCGTTTTTGGAACATTGGCCAGATCCATGGTGGTTACCTGGAACATTTCGCCTGCGCCCTCACAGTCGCTTCCGGTGATCAGCGGAGTGTGAACGTAGACGAAATCTCTCTCCTGGAAAAATTTATGAATCGCATAGGCGATCAGAGAACGTACCCGGAATACAGCCTGGAAGGTATTGGTTCTCGGGCGAAGATGAGAAATCGTACGCAGGTATTCAAAACTGTGCCGTTTTTTCTGCAGAGGGTAATCCGGTGCGGAAGCGCCTTCGATCCATACTTCAGCCGCCTGAATTTCAAAAGGCTGTTTTGCCTGTGGGGTAGCCACCAGTTTTCCCCTGACAATGAGGGCTGCGCCGACATTTAATTTGCCAATCTCGTTAAAGTTGGCGAGGGTATCGGAATAAACCACCTGTAAAGGCTCAAAAAAAGTTCCATCGTTGATCACGAGGAAACCAAAAGTCTTAGAGTCCCGTTTACTTCTCAGCCAGCCGCCGATAGTGACTTCCTGATCAAAATACTGCTCACGGTTTCTGTATAATTCTTTAATCGCTGTCAGTTCCATGTTTAAAGCTCCTTTGCTCTATCTTATATTTATTAATGTAAAGTAGTAAGACCGCTGCGGGAAAGTCCCCGCAGCGGGCATATATACCATAGTTTACTATATTCTATGAAAATGTGCAAGAAGCTTAGGAAACAACTTTTTTGAAATCAGCAGCGCCATGCTTGCACCATGGGCAGATGAAATCAGCCGGGAGTTCTTCTCCCTCATAAACATAACCACAGATCTGGCATACCCAGGTGGTCTTTTCGGAAGCCGGAGCTGCCGGTTTTGGTTTGATGTTGGCCTGATAATAGGAGTAGGTGGTGGATGGATCGTTACTTAATACCTCGCCATCGGTCACTTCCGCGATAAACATGGTGTGTGTGCCCAGGTCAACCGTCTGAACAACTTTGGCGCTGATGTAGCCGTTGGTTCCTTCAGTAATGTAATAGATGCCGTTGGCTGCCCGCTTGCAGGCAGAATAGTCTGCAAATTTATTGACGTCGCGGCCGCTCTGGAATCCAAAATGTTTAAAGGTAGCAAACGTAGCTTTTTCCGAAAGGATGGATACGTTAAAAGTGCCGGAACGCATGATCATATCATGGGTATAATTGGACTTGTTTACGGTAAGAGAAATCCGGTTAGGGGTATCGGTTACCTGTGCTGCGGTGTTGGTGATGCAGCCGTTATCCCGGTATCCTTCTCTGGCCGTAACAACGTACAGACCATAGCTTAAAGAAAACATTACGGTGTTGTTCATTGACATTACCTCCTTTGGCATGATGGGTTTCGTCTGAGACGATACTCCTTTGATTATTTTGCATTGATTATAACAGAAAATGGAAAATTCTGCAACAAAAACAGGAATAATTCTTATTATGATTTGCATTTTTTATTGTGTTGAAGATGAGTTTATGTTATTCTTGTCGTAAAGAAAAATAAACAAGAAAAATCATCAGCTCTGACAGCAAGGAATACCGAGCCGGAATAGTTGAGACAAAAAATATGGCAGAGATCTCCGCTGTTTTTTTGCTGTCCAGAGCAGAAAACAGAGGAGTTTTTTTATGTTAAAAATAGCAGTATATGGAAAAGGCGGTATTGGAAAATCCACCATAACCAGTAATCTGGCGGCGGCATTTGCCACATTGGGAAAAAGAGTAATTCAGATTGGCTGCGATCCCAAGGCGGATTCCACCATTAATCTGCTGGGAGGGGAAACCCCGATGCCGGTCATGAATTACCTGAGAGAGTATGATGAAGACCCGGAAACCATTGCCGATATTTCCAAAGAAGGTTTCGGCGGCGTGCTCTGCATAGAGACCGGCGGCCCGACGCCGGGGCTGGGGTGTGCAGGCAGAGGAATCATCGCTACCTTTCAGCTTCTGGAAGATCTGGAATTATTTGAAACCTGGAAGCCGGACGTGGTTCTTTATGATGTCCTGGGCGATGTGGTCTGCGGCGGATTTGCCGCGCCGATCCGGGAAGGCTATGCCAGCAAGGTGCTGATCGTAACCTCAGGCGAAAAAATGGCGCTCTATGCCGCCAATAACATTAACAGCGCCGTGAACAATTTTGAGGACAGAAGCTACGCCAAGGTTTATGGAATCGTGCTGAACCACAGAAATGTAGAGAAAGAAAAAGAAAAGGTACAGGAATTTGCCGACGCGGCAGGGCTGCCTATCGTGGGAGAAATCGCAAGAAGCCATGAGATTACCTATTATGAAGACCAGGGAAAGACTGTGGTAGAGGGAAATCCGGCATCGGAGGTCAGCCAGTCTTTCCTGAAACTGGCGGAAGAATTACTGGCAGCCGAATAGAACATACTGCCAGAGAAAGGAAGGGAAACGATGGAAAATCTAAACAATATACAGCCATGTACAGATGGTCGGGAAACAAGACCGGAAAAAGAAAATAGGGAACAGGCGTTTTTTCTGATTGCAGAGGAACTGGTTCGGGCAGGAAAAGAACATCTGGCGCCGGAGATGATCATTAACCGCCATCTGATCTACAGTTCTCCGGCAACCCTTGCTTTTAATTCACCAGGGGCGCAGGGATTTGGCGTAAAACGCGCAGGACTGGCCATACCGGGGTCGGTGATGCTTCTGGTGGCGCCGGGATGCTGCGGGCGAAATACAACGATTTTGAGTGAACTGGGCGGATACAGCGACCGTTTCTTTTATCTTATGATGGATGAAACCGATATTGTCACGGGAAGGCATCTGAAGAAAATTCCGCAGGCCGTACAGGAAATCTGTGAAACAACGGCCCAAAAACCCTCGGTGGTTATGATCTGCATTACCTGCGTGGATGCTCTTTTGGGTACCGATATGGAGCGGGTATGTAAAAAGGCGCAGGAAAAAGCCGGGATACCGGTGCTGCCCTGCTATATGTATGCCTTAACCAGAGAAGGGCGAAAGCCTCCGATGGTTCATGTCCGGCAATCTCTCTATTCTCTTCTGGAACCACGGAAAAAGAAGAGCACATCGGTGAATTTGCTGGGACATTTTGCTCCGCTGGAAGAGGACAGCGAGCTTTATCCCCTTCTTCGGCAGCTGGGCATAAAAACGATTCGGGAAATCTCCCGCTGCAGGACTTTTGAGGAATATATGGATATGGCAGAGGCAAACTTTAATCTGGTTTTAGACCCTGAAGCCCGGTATGCGGCGGCAGACATCCGTAAACGTCTGGATATTCCGTCCATTGAACTGACAAGAGTGTATCAGATTGATAAGATAAAGAAACAATACGCCTTATTTGCGGCGGCTGTGGGGGGAACGGTGGATGACCGTCCGTGGTATGAAGAAACAGAAAAAGCCATTGACCGATTTAAAGAAAAATATCCCCGTCTGGTCTTTTCCATCGGGGAAGGATGCAATGCCAATGCCTTTGAACTGGCGTTAGCCCTGCTGCGCTATGGTTTCGCTGTGGGAGAAATCTTTGCCAGTATCGGAGAGGGAGACTTTTTGTATCTGGAAAAAATCGCACAGCTAAGTCCGGAAACCAAAATCTACTCCAATCTGGAACCAACGATGCTCTATTATGGATGCAGTGAAAACTATGCCGATATTACCATCGGGAAAGATGCCGCCTATTATCATCCTTCGGCTGTGCATGTGGAATGGAGTGAGGATATACAACCCTTCGGGTACAGGGGAGTACAGCATTTCTTCGCTGCCTGCGACGGGGCGTTGTCAGAGAAAGGAGAATATTGATGAAGGGATTAAGAAAATATATTGCGCCATTTGCCCCGGATCAGTCCGGCGCTGCCGCTGTGTTTTGCGAGCTGGGCGGGCTGGTGATTATTCTGGATGCCGGCGGTTGTGCCGGAAATATCTGCGGGTTTGACGAACCTCGGTGGTTTGCCAGTAAAAGTGCGATTTTCAGTGCGGGTTTAAGAGATATGGACGCCATTTTGGGCAGGGATGATAAACTGGTGGAAAAAATTCAGATGGCCTGCCGGAAAATTCAGGGGAACTTTGTGGCAGTGATCGGAACGCCGGTTCCCGCAGTGATCGGTACAGACTATACCGCTCTTCGCCGGATGATTGAAAAGAAAACCGGGCTTCCGGCGCTGACCGTGGACACCAACGGCATGGACTTATATGACGAAGGCGTTCGCAAGGCCTTTCTGGCGCTGTTTCGCAGTGGAGAAAAAAAGGAAAAGATGGTGAAGCATGCCCAGGGGATGGCAGAGGAAAGGCTTTCTGCCGGGGACGCAGAACCGGGGAAAAAGAGCCTGGGCATCATCGGGGCTACGCCGCTTGATGTGTTCTGGGAAGAAGACGGAACGTCTCTGGAAGAGCATTATCAGAAAAAAGGATGGAAAAATGTCTACAGCTACGGTATGGGAACCGCTTTTTCCACTATAGCGCAGGCAGGATCGGTGGAAGAGAATCTGGTCATTGCGCCTGCCGGACTGGCGGCGGCCAAAGATCTGCAAAAAAAACACCACGTGCCGTATCGTGTGGGGTATCCGCTGGAAACGTTGCCGGACTGGGATCGTTTTCGGGCGAGGCTGGTAAGTAAAGAGCGAAAGAAAATTCTGCTCGTTCATCAGCAGGTGCTGGCTAATGCCCTTCGGGAAAATCTGGAGAAGGAGACCGGGGCGCAGATCACCGTGGCAAGCTGGTTTATGCTGGAAAAAGAACTGGCCAGAGAAGGCGATGTTCATTTACGGGAAGAGGACCAGTGGATTACTTTGGTAAAAGAAGGGGAATATGATCTGATCGTCGGAGATGAATTGTTTGCCCGGGCAATTCCTTTCTATGAAGGGGACTATATTCCACTGGCACATTTTGCTGTTTCCGGAAAACGAAAACCATGAGCAACATAAAGGAACTTACCCTGCGCATCCGGGTCTTTGGTATTGTGCAGGGGGTAGGATTTCGCCCGACGGTCAGCCGCCATGCCATGGAAAATCAGATCCGGGGAAGCGTGTGCAATAAAGGTTCTTTTGTGGAAATCTGGGCGCAGGGAGAGAAGCAAAATGTGGATAACTTTTGCAAAGCCATCGAAGAAAGACCGCCAGAGCGGGCGGTGATCCTGAAAATCCACCGGGAAATATACCGGGAAGAGCCGCCGGTATTTTCTGCATTTTCCATTATAGAAAGTGAAAAGAAAACAGGAGATATTTTCGTTTCTCCCGATATTGCCATCTGTGAAAAATGTAAAGAGGAAATGTATGACCGAAAGAACCGGAGATATTTGCACCCTTTTATCAACTGTACCTGTTGCGGGCCAAGGCTGACCATTCTCGACGCCATGCCTTATGACCGGGAAAGAACCAGTATGGCAGATTTTCCCATGTGTCCGGATTGCGCATGGGAATACACCCATGCCCGGTCAAGGCGATACGACGCTCAGCCGGTCTGCTGCAATGACTGCGGGCCGCAGGTGTACCTTCTTCCCCTTACGGAAAAAGAAGAAAAGATAACGGGGCAGAGGGCCATCCGCCAGACCCGGGAAATCATTGCCCGGGGAGGTATTGTGGCGGTAAAAGGAATCGGAGGATTTCATCTGTGCTGTGACGCGACCAACGAAGAGGCGGTTTCCCTGCTCCGCCGGAGAAAGAACCGTCCGGGGAAACCTTTTGCGGTGATGATGAAAAACCGGGAAACTGTAGAAAGAGAATGCATCTTCAATGAAAAACAGCGGGAAGTTCTGGAGGGACATCAAAAACCGATCCTTTTGCTGGAAAAACAGCCGGGGGGAAAGATTGCGCCGTCTGTGGCGCCGGGAAATCCCAAAGTGGGCGTCATGCTGCCCTATGCGCCGATCCAGCTTTTATTATTTGATGATGGGGACGATCTTTCTCTTTCCGATTGTCTGGTGATGACCAGCGCCAACACATCGGGAGCGCCCATATGCAGAGAAGACGCCGATGCACAAAAAGAGCTGCGGCATTTATGCGACGGGATTTTATCCCATGATCGGTTGATTCGCATTCGTGCAGATGATACGGTCATGGATTTTTTCCGGGGAGAACCGTATATGATCCGTCGTTCCCGTGGTTACGCACCGTTACCGTTTATGGTTGGAAAAGACGGGGAAGGTCAGGTGCTTGCGCTGGGCGGGGAGTTAAAAAATACCTTTTGTGTGGGAAAAAACACCCTGTTTTATCCTTCGCCTTATATTGGCGATATGGGCGATTTACGCACGGTACGCGCGTTGGAGGAATCCAGCGAAAGACTTTGTCAGTTGCTGGAAACCGAGCCGGAAATGGTGGCCTGTGATCTGCATCCCGGATACAATACCACGGCTCTGGCAGAAAAAATGGGAAAACCGCTGCTGAAGATACAGCATCATTACGCGCATATCTTATCCTGTATGGCGGAAAATGACCAGGATGCTCCGGTGATCGGTGTTGCGCTGGATGGAACCGGCTATGGAACGGACGGAACCATCTGGGGCGGAGAAATCCTGACGGCAGATTATGCGGGATTTGTCCGGCGGGCATCCGTTCAGCCTTTCCTGCATGTGGGCGGAGATGCGGCTTCCAGAGAAGGCTGGCGGATTGCGCTGTCCTTACTCCGGGAGATTTATGGACAGGAAGAAATGGAAACGCTGGCGCAGCAGTGGCAGTTATGCAGTCTGCAGGAGGCCAGGGTACTGGGGAAAATGGCAGAAAGAAAGATCAACAGCGTCATCTCTACCAGTGCCGGACGGATTTTTGATGCCGTCAGCGCCTTACTGGGCCTACGCCAAAGTTCAACCTTTGAGGGCGAGGCGTCCATGGCTCTGCAGTTTGCGGCGGAACGATATGAAAAAGAAAGCCGGGAGGAAAAAACGGCGTCTGCCGGAGAAAGAACGGCGCCGGGAGAGACACCGGGAGAAACAGAAGATTTTGTTTTTCCGGAAGAAAAAAAGGATAGGGCGGAATTTTGGTTAAATACCCATGGCTTGGTAAGTCAGCTGGTCGAAGGACGAAAAAAAGGGGAAAAACCGGAAAAACTGGCCTGGATTTTTCATGAAAAACTGGCGGAGATGATCGTGGAAGCCTGTGACAGGATCCGGAAAACAACCGGAATCTCTACGGCTGCGTTAAGTGGCGGGGTATACCAGAACCTGCTTTTGCTGCGGCTGACGGTACAGGGGCTGGAAAAGAAAGGTTTTTCTGTGCTGACCCATCATCTTGTGCCGCCCAATGACGGAGGCATCTGTCTGGGACAGGCAGCCGCCGCCATGTATACTTTGCAAAAAAGGAAAACGGAATAGAAAATAAAATAGAAACAGGAACAAGGAAAGAAACAGAAGAAAGACAGGAGGATGAGACTATGTGTGTAGGATTACCGGCAAAGATCGTAACCATGAAGGACGGTATGGCGATTGTAGATGCTTCCGGGGCAAAAAGAGAAATTTCCACGGAACTGATTGAAAATCTGGAACCGGGCGATTATGTGATGGTACATGCCGGAATCGCCATTGCCAAAATTCAGGAAGAGGAAGACGAGGAAACCGATGCGATGATGGAGGAACTGGAATGAAGGAAAAGAAGATGACGGACAGCCGGGAAAAGGCCAGAGCAATCCTCGAACAATATGACGGACCACCAGTGAGGATCATGGAGGTCTGCGGTACGCACACCCATGAGAATTTTCGTCTGGGGATTCGGAAATTACTGCCAAAAAAAGCGGAACTGATCTCCGGGCCGGGATGCCCGGTCTGTGTCACCCCTGCCGGATTCATCGATGAGGCCGTGTGGCTTGCCTTGAAAAAAAAAGTTACCATTTGCACCTTTGGCGATCTTGTGCGGGTACCGGGCAGCGAAAAAAGTCTGGCAGGCGCCCGGGCAGAAGGCGGAAAAATACAGGTGGTTTATTCTCCGGTGGACGCGGTGGAGTATGCCAGAAAACATCCAAAGGAACAGGTTGTCTTTTTATCGGTGGGTTTTGAGACAACGACGCCGGCAGCCTGTCTGGCCGTAAAGATGGCGGCGAAAGAAGGACTGGAGAATTTTTCTCTGCTGACGGCCAATAAAACCATGCCGGCGGCATATCAGGCTTTAAAAGGCAGCGCGGATGTGTTCTTGTATCCGGGACATGTCAATGCCATCACCGGGACGACCCTGTGTGAGAAACTGACCGAAGAAGGAATCAGCGGTGTGGTTGCTGGTTTTGGCGCCGGGGAAATCCTTGCTGCTTTTGCGGTGATTTTCACAAAAGTCAAAGAAGGAAAACCGTTCTTTGCCAATGCCTATAAACGGGTCGTTACCCGGGAAGGCAGTCTTCCGGCACAAAAACTGGTGGAAGAATGGATGGAACCCTGTGATTCTGAGTGGAGAGGACTGGGGGTGATCCCGCAGTCGGGTTTGCGATTAAAAGAACACCATGCCGATTATGATGCAAGGAAAAAATACCAGATGCCAAAAATAGAAGGGCGAAGCAACCCGGCCTGTCGCTGTGGAGAGGTTTTACAGGGAAAATGCAAGCCGACGGATTGTCCGCTGTTTGGAAAAGGATGTACACCGCTGCATCCGGTGGGCGCCTGCATGGTTTCCGGCGAGGGAGCCTGCTCGGCCTATTATCAGTATGGAGGAGAATAAGATGGAAAAAACAGTAACCTTAGCGCATGGCGCCGGCGGCAAACAGACCGCCGAATTAATCGATCGTGTATTTAAAGAACATTTCGCCAATCCGGAACTGACCAGCGACGATGCGGCGGTACTGGCTGTGGAAAAAGGAAAACTGGCCTTTACCACCGATGGCTTTATCGTTTCTCCGGCAGAATTTCCGGGAGGCAATATTGGAAAACTGAGCATATGCGGTACGGTCAACGATCTGGCCTGTATGGGAGCCAGACCCTTGTACCTGACCTGCGCCTTTGTGATTGAGGAAGGGTTTCCTCTGGATAAACTGGAAGCCATCGCTGCCGCCATGGAAAAAACAGCGAAGGAAGCCGGAGTAAACATTGTCGCCGGAGATACCAAGGTTGCCGGAAAAGGACAGGTGGACGGGGTATTTATCACCACTACCGGTATCGGAAGAATCGAAGAGGGCGTGGATACCTCGGGAAAAAAAGCAAGACCGGGCGATGCGGTCATTGTCACCGGGGATGTGGGTCGTCATGGCTGTACGATTTTACTGGAAAGAGAAGATTTTGGCATTGAAGCCGAGGTGACCAGCGACTGCGCGCCGTTGTGGGGGACAGTAGAAGATATGTTGTCGGTAACCAAAGAGATTCACGTGATCCGTGACGCCACCAGAGGCGGGGTCGGAACGGTTCTGTATGAAATTGCCGGACAAAGTCAGGTGGGAATCCGCCTGGATTCGGCCGCTATCCCTGTACAGGACGAGGTAAAAGGCGTGTGTGGCATGCTTGGTCTTGAACCTCTGTATCTGGCCTGCGAAGGAAGAATGGTCATTTTTGCTCCAAAAGAGGTGGCGCCTGCGCTGGTGGAAAAACTGCGCCAGGGGAAATATTCTGCCGAAGCAGCCATCATCGGAGAAGTGACGGAGGAGATGCCGGGCAGAGTGGTGATGACCACAGAAATCGGAGCAGAAACTCTTTTGCCGGAACCGAGAGGAGAACTTTTACCAAGAATCTGTTAGGAGGAAGGAAATGGAGACAAGAATTGCCGTACTTTCGATTATCGTGGAGGACAGCAGCCAGAGCGACGTGTTAAATAAGATCATTCACGATTATGCGGAATATGTCGTGGGGCGAATGGGGATACCTTATCGGGAAAAGGGAATCAACATCATCAGTCTGGTTCTGGACGCGCCGCAAAATGCCATCAGTACGCTGTCGGGAAAAATCGGACGGCTGGCAGGTGTGACGGCCAAGGCAGCGTATGCCAAAGTCTGAACGGTCGGCCGGAAACAGAAACCACAGACTTTTTGGGTGGGCGCAGGTGCCGGTGGAAGAAAATGCGGGGACAAGGAGAGAGAAAGGAAGCGGAATATGATAAAAATAGCGGTATATGGGAAAGGCGGCATCGGGAAATCCACAACGATTTCCAATGTGGCGGCAGCCATGGCAGAAGAAGGATTAACGGTCATGCAGATTGGCTGCGATCCCAAAGCGGATTCCACGGTTTTATTAAGGCATGGCAGATCGATGGAGACCGTTCTGGATCTGGTACGCACCAGAAAAAATGCGTTTACCTTATCCGATATGGTGGTGGAAGGCTATGGCGGCGTGCTTTGTGTGGAAGCCGGAGGGCCGGCGCCGGGCATGGGCTGCGCCGGAAGAGGAATCATCGCTGCCCTGGAAAAACTGGAAGAAAAAGGAGCTTACGAAGTGTATCAGCCGGATGTGGTGATTTATGATGTGCTGGGCGACGTGGTCTGCGGCGGATTTTCCATGCCCATGCGCAGCGGGTATGCCGATCAGGTCTTTGTGGTGACTTCGGGAGAAAACATGGCCATTCACGCAGCGGCCAATATCGCCATGGCGGTGGAAAATTTTAAAAACCGGGGCTATGCCCGTATGGGAGGCCTGATTCTCAATAAGAGAAATGTAAAAAGGGAAAAGGAAAAGGTCGAGGAGCTGGCGCAGGATATTCACAGCGACATCATCGGAGAACTCAGCCGCAGCGAGAAAGTAACTGATGCGGAAGAACTGGGAAAAACTGTGCTGGAAGCCTGGCCGGACAGCGCCATGGCAGAGGAATACCGGACGTTGGCCAAAACCATGTTGGCCATTTGCCGGAAAGCATAAAAGTCAGGAGGAAATGTATGCTGAAAATGATCCACGGAAAGGCAGGAGAAGATCATCTGCCTGCGAGCAGTACCGAAAAAATGGTGCGGATCAAAGAGGCCGCCTGGCCTGCGCCGTTTGTGCCGGGACTGGAATATAACAGTCCCGCCCACGGCACATGGAACATCGTACATACGGGAATGCTGATTCCCGGAGCGCATCAGATTTATGTCTGTGCGGCCAACTGTAACCGGGGTGTGGTACTCACGGCGGCAGAAATGAATGCGGCAGACCGTTTTTCCACCATTGCTCTTTGTGAGGAAGACATCACCGGCGGGGGGATGGAAGAACTGGTCATTGACGGGGTGACGGAAATCTTGCGGAAATTAAAAAGAAAACCATCCGTGATTCTGCTGTTTACCGTTTGTTTGCATCATTTTATGGGTTGTGATCTGGATTATATTTATCACACGCTGCGGGAACGCTTTCCGACGCAGCGATTTGTGGACTGTTATATGGATCCGATCATGCAAAAAGGCGGACTGACGCCGGATCAGAAACTGCGGATCGGGATGTATACCTGTCTGGAAGAACGGGAAAAAAATCCGAAACAGATCAATATTATCGGCAACGATCTGCCGCTGCAGCCGGAGGCCGAATTGCTGACCATGCTTAGAAGCGCCGGTTATACCATCAAAGACATTACCACCTGTCAGAGCTTTGACGAATATCTCTCCATGGGAGAGAGTGTGTGCAATCTTTCCATGTATCCTTCTGCAAAAATCGGAGCCGAAAGGTTATCTGCCCGTCTTCATATGACCCATTTTTATCTGCCGCAGACATTTTCTTATGAAGAAACAGACAGGCAGCTTCATCAGCTGGCGGAACATTTTTCCTGTGTGATGCCGGATACGGAGATGCTGCGCCGGAAATGTGAAGAAGAATGTGAAAAAACCAGGGAGTTACTGGGCGATACGCCGATCGTGCTGGACGCTGCCGCCGTACCTCGGTATCTGGGGCTGGCCAGATTTTTACTGGAACATGGATTCCCGGTACAAAGAATCTATGGGGACAGCTTTTCAGCAGAAGAAAAAGCCGACTATCAGTGGCTAAAAGAAAACGCCCCGGATCTGGAAGTCTGTGCCACAATCCATGCGGCCATGCGGGTGTTCCCGCGAACACAGCAGGAAGTGCTGGCCATTGGACAAAAGGCGGCTTATTTTCACCAGACCGGACATTTTGTCAATATGGTGGAAGGCGGCGGTCTGTTCGGTTATGCCGGAATTTACCGACTTCTTCAGGAGATGCAGGAAGCTTACCGGGAGAAAAAAGAGACAAAACGTTTAATTATTCAAAAAGGATTGGGGTGTGAAAGCTGCATATGAAACAGGTATCCGTGAGCATTTCCACATATACGGCGGATGTTTCCGGGGTGTGCTCCGCCCTCTATGAACTGGGAGGAATGGTGGTCATTCATGATCCTTCCGGTTGTAACTCCACGTATAATACCCATGATGAACCAAGGTGGTATGAGCAGGACAGTCTGGTTTTTATTTCCGGACTGTCGGAAATCGATGCCATTATGGGAAATGATGAAAAATTTATCGCCGATATTGTCCGGGCTGCCCGGGAGCTTTCTCCAAAGTTTATCGCTCTGGTGCGAAGTCCTGTTCCGATGATGATCGGTACGGACTTTGAGGCCATCCGGATGATTTTGGAAGAAGAAACAGGGTTACCGGTTTTTTATTTTCCGACCAGCGGAATGCAGTCGTACATTACGGGAGCCGGGATGGCTCTTGCACAGGTGGCCCGGAGTATGACAAAAAAAATCATGGACGGAGAAACCGCGGTGGCACAGGGAGAAAAAAACGCCGGAAAAAGTGTGAATCTTCTGGGGGTTACGCCTTTGGATTTTTCTGTGAATACGACCTTATCTTCTCTGCGTACTTTCTGGGAAAAACAGGGATATACGGTGCGCAGCGTCTTTGCCATGGGGTCTTCGCCGGAAGAAATCGCCAGAGCAGGAGAGGCGGGGATTAACCTCGTGGTTTCTTCGGTGGGATTACCGGCCGCCCGAGTGTTAAAGGAACGATTTGGGACGCCTTATGTGGTCGGCCTTCCTGTCGGCGCTTTTGGAAAAGAAATGGCGCGGGCGGTGAAGGAAAGTCTGCACGATGGCCGCTGCCGGACTGCTTATGCTGAGGAGCCATGGAAACAAACAGAAGAAAAAAGAAAACTGTATCTCATCGGGGAAGCCGTGATCACTCAGTCGCTGGCGGCAGCCATACGACGACAGTATGGCTGGGAAACGAAGGTGTTATGTCCGCTGGAAACAGAGGAAGAGGTTCTGGAGAAAAACAGCCGGCGGGTAATGCGCTGTGACAGCGAAGAGGCGCTGCAGCAGGAATTAAAGGCTGCGGCAGGGATCATTGCCGATCCGTTATACCAGCCCATCTGTCCGGAGCAGACGCCGTTTTTTCCTCTTCCCCATGAGGCCTTTTCCGGCAGGATATACCGTCGCCGGATTCCTGATCTGCTGGATGTCCGGTTTCTGGATGAATGGATCAGAGAGGCGATGGGGAGATGGGAAGACCGGAATAAAAAAGAAAAGACAGAAAGGATGGAGGAAAAATGGAACATCGTTTTTCCAGAACAGAGCTGCTCATTGGAAAAGAAGCATTAGCCCGTCTAAAAACGGCTCGGGTGGCGGTGTTTGGCGTGGGCGGCGTAGGCGGCTACGCCGTGGAAGCGCTGGCACGAAGCGGCGTGGGAAGCATTGATCTTATCGACCATGACAAAATCAGTATTTCAAATCTGAATCGGCAGATCATCGCAACCGGCGACACCATAGGCAGGCAGAAAGTGGAAGTGATGCAGGAAAGAATCCTGTCCATCAACCCGGAAATCAAGGTGTATACGCATCCCTGTTTTTATCTGCCGGAAACTGCAGGAGAGTTTGATTTTTCTCAGTATACGTATGTGGTGGACGCCGTGGATACCGTGACGGCAAAACTGGACATTATTATGCAGGCACAAAATGCCGGTGTGCCGGTCATCAGCGCCATGGGTGCCGGAAATAAGCTGGATCCGACGCAGTTTACCGTCACCGATATTTATAAAACCACCATGTGTCCGCTGGCCAGAGTGATGCGCAGAGAATTGAAGAAAAGAAAAGTGAAAAAACTGAAAGTGGTGTATTCCCCGGAAAAAGCCAGAAAACCACAGGCTGACGTTCCGGGAAGTATCGCTTTTGTTCCCTCGGTGGCCGGACTGATTCTGGCCGGAGAGGTGGTCAGAGATCTGACGGGAATCAACGGGGAGTGTGGCCATGCATAAGATTACAGACGTGGTGGACACCTTTTTGCATACCGGAAATCTTACCGGAGAGCAGTTCGTTTTGTTGCTGAACCATGCCCATGACCGGGAGGTTTTTTCTGTTTTGCAGCAAAAAGCCATGGAAGTGCGCCGGCAATATTATGGAGATAAGGTGTATATCCGGGGATTGATCGAATTTACCAACTATTGCAAAAATAACTGTTATTACTGTGGGATTCGTCGGGGAAACCCACAAGTGAACCGTTACCGTCTTCGAGAAGAAGAAATCTTTGCCTGCTGCCGGGAAGGATACGAACTGGGTTACCGGACCTTTGTTCTGCAGGGTGGAGAAGACCCGTATTTTACAGCTGCCCGCATGGAAAAAATCATCCGGAAAATCAAAGGGGACTATCCCGACTGTGCCCTTACGCTTTCTGTGGGGGAAAAGGATAAGGCGACCTACGCCCTGTGGAAGAGGGCCGGAGCCGACCGGTATCTTCTGCGGCATGAGACCGCCAATGCGGCGCATTACGCCGCTTTGCATCCCGGAGAAATGAAACTGGAACACCGGAAACAATGTCTGTATGCATTAAAAGCTTTGGGCTATCAGGTGGGCGCCGGCTTTATGGTGGGCGCACCCGGACAGACGCTGGAATATCTGGCGCAAGACCTGCTCTTTTTAAAAGACCTGGAACCGGAGATGGTGGGAATCGGCCCATTCATCCCCCATCAGGCCACACGGTTTGCCGGAGAAAAAGCCGGAAGTGTGGAGCTGACGATTTTTCTTCTGGCAGTGATCCGTATTCTTTTGCCCCGGGTACTGCTGCCGGCAACAACCGCCCTGGGAACCATGGATGAACGAGGAAGAGAAAAGGGACTTCTGGCGGGAGCCAATGTCATTATGCCAAATCTCTCTCCGGAAAAAAACCGTAAAGATTACAGTCTCTATGATAATAAAATCAGTACCGGAGAAGAGGCAGCCCAGAGCATAGAACGTCTGAAAAAAAGGGTGGAATCCGTAGGGATGTACGTGGTGACCCAACGGGGAGACGCAATCTGATTTCTCACATTGACTTTTGGGAAATGAAATGCTATGCTCAAACCAAATGAAAAAGAGGTGATACGATGAAAAAAAGAGTGATTACGATAGGCAGAGAATTTGGAAGCGGTGGAAGAACCATCGGGAAACAGGTGGCAGAGCGGCTGGGTATCGAGTTTTATGATAAAGATATTATCAGAAATGTGGTAAAAGAAACCGGGCTCAGGGAAAAATATGTGGAGCATTACGGTGAATTTGCCCCTTCCGCCAGTCATCGTTTTGCCTATTCTTTTGTCGATCTGGAAGACGAAAAAGAGTCCCCGCTTCGTTTACTCTGGGAGGCGAGAAACAAGGTCATCCGTCAGTTCGCTGAGGAAAAGTCCTGTGTGATCGTCGGAAGCTGTGCGGATTATATTTTAAAAGACCGTGAAGACTGCCTCAGCGTATTTTTATATGCCGACGAGGAAACCAAAGAACAGCGTATCCGGGAAATATACGGAGAAGTGCTGTTAAAGGAAAAAATCCGCGTCCAGGAGATGGATGTACGAAGAGGTCTGAATTATCAGTTTTTCACCGGACAGGAATGGGGTAAGGCGCAAAATTATGATCTGGCATTAAACCGCGGCAGTCTCGGCATTGAAAAATGTGTGGAGTTAATCATAGAAGCGGCAAAATAAACGCAGATCAACCCGGAAAACCCAGGAAGAACGTACCGAAAAAGAAAAGCAGTAAAATAATAAGGGTACAGGAAGCGGTTGCTGCATAAAAAAATGTTCACATGATTTATGCAGCAGCTTTTTTTGTGGCTGTGGTTCAGAGTTTCTGGTCATAAACCGCCTCCGACCGGAGGCGTATTATGGCGAAAAAGAAAGAAAAGGAGAAAGAGACATGAAGATATTGGTAACAGGAGGAGCAGGATATATCGGAAGCCATACCTGCGTACAGTTGTTGGAAAATAATGATGAAGTTGTGGTCATTGACAACCTGTATAATTCCTGCGAGGAAGCCTTAAACAGGGTGGAGGAAATTACGGGAAAAACATTAACCTTTTATGAAGGCGATCTGTTGGATCAGGCCAGACTAGAAGAGATTTTTGAAAAAGAAAGACCGGAGGCGGTCATTCATTTTGCCGGATATAAGGCGGTAGGAGAATCGGTGGAAAAGCCGATTGAATATTATCACAATAATATTACCGGAACGCTGCTTCTTTGTGACGTCATGCGAAAATATGACTGTAAAAAGATCGTGTTCAGTTCTTCGGCTACCGTATACGGAGATCCGGCCTTCGTTCCCATCACGGAAGAATGTCCAAAGGGAGAAATCACCAATCCGTACGGACAGACCAAAGGGATGATCGAGCAGATTCTTATGGATATTCAGAAAAGTGACCCAGCCTGGAACGTGACGATCTTACGTTATTTTAATCCGATCGGCGCACATCATTCCGGTCGTATCGGTGAAGATCCGAAAGGCATTCCGAATAATCTGGTGCCATATATCGCCAAAGTGGCGGTGGGTAAACTGGAAAAACTCGGCGTATTCGGCGATGATTATGCAACCCATGACGGTACCGGAGTCCGGGATTATATCCATGTGGTGGATCTGGCCGCCGGACATGTCTGTGCGCTGCAGCATATGAAAGAAGGCGTCAGCATCTATAACCTGGGTACAGGACAGGGCTACAGCGTGCTGGACGTGGTCAAAGCTTACGGAAAAGCCTGTGGAAAAGAAATCCCGTACGAGATCAAACCACGTCGTGCCGGCGATATTGCCACCTGTTATTCCGATCCGTCCAAAGCGCAAAAAGAACTAGGATGGACGGCAAAATATGGAATCGAAGAAATGTGTCGGGATTCTTATCACTGGCAGTCCAATAATCCAGATGGTTATCAAAAATAAGAAAGAAGCGGAAAAATGAGAAAAGAACTGCAAATGCTCAGAACCCGTATGCAGGAAACGGGAATCGACGCCTATTTGATCATGACGGATGATTTTCATGGTTCGGAATATGTAGGCGATTATTTTAAATGCCGGGAATATATATCCGGATTTACCGGATCGGCCGGCGTTTTGCTGGTCATGAAGGAAAAAGCCGGTCTGTGGACAGACGGACGTTATTTTCTTCAGGCACAAAAGCAGTTGGCGGGAAGCGGAATCACCCTCTATCGTTCCGGACAGCCCGGCGTTCCTTCGCTGGAAGAGTTTTTGGAGAAACAACTGACGGAGGATATGGTGCTGGGATTTGACGGTCGTTGTGTAATGGCGGATTACGCCGGAGAACTGGAAGAAAAAATGACCCGGAAAAAGGTCAGAATAAACAGCAATCTGGATCTGGTGGGAGAAATCTGGGAAAACCGGCCGGCCTTATCGAAAGA
>ENA-ORTP01001302-ORTP01001302.1-human-gut-metagenome-genome-assembly--contig:-NODE-1302-length-26306-cov-6.318426_pt1 | contig 26306 bp, 19 predicted proteins | sample MGYA00241913_ERZ509190 | MGnify/ENA primary metagenome ERZ509190 (study PRJEB26280, sample SAMEA2338839) | human gut metagenome | biome: human gut; feature: human-associated habitat; material: faeces...
CGTCGGTTTTTCCGGCTCTACCGGTGTGTCAGCTTTCACTTCAATACCGATTTCTGCCGTCTTGCCAGCATATGTTACTGTTACTTTCTCATCACTTGTTTTCAGTGCTGTGTCAAGGCTTGGGCTGAATGTGAAGTCTGCTTTTGTTGCATCGCCGTAAGCTACTTCTTTATCTTCGCCTTTGTCATATTTCACTGTAAGCACAAGTCCTGTCGGATCGAATTTATCGCCTTCTGTATATTTTGTCTTCGGTAATGTCTTAACTTCAATTCCTGTTACTTTCGGCTCTTCCTCTTTTGGATTAACCTGAATGATAATGTCTGCTGTTTTACCTTTATATGTAACAGTTACCTTCGTATTATTTGTAGTAAGCGCTGTATTCAATGCCGGATCAAATGTGAACTGTCCTGCTGTTTCAGCGTTATATTCTGCTACATCTTTCACTTCACCATTATCATATTTAACTCCGACTTTAAGTCCTGTCGGATCGAATTTTTCACCTTCTGTATAAGTTGTCTTCGTCGGCTGATTCTGGATTACAAGTTCTGTCGGCTTTGGCTCCGGTACTACCGGTTCGTCCTCTGCTAATTTCACACGAATCTCAGCCGCGCTCATAAACTTGTTCTCCTGACCTCCGTCACCATAAGTTTCAACACCTGTAAAGCGGATAAACTTCGCCTCAACCGGCTGTACAAACTGAGCGATTTTCCAATCTGTTCCGTTTGCCCACTCTTGTGTTGAAGGAGTAATCTCTACCTTTGTCCATGAATCATCAGCACCTGTCATGCTTACTTCTACAGTATATGTCTTCACACGACCGTTCTGATCTCCTCCTGTAAGATTACCACCCTTCGGCAAATAACGGATTGCATCAATCTTCTGTGCCTCTGCAAGTTCCATAGTTACATAAAGGTTTTCGTTTGTTGTTGACGGATTCCAGCTTGAATGCCAGAACGTATTATTATTTTTGTCAAATGCTTTGTCAATATCAGTTCCGTTATTAGGCTGAGTGCTTCCCGCCGACGGAGTGATAACTCCTGTGTAATCCTTGCTGTCATCTGCCGGATCTGCCACGCCGAGGTTGATCACAAATGTATTCTGTGTTTTATGATCTTCTGATTCGATCAATATTTTTACAGCATTATTCTTTGCCGGAAGTATTGTTACAGCCGCATTGTCTTTTCCTACTGCTGCGATTTCTTTCACTTCTTTTGCCGAAACATTCCATGATCCTGCTGTAAGCGCTTCTGCCGGAGCCGCTTTACCATCTACAGTCAGGCTCTGCAGTTCCGCTGTTGTGTTTGTTGCAAAATCTGCGGTTTCTGCTTTATACAATTCCGCCTCAGCAATCGCTGTACATGTAAATCCTGCCGGTTTACCGGTTGCATTAGAATTCACCACACGAATCTTAACAAACACACCGCTTGTCGGCGCAAAATCATATTTATACTCTTTTACTCCGTTATTATCTTGTTGTGCAATAGTCTCTGTAGTATCAACTAATGTCCACGTATCTGCTGCACCTGTATCTGATACGAAAATCTGTGTTGTCTTCGCATCCGGATATGTTGCTGAGTAACTATCCTGTCTAAAGAAAATCTTGATCTGATTAAAGTTCATCTTTGTTGCATATTCAAACGTAATCTCTGCATCTTTATCATCTCTGTTTTGATTAGAATTATCATAATTACTCCAAAGCGTCGTATTTGCTCCACCGCTTGTATTGCTGGAAACTTCTCGGCTGCCGTCGCGGATTGCTTCAAGTGTATCTGAAGTAACTGTGAGGTCCTGTTTCAAAGTCAGTGCATCTTTTGCGATATTAGCACCAACTGTAACTTCCGCTTCCTGAACTCTCACAGATGCCGTAACATCCATTGATTCCCCGAACACATCAGCCGTTCCTTTTACTTGTACAATTCCGGCTGTATTATAACCGTCTTTTGGTTTTTCCCATGTCACCGGGAATGATGCCGTAAGTATTGTTCCATCTTCCATGACAGCAGGTCTTGATGTCGGAAGAATCGGTTCTACTCCAACACTTGTTGTTGTTGAATAATTTAACAACGCTGCTACTGTATCAATCATATTTACATTAACGGAAACCGTTTCTGCTTTATCGACACCTTCAACTGTAATTGTTCCTGTCACGCTGAATGTACCTGACTGATTGACCTGATCTTCTGCAACGTCCTCCCATGTTACCTTTCCTTTTGCTTCTGACTTATCATTAAGAATAACATCCAGTTCTGCCGGAAGCTGTGGACGATTACCCACTTTTACATAGTAGTTTTTGGACATCTCAACGCTGCTGATTGCTTTTTCTTCAGTTGTTCCATCTGATGATGCCTCTGTTTTAATCTGCACCGTCTGATCTTCCATTCCATCCGCTTTGACTTTCACAGTGATTGTTCCTGCCGATTTTGTGGAACGAACGATACCTACAAGCTGTCCGCTGAATGCTTTTCTATTGTCATCTCTGTAGGACTGATGATCTATAGGTCTTCCGTTATCTATACCTGCAAGCACACCATCGCCGCTCACTTCAAATGTCACCTTATTTTCCGCATTCGGCACAATATTTCCGTTTTCATCTGTAACATTCACTGTAAGATAAGAAAGATCTTCACCGTTTGCTTTAATCGTTTCTCTGTCGGCTTTTACTTGAAGTTTCGCCGCCGCTCCTGTCGTAGTTACCGATGTGCGTCCTTGGATATTTTCTGTTATTTCTTGACCGTCTTTATCCCACGCTTTTGCAGTAATTGTTCCGGCTTCATATGGAACCATCCATGTCATGTACAAATTCTCATGTTCTTTACTGCTCTTTCCTTCGCCTTCATACATCTGATATGTATATCCTGCAGTCGTCGTTTTTTGTGCAAATTCCTTTTCGCCAAGCGATCTCTTCTCACCGCCATTTGCCGGAGTGAAGAACAATTCTACTTTTTTTGCATCGCTGTATACAACTACCGGAACTTTATTTCCTTCTTTTTTGTACACAACATCTTCATTCCATGCCGGAAGAATATGCAGTGTATTCACACTGTCATTCCACTGACTCTGGTAGAAGTAATAGCTGTCCTTCGGAAGTCCTGCCGTATCAACAATTCCAAAATAAGAATTTTTCGGAAGCGGCCATGTGCCACCTTGTCCTAAACTTCCATATGGATCATTCCACGGAGTCGGTTCTCCGATATAGTCAAATCCTGTCCATACATATTCACCGGCAAGGAAATCTCTTTTAATTACTTCATACCAAGCGCTGCTTGCCGTAGCTCCCCAGCCTACTGCCGATGTATCATAAGACGTCAAATCATGATTTCCATAATTATGCTGACTATTCATGCCTTTATAAATTCCTCGGCTGTTAACTGCTGATGCCGTTTCCGAACCATATAACGGCCATTCTGAATATTTTTTGTGAATTTTGTCATACTCCGCGCCGCTTGCATAATTCATTCCATGGATTCCCGACGCTTCCTGTAAGCCATTAGCGAGAGTAATTGAGCCTTCCTCTTCGCCTTTTAGCTTATTATCTCCGGTTGTTACCGGTCGTGTAGTATCCGCCGCCTGTGCCCATTTCACAAGATTGTCCTGAGCAGTCTTATAAGCAGCACTATATCCGCCTGTTCCTTCCCACATCTCGTTACCGAGCGACCACATAATAATCGCCGGATCATTCTGTCCACGCTCGATCATTGCTGTAAGATCAAACTGCGCCCATGTCATATTGTCCGCAGCGCCCATGATTTCATTATCAGATTCAATTTCTTTATTAAACCATTTTGCATAATCGTTTGAATTGCCGTTTTTCGGAGCTACCCATCCGTCAAATGCCTCGTCGATCACTAAGATTCCATGCTTATTACATGCATCGATCAATTCGTCTGACGCCGGATTATGTGTCACACGGATAGAGTTACATCCCATCATTTTCAGGATCTCTACCTGACGCTCTGTAGAGCGGTCATTTGCAACCGAACCAAGCGCGCCCTGATCATGATGCATACATACTCCCTGAAGTTTCATCTTCTGACCATTCAGAGTGAATCCATTGTTTTTATCAAATGCAAAGTAGCGGAAACCATAATCTGTCTCGTATGTATCAACTGTAGCACCGTCCATAAGGACTTCTGTTTTCACAGTATAGAGATTTGGAGTTGTTGTACTCCAAAGCTGTACGCCTGATGCTGTAAAATCTGCAGATACGTCTTTTGACTTACCTTTTTCTACAGCAACTGCCTCTTGTGACTCAAACGTAGCAACTGCCTGCTCTGCCGTTCCGTTTTTCGGATAGATCGTATGTTTTACTTTTACAGATGCATCCCTCTCGGATTCATTTACAACAGTTGTTTTTACTTTCACCGCAACATTGTTTCCATCTACATGCTCTTTCAGATCCGGTGTCTCAATCTTTGTTCCGTTCTTATCTACATGAACTGTATCGGTTACAACAAAGTCTACGTCTCTGTAAATACCGCTTCCTGAGTAAAAACGGCTTGACGGTGTCTGGTGATCTACTTTAACGGCAATCACGTTTTCTTTTCCGAACTTCACATTATCTGTAATATCGAAAGAGAATGGTGTGTATCCATACGGATGTGTACCGAGCTTTTTACCGTTTACATAAATAGTTGCATTCATGTACACGCCGCCGAAGTCGATACTGATACGTTTGCCCTCAAGGCTCTTATCTACAGTAAAGCTTTTCCTGTACCATCCTGTACCGCCCGGAAGATATCCACTCTCTCCATCCATTGAACGGTTATATTTCTGGTCGATACTGTAATCATGCGGCAGGTTCACCTGATCCCATGAGGAGTCGTCAAATGCCGGAGTCTGCGCTCCGCTTGCGTCTCCTAAATAGAACTTCCAGTTATCGTTGAAGTTCTGCGTTCTGACCGTTCCGCTGTATTTGTTAAGGAACACCTGCTCCGGCGCTGTGTTTGTCTGCGTCGAAGTTCCCCCTTCCAGTTGAACGATCTCACCCTGTGCGTAGGCTGTTGCCGGCAACACCATGCTTCCTGCCAAAGCTGTAGCAAGAACTGCCGAACCTACTTTCTTCCACTTGAGATTTTTCATAAACTTTTTCGCCCCTATAGTTCCGGAGCACTCCTTCGTTCTGAATTTTCACGCATATTCCATGAAACGAAATAAAGAAAAACGACCTTTTTCTCCATGTTACTATGCGTAATATATAAATTATACAAAACTTTGTTTATTTTGTATAGATTACCGTAACATTTTTGTAAGGTCGTTTTTGCTTTTTGGCATTTTTACTATTTTTATCTTGCCGCTTCACATATTAAAGGATATTTTTTGTGCAGATTTTCATAGTTCTTCCAATAACATCATCAGTTCATCTAATGTCTCTGTCTCATTTACTCTGCGCCGGAGATCTGCCGCTCCTGTCAGTCCTTTCGTGTACCAGGCTACATGTTTGCGCATCTCCCGCATTCCCGCAAATTCTCCGCGATACTGAATCTGAAGCTTTGAATGCCTGAGGATCATATTCCGTATTGCCTCTTTATCAGGTCTGGGCGGAGTTACTCCGTTTTTTTCCTTGCCGATCATTTCCGAAAAGATCCACGGGTTTCCCTGTGCGCCTCTTGCGATCATAATTCCGTCGCATCCTGTCGTTTGAACAAGTTCTTCTGCTTTTTCCGGTGTAGTGACATCGCCGTTTCCGATTACAGGAATGGAAACCGCCTCTTTCACCTGCCTGATAATGTCCCAGTCCGCCTCTCCGCTATAATACTGCTCTCTCGTCCTTCCGTGAACCGCAACCGCCGACGCTCCCGCTTCTTCCGCTGCTCTTGCGACTTCGACTGCATTTACATGCGCATCGTCGAACCCTTTTCGGATTTTTACCGTAACGGGCTTCTCTATTGCTTTAACGATCGCGTTTACAATCTCATAAACAAGAGAGGGGTTTTTCATCAAAGCAGACCCCTCCCCGTTTTTTACAACTTTCGGTACCGGACACCCCATATTGATATCGAGAATCGCAAAAGGACGTTCTTCAATTCTTTTCGCCATCTCGCTCATAATCTTCGGATCAGAACCAAACAACTGCAAAGATACCGGCTGCTCTTCTGGATGTATTTCCATGAGTTTCTCTGTATTTTTATTTTGATACAAAATTGCTTTTGCACTAACCATTTCCATCCCTAAAAGACCCGCTCCCTGTTCCTTGCACAGCAAACGAAAAGGCAGGTCTGTCACCCCTGCCATAGGTCCTAATAGGTATCGGTTTTCCAATTCTACATTTCCTATTTTCAGCTTCTTCATCTTTTTTTCTGCACTTTCTCATGAATCATTCGCAAGCCGTTCAGTGTAAGCTGTGGATCATACAGATCTATGCATTCTGTTTCATCGGCAATAATTTTACCCAGCCCGCCTGTGGCAATCACATAGGCATTTTTATATCCCGACTCTTCTTTCATTTTTTTTACTATATATTCCGTCTGTCCGATCGCTCCGTATACAAGTCCTGCCTGCATTCCGCTAATCGTCTCCGATGCAAGCACGGATTCCGGTCTTCGGATCTGAATCGCCGGAAGCATCGCCGCTCCGTCCCACAGAGAACGTCCTGCCGTTTCAATGCCCGGGGCGATCACACATGCTTCAAGCGTACATTCAGGACCTATCAAATCATACGTCGTAGCCGTTCCGAAATCAACCACGATCGCAGGTCCTCCTGCAATAGCATACCCCGCTGCCGCATTGACGATTCTGTCCGGTCCTGTCCGCGTCGGATTTTCAGTCACAACACGAACTCCTGTATCTGTCTGAGAAGATACGATCATCGGTTCCGTTCCTAAATATTTGATAATACCGCTTGTAAAAGAGTGCATAATGTCGGGAACAACCGACGCAACGATCACCGAATCGATCTGCTTTGAGTCGATTCCTCTGTGCTCCAGTATTCCGCATATGGTGAATCCGTATTCGTCTGATGTCCTCGCCCGTTTTGTCGTCATACGGAACATACCGAGCAGGAACTCTTCCTCGAACACACCCATTGTAATATTTGTATTTCCTATATCAATCGTAAGAAGCATTGTCTTCTTCCTCCCGCTGTACCGAATCTTTTCATCGGTATTTTCCAAAAATATATTCAATATATATTTTCGATTTTATCTGATCGGCCGATCAACATTCTGCCGTCAATATTTCATAACTTTGTTCAAAGCTCTCTCCCGGCTTCACTTTATTGATATATGGTTTTTCCGAAAGTTCTTTGTCAAAGCCGACATCGTCGCACCGTCCCATCCACGGTTCAAGACAGACGAAAGGAGCGTCTTTCACAGACCAAATGCCGAAATTCGGAAATCCTTTACATTTCATGCCTACATATGGTTCTCCACCTTTGTGACAGAGCCATACTTCGTCAAACTGACCGCCGTCAAAAATCAGTGCGTCGTGTTCAAACATTTCCTCATTCAAAGCGCAGAATCCATCTTCCAGCTCCAGCTTGTACACTGTGCCGGGATCGGCTACACATTCGGAAAGATCTACCAGAATATATTCAAGCGCCTTTTTATCCGGAAATCTCAACTTATAATCCGTCTTTTTCTCATCCGCTTTTTGAAAACGGAAAGCCGGATGCCCACCGATCGTAAAATACATATCGTCGTCTCCGGTATTGTGCACTTCCCATTTCACGATCAGGCTGTTTTCTTTGAGAATATATGTAACGATCAGTTCAAAATCAAAGGGATATACTTCTTTTGTTTCTTCCCCTGATGAGAACAAAAACGCTGCCTTATCGGGCTTTGTACAGATGCATTTAAAATCGTTATCCCTTGCGAATCCGTGTCCTGACGTCGGATAAGATATTCCGTTAATCTTTACTTTATTTTTATAGGTTTTTCCTACGTTCGGGAAAAGGATCGGGGAATGTCTTTTCCAATACGTGGGATTTCCCTCCCACAGAAGTTCCGTCTCTTTCTTTTTATCATATATACGGGTAACCTCAGCCCCATGCTCTGAAATCTCAATACAGAGCCGTTCGTTTTCCATTTTCATTGCCTCTGTCTCCTTTTCCCTGAATACTTCCTTTTGCTTTTACACTGCCCGATCCACATCCGGTTCAGGCAGCGCATGTCCTGCCTTCACATATCTCATTTACCGGCATCCGGCACAGATCTTATTTACTGCTGTCTTCCTTGTTATTTGAATTACTGTCGGCATCACTGTCTGAATTTTCTACCTGAACACAATTATCCACAAGGTAATCAAGCACAGCGTCTCTTAAAATCGCAGCTTTCAGCACATCTTCTCCAACCTGTTCTACATAAGCATCCACATCGGCTCCCGCCTGCTCTGCATATTCTTTGAATTTTTCTTTGTATTCTTTTTCTGACGGCTCAAGTTTCTGCTTTTCCGCGATCAGTTTAATTGCCTCGTCAAACGCCGCTGTCTGCTGTGCGCTTTCTTTTACTTTTGAATTAAACTCATCTTCTGTCATCTGCAGATATGTCGTGATGAACTCAGACAATTCAATTCCATATAATCCTGCCATCTGTGTATAGTAATCTGTCATCTGCTTTTTCTGTTCTTCCACAGCGTCTTTCGGATATTTTTTCACATCGATCTCTTCGAGAAGCGCTTCCTGGATCTCTGATTTTAATGTTGTCTCATTTGCTGTCTCCGCGCTGCTTTCAATCTGTTTACGGACTTCTTTGCGGTATTCGTCCGCTGTTTTTGCCGTCTTGCTGTTGCTTGCCACCCACTCGTCTGTCAATTCCGGAATGTTTTGTTTGTAAATTTCATTCAATACGATGTGGAAACGTGCAACTTTTCCTGCCACATCTGTTCCCGGATAAGAATCCGAAAACTTCACTTCTATATCGAATTCTTCTCCTGTACTGTGTCCGATGATCTGATCTTCAAATCCGGCATAACCGCCCTCTGCTCCGATAAAGCTTCCGCTTCCGAGCTCCAGATCGGATCCCGTCGCTGTTCCCCCTTCAAATGCCACATCATCGATATATCCTGTATAGTCAATGTTTACCCAATCGCCTTTTTCCGCCGCACGATCTTTGATCGGCTCTTTTTCTGCCGCCGCATTTAAGTTTGCCTGAACAGACTGCTCAACCTGCTCATCTGTCACTTCAACCTTTTCTACCTGTGCAACTTCAAGACCTTTATACTGCTTTACCGTTACATAGTCGTTTGACAATGTTTTACTTCCGCATCCTACAACGGAAAGAGCCACCATTGCCGCAAGCATCATTGATACAATTCTTTTTTTCATAATAATCTCCTTTTTTGTCCGCGTTTTATACGCGTCTTTTATTTATATTTATTTTTACTGCATGCATATTTGCCGTACGTTTTTTTGATTTTCACGTACGAGTTCCATCTATATACGCCTGATCTTTCCTTTATCATCCTTTTACAAAAGCGGGGAAAGCAAGCGCGAAAACTGTTCTTTCGCTTTTATGACAAGTCCTCTTTCATCATATACTTTCCTTGTCACCTGCGTACACAGCGTCATATCGTTTTCAAACGCACGTTCCAATCTTTGTACTGTACGCTCGCTGTAAATCACTGCGTTCACCTCAAAATTCAACCCAAAACTCCGAAAGTCCATATTTGCCGTTCCGACACATGCGACCATGCCGTCGATACTCAATGTCTTAGCGTGAAGAAATCCGTTGTTGTACACATAGCATTTTGCTCCGGCGGCAACCATCTCTCCGATATAAGAGTAAGTCGCCCAGTAAACAAACGGATGATCCGGCTTGCACGGTATCATGATCCGCACATCAACGCCTGATTTTGCGGCGATTTTCAAAGCGTCCAAGATCGAATCGTCCGGTATAAAGTACGGCGTCTGGATATAGACATGATCCTGTGCCCTATGAATAAGTCGTAAGTAATTGTCGTGGATCATCTTCGTTTTCGAGTCCGGTCCGCTTGATATGATCTGCACCGGATCTCTTCCGTTTCTCGTATATTGCGGAATTTCAAACAATGAATCTTCTAAAAACAAGTTTTCTTTCGCCGCATAATTCCAATCGAGAACAAACCGGACTGCCAGCGACGTTACCGCCGCGCCTTCGATACACAGATGGGTATCCCGCCAATAACCGAATTTCTTATCCCGTCCGAGATACTCTCTTCCGACGTTAAATCCTCCTACAAAACCGACTCTTCCGTCAATAACAACGATTTTTCTGTGATTCCGGTAATTCACACGAAGCTGCAGCTGCCCAAGCAGCGCCGGGAAGAATTCCGCAACTTGAATTCCTTCTTTTTCGAGGCGCTCCCAGTCACGGTTTTTCATCGTTCTGCATCCCATACTGTCAAAAAGGACACGAACTTCCACGCCTTCTCTCGCTTTTTGAATAAGTACCTTCTCTACTTCCTGCCACAATTCATCGTTGCGGATAATGTAATACTGCATGTGGATATATCTCTTCGCCTGCTTCATCTCTTCTATAAGCGCACGGAACTTCTCTTTTCCGTCCGTATAAACGCGAATATCGTTATTATCTGTCAGAACCGCTTCCCCGGCTTCCAGATTATAAAGAATCAGATCTTTAAACCTTGACATCTCCGGATTCGCCATGCGAAGCCGTTTATAATAAATCGTCTCCTCCTGCCGCCGGACTGCATATTTTAGTTCACCTTCGATCTCTTTTGCTTTAAACATCCTGCTCTTGTGGAAATCCTGTCCGATGATCAAATACATAACAAATCCGAGGATCGGTATAAAATAAAGCAAAAGCAGCCATGTCCAAACAGTCTGCGGGGATCTGCGCTGAAAAAAGACGATGACCAGCGCAAGGAAAATATTGATCAGAACAATATTATCCATAATAAAATTATAGACACTCACCGCTGCGTTCCAAATCATTTCTGCCATAAATAATATAACTCCTTTTTATGTACTTTCATGTACTATAACAGTATACTCGTTCACCTACTCAAAAGTAAACCCCTTTTTACTTGCACTACACAAAAAACAATGTTACAATGATATTTGCGTAAATGCGGAAAATAACATTATACAGTAGGATTTAGGAGGAGTTGTCATGAGTACATTCACCATTGTGATGATCGTCATTCTCGTGATATTGATCGGGGTGCTCGTCGGTCTTTACATTTTCGGAAAGAAGGCCGAGAAAAAACAGGCGGAACAGCAGGAGCAGATGGCAGCGGCGGCACAAGTTGTCAGCATGCTCATCATCGATAAAAAGAAACTAAGATTAAAAGAAGCGGGACTTCCGCAGATGGTCGTAGACAATACGCCGAAGTATCTTCGCCGTACAAAAGTTCCGGTCGTAAAAGCAAAGATCGGCGCAAAGATCATGACTCTTATGTGCGAGAACAAAGTGTTTGAAGTTCTTCCGGTGAAAAAAGAAGTCAAAGCGGTTGTAAGCGGACTCTACATAACAGAGATCAAAAGCGTACGCGGCGGTTCTATCGAACAGCCTGAAAAGAAAAAAGGATTTTTCAAAAAATAATTAAAAAGCAAAAAAACAGACGTCACGAAGGAATATTCCTTTTCTGCTGCGTCTGTTTTTTTGTTATTTTTCTTTCCTACCGGATATCCAGCTGCATGGAGACCCCTTTACTGTTTCGCGGCACAATGCTCATATTAATGCGACAGTCTGCCATAGGTTCGTGATTTACATCTAATTCATAAGCGACTTTAACGCCGATCTGATCTTCGTCTACGCTGATCTCCATATTTTTTGTATTTACGCCTACCAGCATCTGACCATAAGGTGTCTTATAATATGTCAGATTTTTTTTATTTTTTTCAAATACCATATGAGAGGAAGTAACTCCGCTTTTCATAATTTCAAGACAGTCCGTTCCCGTGATCTTGATCTTATTTTTAATCGTGCCTGCCATTCCTTCAAGAACTTCATCATAGAGAATATAATGTTTTCCATTCCGGCAGTAATAATTTGCCGGAGTCACAACTTCAATCCCATCTTCTCCGACTTCATATCCCCTTGCAGGATCGTCCATAATATCGATATGTTTCCCCGAAATGCTGACTAATACATCTTTTGTCATCAATCTAATACTCCTCAATATTCACTACATTCGTTGTCGGCACGTCAAACGGCATTACTGTATTTGCGAATCTGCGGAATTTTTCCGCCGCATCACTTACATAAAAGGAGTATACACTGTGCTGTGCATCTGTCCCGTCATTTGCCATTTCTTTTTCATACAAAAGCTTTTTCAGATCCATAGCCGTTTCATATGCCGGATTCACAATCTTGATCTCCTCTCCGAGATAATCGCGGATCTTAGATCTAAGAAGAGGGTAGTGGGTGCACCCCAAAATCATAGCGTCAATCTGTGTGTGCCGCATTGACTCCAAATAATATTCGATCACTTCTTCTGTAACAACATGTTCCTTAAACCCTTCTTCCACCAGCGGAACAAACAGCGGACATGCCTTTTCGATCACTTCAATATCCGGAGCCATGCTTTGGATGACTTTCGTGTACATTCCGCTCTGTACAGTCGCATCCGTTCCTATAACTCCGACTTTCTGATTCCGGGTTGTCTCTACAGCCGCTCTTGCGCCCGGGATCACAACACCCATGATAGGGATATCAAATTCATCTCTCACGGCATCCAGCGCCAAAGCGCTCGCCGTATTACAGGCAATAACGATCGCTTTTACCTGCTTTGTTTTCAAAAAGCGTATAATCTGCTCTGAAAAACGGATGATTGTATTCTGCGACTTACTTCCGTACGGAACTCTTGCCGTGTCTCCAAAGTATACGATATTTTCATTCGGAAGCTGCCGGGAAATCTCCCTCGCAACCGTAAGTCCGCCCACTCCGGAATCAAAAACTCCGACAGGCGCGGTCTTTTTGCAGTCCATTTGCATGATTCCCTCCATCGTGCAAACAGCCGGTATAAATTTATACCGGCATGTTTTTAGAAATATATGTCTGTTTTTTCTTACAGTGCAAGTGTTTTTGCCACTTCGTACTGATACTCGGATACTGTTTTTTTCATAGCCAGAGCTTCTTCGATATCATAGTCTACATACTCGCCGTTCTTATATCCTACTACACGGTTTGTTTTTCCCTGACAAAGAAGATCAACTGCCATAGATCCCATGATCGAAGCATATACTCTGTCTTTACATGTCGGGCTTCCTCCACGCTGCATATGTCCGAGAATAGTCGCTCTCGTCTCAATACCCGTCGCCGCCTCGATTCTCTTTGCCATGTTGATCGAATCGCCGATACCTTCCGCATTGATGATAATGTAATTTTTCTTACCGCGTTTTTTATTTTTCAAAATATCATCAATGATCTCCTGCTCGTCAAAGTCATGCTCTTCCGGCATAAGAATACGTTCTGCTCCATTGGCAATACCGCACCACAAAGCAAGATATCCCGCGTCACGCCCCATAACTTCGATGATGCTGCATCTTTCATGAGACGTCGAAGTATCACGTACTTTGTCGATCGCTTCCATCGCCGTATTTACAGCAGTATCAAATCCGATCGTGTAATCTGTGCAGGCAATATCAAGATCGATCGTTCCCGGAATGCCGATCGTATTTACGCCGAGGTTCGCAAGTTTCTGAGCTCCGGCAAAAGAACCGTCTCCTCCAATAACTACAAGTCCGTCGATACCGTATTTTTTACAGATTGCAGCCGCTTTCTGCTGTCCTTCTTCCGTACGCATAGATTTACAACGCGCCGTCTGAAGGAACGTACCTCCGCGCTGGATCTTCTCAGACACATCACGCGCTGAAAGATCAATGATCTCCTCCTTCAAAAGTCCGTGAAATCCTCTTCTGATACCACGCACTTTCAGTCCTCTTGAAAGCGCCGTTCTTACGACTGCACGAATAGCCGCGTTCATACCCGGCGCATCACCGCCGCTTGTAAGAACTCCGATTGTACGGATCTGATCTTCAATCTCCTCTAAGTACTTTTCTTTTTGATTCTCTGCCATGATTTTTCCACCTTTCTGCAAAGTGTCGCTATTAATAATATTTATTCATTGTAATTTTTTTAACAATAGTCGAAAATTATTCTACATTATTTAGAAGTGGTTTTCAATAGCTTTTTCAACCACTTTTACCCGACTTTCACCAAAATGGTTCATTAACCTGCTTAAAACCTGCTCATTGATCTGAATATTCCGGTTTTTCGGCAGTCGTTTCACTGCCCGTTCTTTTGCGCAATATATAATAACCTCGTCTTCGCCTTCCGAATCTGCCAGGTATCCGTAAACGATCTGTTCTTCATCAAGAAACGTCTCTTTATCCGGAAATTGAATCCACAATTCTCGTTTTGTCCTCTCAAAGGGGATCACTTTCTCACAGATCAGCTTACTTGCCTTCTCGTCTTCTTCCGAAACCCTTCCGCTGATAAACACTTTCTCGTTTATTTCAAGCCATTGACGATTTTTCTCGTAATCTCTCGGAAAAATAACAACTTCCACAGTGCCGAGCAAATCTTCCAGCGTAAGGAACGCCATCACCTGATTCGTCTTTGTGTACTTGACCGTCTTGTCAACGATCATCCCTCCGACAACCGACTTTTCTCCGTCATGCACCTTCGTTCTATTCAGTTCCTCGTCAAACTGAAAATCTGCCGTTGTAGCCGAAATCATCCGCCGCCATCTCTCCTCGTGCTCCTCAAGCGGATGACCGCTTATATAAACGCCGAGCACCTCTTTTTCAAACGCAAGCTTATTTTCTTTTGAATACTCGCCTACATCAGGCATTCTGATCTGAAAATCCGCCTTTTCTTCTTCTCCCACAAGATCAAACAAACTCATTTGACCGGACATGGAATATTTTTTCTCCTGATTCACATGATCCATGATCTGAATATAAATACTCATGAATTGTTTTCGGGTTCCGCCTAAAGTATCCAACGCCCCTGCTTTGATCAGATTTTCAATAGTTCGCTTGTTCAGTCCTTCTTTCGATGAAACACGGGTAATAAAATCTTCAAGATTTTTATATGGACCAAATGTCCTGCGTTCTTCGAGCATCGCCCTAACAACCGGTCTCCCGACACTTTTGATCGCAGACAGCCCGTATCTTATATTCCCTTCGTCAACCGAAAAATCCGCTTCTCCGTTATTAATGTCAGGAGGAAGGATCTGAATGCCCATCTGCCGGCTTGCATAAATATATTCAGCTACTTTCGACGGATTGTCTATCACCGATGTCATAAGAGCCGCCATATATTCAACAGGATAATAATATTTCAGCCACGCAGTCTGATATGCCACAACCGCATATGCGGCCGCATGCGACTTATTAAACGCATAGTTTGCAAAGTCAAGCATCTCATCATAAATCTTATTCGCAACCTGCTCGTCAATTCCGTTTTTTACACATCCCGGAATACCGGAAGCCTCGTCACCGTACAGGAAAATCTGCCGTTCCCGTTTCATCTCTTCGCCTTTTTTCTTTGACATGGCGCGCCTCAAAAGATCGCTTCTTCCGAGGGAATATCCCGCAAGGTCGCGAACGATCTGCATGACCTGTTCCTGATAAACGATACAGCCGTATGTCGAATTCAGGATCGGCTCTAACTGCGGGCAGTCATATGAAATTGAAGAGGCGTCGTTTTTCCCTTTGATGTACTGCGGAATAAAATCCATCGGACCGGGGCGATATAAAGAGATTCCGGCGATCATATCTTCCAGACTGTTCGGTTTCAGCTCTTTCATAAAGCTTTTCATTCCCGCGCTTTCCAACTGGAAGATGCCGTCTGTTTTTCCGGTCCCGATATATTCAAGCACTTTTTTATCATCATAATCCAGCGTGTCCATATTTACCGAAGGATCTTTTTTTCTCGCCATAAAAACCGCATTTTGTATAACCGTCAACGTACGAAGTCCCAGAAAATCCATTTTCAAAAGTCCGAGCTGTTCCAGTGTCGTCATCGTAAACTGGGTCGTCACCGAGCCGTCCGCCGCTCTCGACAACGGCACATATTCGTCAACAGACTTCTGACTGATCACGACTCCGGCCGCATGCATAGAACTATGTCTCGGAAGTCCTTCCAGTCTTTTCGCCATCTCGATAAGATATTTTACTTCCTCATCATCTTCACACATCTTGCGCAGTTCAGGATTTATCTTCAACGCTTTTTCAATCGTCATCTTCGGCTCCTGCGGTATCATCTTCGCAATCGAATCGACAAAAGCATACGGCATATCCATCACACGCCCCACATCTCGAATCACACCTCTTGCCGCCAGCGTTCCGAATGTCACGATCTGAACAACTCTGTCTTTTCCGTATTTTCTCACAACATAGTCGATCACTTCCTGTCTGCGTTCATAACAAAAGTCAACGTCGATATCGGGCATGGAAACACGTTCGGGATTCAAAAAACGCTCGAACAAAAGCTGATATCTGATCGGATCGATCGTCGTAATTCCCAGGCAGTAGGAAACAATACTTCCCGCTGCAGACCCCCGGCCCGGTCCGACTGCGATCCCATGATCTTTCGCATATTTTATAAAATCCCACACGATCAGGAAATAGTCTACATACCCCATATTTTTGATCGTGCCCAATTCATAATCAAGCCGTTCCCGAAGTTCATCCGCCCGTTCTGCATAGCGTTTCTCAAGTCCTTCGTAACACAGTTTACGTAAGTATTCCCACGATGTATATCCGTCCGGGACGTCATATTTGGGAAGCTTTGTTACCCCGAACTCAATCTCCACTAAACAGCGGTCCGCAATCTTCTGCGTATTTTCAAGCGCCTGAAGCGCATACGGAAAAAGACTTTTCATCTCTTCTTCAGACTTGATGTAATACTGTCCGCCTTCATATCTCATCCTGTTCTCATCCGCCAGCCTTTTCCCTGTCTGGATACACAAAAGGATATCATGCGCTTTTTCGTCTTTCGCATAAGTATAATGCACATCATTCGTCGCCACAAGTTCGATCCCCGTTTCCCGGGACATTTTCAAAAGCTGTTGATTTACAAGACCCTGATCAGGCAGACCGTGATCCTGCAGTTCTAAATAAAAATGATCTTTTCCAAAGATATCTCTGTACTCCAACGCAGCTTTCTTCGCTTCGTCATATAAGCCTTTCATCAGATATCTCGACACCTCGCCTGCCAGGCAGGCGCTCAGCGCGATAATGCCGCTGTGATATTTTCTGAGAAGTTCTTTATCTACACGGGGTTTGTAATAGTATCCCTCGACAAAGCCTTTTGATACGATTTTCATAAGATTAGCATAACCTTCGTTATTTTCCGCAAGAAGTACAAGGTGATAATACCTGTCTTCTCCTCCGGTCACTTCTCTGTCAAAACGGGAATTCGGCGCGACATAAACTTCACACCCCAAGATCGGATTAATTCCCTGACTTTTCGCCTCTCTGTAAAAATCAATCACTCCGTACATTACTCCGTGATCGGTGATCGCCGCACTGTTCATCCCAAGCTCTTTCACTCTTGCAACATATTCTTTTATCTTGTTAGAACCATCCAGAAGACTGTATTCTGTATGGACATGCAAATGTGCAAAACTCATCTTTCACCTCGTAAGCCGACCCGCAAAAGGTCTATCTGTTCTTGTTTACCGCAAAAATCTTTCCCACCTCGTTGTCGATCTGTATCTTTCCTTGTTTCAGAAGTCTTCCGACCGCACGTTTAAACGCCGCTTTACTCATCCCCATCTCCGACTTAATCCTCTCCGGATCCGCCTTATCTGTAAACGGAAGCATGCCGCCATTCTTTTCAATACGTCCAAACACCTTATCCGCATCCGCATCCATCTGTTCCGGTATCTTCCCGCGTATGCTCAGATCAAGCTTTCCGTCCGGCTTCACAGCCGTCACCCTCGCTTCAATGCGCTGACCGATATACATCTTCCCGTAAACTTCCCGCTTCGGGATCATCGCCGAATACTGATCGTCCACAGCGACAAACACGCCGAAATCCCGACTTAATTCATACACTGTTCCGCTGACCATATCGTCTTTTTTGTACGGTGAATCAGTACGAAGAAGCTGATACACTTTCATCGTCGCACACAGTCTGCCGCTCTTATCTATATAAAGACTAACGAGACATCGATCGCCTTTTTCTACTCTTTCCGTCTGTTCTTTGAACGGAAGCAGAAGTTCTTTTTCCAATCCCCAATCCAAAAATGCTCCGATCCTTCCAACATCCGTCACTTCAAGCACAGCCGTCTTTCCGATCGTAAGCTTCGGTTCATTCGTAGTTGCTATCATACGATCTGATGAATCTTTATATAAAAACACCTCTATCGGATCTCCGACTTCTATCCCTTGCGGCACCTGCTTTTTAGGCAGAAGCACCCTCTCTTCGTCGTTGCCCAGATATACGCCGAAATCAACGATCTTCACAACAGTCAGAACTTGTTTTTCTCCCAGTTTCATACATTTTCTCCTTTATTGTTCTGAAACAAAACTTTCTATTTATTGTATCACACCCGGATCGATTGTTCCATACTCTCCGTCAAATCCGGAGTTCCATTTTATCTTCCCTTTCCGAAGTTTGTCAACCAGACATCCCGTCTGTTCCCCTGCCGTCCGGCCGATCTGTTCTACAGGTATCTTTCGCAGCACTTCAAATTCAGGGCCAAGCTGCACAAGAAGCCGCATATACTCTCGTTCTGTACGTTTCCCTTTCACAGCAGATCCATTTGCCATGGCAATCACTTCCTTAAGCGGGATCAGACTCTCAAACGGTTCTTTCCCCGCCGCAGACTTCGCCTCCTCTTCCGATCTGTCTGCCATCTCCTCGATTCTGTGAGCCACTCCTACCGTCACCGCGCGCCCGCATACAGGACATACTCCTCCATGTGCTTTCGTCTCCTCAGGAGTAAAACAAACTCCGCATTTTCGATGTCCATCCAAATGATACTTTCCTTCCTGAGGGAAAAATTCAATCGTTCCGCACAAACCGTTTCCCGTCCGAATCGCCTCTGCAATGCCTCTGTAAGAAAGTTCCACATCAAAAAGAGTCGCTTCCCGACCTAAATTTCCCGGAGAATGAGCGTCCGAATTAGAAATAAGCCGATAATCATCCAATACAGATACTCTTCGGTTCATCAACGGATCTGACGAAAGTCCCGTCTCCATAGCATATACATAGGAAGTCATATCGCCGAAACACTCATCGGGCGTTTCAAATCCCGAAAACTCTCCGAATACCGAAAAATGCGGCGTCCATATATGAGCCGGAATATAAATCGAATTCCCACACTCGTCAAGCGCCAGTTCAAGAAGGTCCCGACAGTCAAGCCGAAGTGTCGGCCGACCGTCCGAACAGATATTTCCAATCTGTGAAAGACGATCCGCGATCCGCTCTGCCGCCTCAAAATCCGGAAGGAGAAGTAGACTGTGCACCTTCCGGGAACGTCCTTCTTTTTTATACACCGAACTGATTTCCCCACTTATAATAAAACGCGGAATCATCTCTTTTTGTCCACGCCCGTATGCGTCGATTTTTTTCCCGTCCGCTTCATCATAAAGTCTGTATTCTTCTTTCAATATATATAATCCATCTTCCGCAGGAGCCAGCTTTTCTTTTAACTCCGCCCGCCATGCCGGATGTGTAAAATCACCTGTCCCAACAATATGAATTCCTTTTCTCCTTGCCCATAAATCAAGATATTCCAGCGTACATGTCTTGCTCGTCGCATAAGAATAGCGGGAATGGATATGAAAATCTGCAATATACATTTTATCTCCCCGATCTGATTTTGCGGTATTTTCCGCATTTTAGGTAAATAGTTCAGCCATACAGCGTCCGTCTATGAGTAAAACAGTGGCATCAGCCACGATAAGCACACAGTGTGGTTTTACGAATAGCGCGGGCTGAACTGTTACCATTTTAATTCATTTATTTTATAATCCCTTCCGCATTTGATGCCATTGTTCTCCGCCCCAAGATGAATCCGATATCCCTTCATCTTCAAAGCCCATCTTTTTGTACATCTCGACTTTTACGTCAAGACATGTCAGGATCAACGCACATCTCCCCTGCTGCCTTTGTATCCCGGAATACCGCCGCATCAGTTCTGATGCCACTCCGATTCCCCGGTACTTCGGCAAAACTGCAAGACCGAGTATCATCACGTTATCACCTGTCGGATCATGCAAGTCTGCATTCCTGAAAAATTCATCTTTCAAACAATCCCCGTCCGTTGCCAGACCATTCAAAAAACCTGCCACTTCACCGCTTTTTCTGTCAACCGCCACAAAAAACAATTCCCGAATCTTAAGAGCCCGCTGCTTCATCATCTCTTCGGTACACGCCTCGTTAGGAGGGAAACATACTCTTTCGACAGACGCAGCCTGCACAGCTTCCTCAGAGAATATAGTTCGGAACTCGAATCTTTCTTCAAGCTTTATTTTTTCATTTATTATAATACTTTGCTCAAAATCTCTCATGTCATACACTCCTGCACTCTCTGCCGTCATATAACACAGCAGCAGATCTTCTTTTTAAATTGTAGTATACTGCCTGAGGAAATTCAAGGAAAAGAACTCTCTTCCTCCGTTCCTGTTTGCTTATTTACACCAAACATATTAAACTATACTCAAACCTGCCACTACATAATTACCGGAAACACTAAACGACACATTTCAGTATTGTGAAAAGCCACCGTTCCAGCAAACAGCTCCTAATACCACTGTTCCACCTGACAGTCTGCCCACACCTTATAATGATCCGCTCCTTATAATAATGAGAAACAAGAGGAAACAATGATATACGAAATAAAAGACACAAACAAAATTTCACCTTTATTTGGACACTGGGAAGAAACCCTTATCTGGTCATGCCTGCAGGGAATCATGGGGAAAATATATGCAAACGACCTCACCGCCCCTACTGCGGCTATGGCCGTGATCGGGGATTTCACCTTTTTCGCAGGCGAACCATGCCCGGAACTGATCGCTTATAGACCGCCCCACTGTACTCAAAACTTTATGATCGCCGTTCCTCAAAATAAACTTTGGGAAAACATGCTCACTCAATTTTACGGTAAAAAAGCAAAAATAATTTCTCGCTACGCAACAAAAAAGGAACCTCCTATTTTCAATAAACATCATTTAGAAAAAATCGTCGCTTCCCTGCCAAAACAATATACACTTTCCATGATCGACTCGCACTTTTACAAATTATGCAAATCAGAAGCATGGAGCAAAGATCTCGTATCACAATTTTCAACTTACAAAAAATACCGCCGTCTCGGAATAGGCGTTGTAATATCCAAAGACGGGCTGATCATATCCGGCGCTTCATCCTACTCCAGATATCAAAACGGCATCGAAATCGAAATTGACACACGAAAAGAATACCGGAGAAACGGCTTTGCCTGCATATGCGCCGCAAAACTGATCTTAGAATGCTTAAAGCGGAATTTATATCCCAGTTGGGATGCACATAACAAAGCATCCGCCGCACTGGCAGAAAAATTAGGGTATCATTACAGTCACGCTTATACGGCGTTGGAAATATGGGATTATTAAGATTATTGGAGATTCGGTTTCTAATCCTGCCGGCGACGTGGAGAAAAGAGCAATGGATAATATCTAAAATTCCTGTTTGAACATCGTTCAAATGAACGTATGTCGGATGAAGAATTTCAAAATTATTGTCATTTGATTGTCACTAGACATAGAGAGCCAAGAAAGCCCGCAAAATAGGCATTTCTTGGCTCTAATATATTATTCAAACTCGACAATTACTAATCAATTTTGTTTAGAGATTATTTGTTGTCGTGTTTCTATTTCTTTTGATTATTTAATTTATCCATATTATCCTGCCTATACGGGCTAATGTTATCATTTTGTTATCAGCAGTGATAACACTTGCCTTCCTTAGTGTGGATAATAAATATATATATAGATTTTTGTGTAATTCTTACACAGAGATTAAATCACTTGAAAATCTTTCATTTTGACACATTCTCTACTCCCAATGATTGTGCAAATGCCTTTGCTTCGTTAAGCAATTTCCTACGGACTAATTTATTATTCCCATCAACATGTTCAGATTTAAACCATCTCTTTTCCCTTTTAAACACACCATTAACCTGATCTTTAGTTGCCGATTCGCCAAAAATGTCTGTCATGAGGCAAAGAACATCCATTGTTGTAAACCATTCACCTTTATCCTCATTAGTTACGATATAAAGGATGAGTATCATCTTTTCTTTGAAATCTTTAAGAGATTTTACTTCTGGATACTGTTCTAAGTTCAAATCGTCACAGTTGATTGTAGCATATGGAGAATCTATCTTTTGATGCTGTTTTCGAGGTTTAGATGACGTTTTCTTTTCTTTAGTTTCTGCGGGATGCATATTTTTAATAGCTTCTTCTCCTTCTAAAGTTAAAACATATATTTTGGGAGTTGATCCTTTTGCAGAAACATCTTCCATAATTAATCCTTTTTTAACCAACTCGCTTAATGACATACTCAGATTATTGGGCAAAGGCTTTTTGGCTTCGGAATATAGATCTTTAAGAGTAGCAGAGGAAAATGATGAAATACCATTTCGCTTCTCATTAAAATAAACAGCACAGATAATAAAGTCATAGTGTGCATCTGCTCCTTTTGACTTCACAAAAGAAGCAAGACTCATCCTTGAAAAATCTGTTGTTGAATTTTCCACAGCTTGCTCTGGCAAAGCAGCTGTATTAGTTGTTGTCAAAATAGCTGGTTGCTGTGAATCTTGAGCCTCTATGTATTGAGCACTTCGTGCCACACTACGAGTGCGTACTATTGCGTCAATAGCGGCTGGCAAAAGAGTATTGTTGAAAATACTTCTTTCCCTTTCAACCAAATCAGCAGAACCTTCTGCTTCAAATTTGATTTCTCCGATTTCAAATTTTACACGAATTTCTGATTTTTCTTCCATTAAGTTGTTAACCCCGCTTTGCTGTATAATTCTTCGAGCATAACCCGATAATTTAGTTTAATATCATCTATGTCTTTTTTTCCAGCTGTATATGTTATGTTATGTGCAGAAAAATTGCCAACCATACGGAATGTGTCGAACTCACTTTTAATACGTGAGATTTTTAATATTTGATTGTTTTTAGCATTCTTAACTATGCCATCAAGCATAATATATCCTTTTCCCGTGGAATCCTTTATCTGATCATCTATTCCATTATTTTGATATGACAGGACAAGTAAAACCTCAAACAATCTTCGCATTAAAACTGCTGCCGCATCGTAACAATTATTTGCATAAGAGTGATTTATCTGATAAATTAACTGATCTAAATATTTCCGCTTTCCTACAAATTTTTGTTCATCAATTAATTCACTATCTGAGTCAATAGTAATGTTATCTTCCCATAAACCTGCATATTCTTTTTCCATACTTTGAAAAATCGCTGGAATAAACTCTATTGTGGCAGTCTTTCCCTTGGAGTTAACAAATGCCTTTTCTTTTCCCTTAGTTAAATTAGTCTTTAATCTTGAACTATTGGGAACATTAAACCCACACTGCACGAATAAATTAGAAATTAACGGCATTGAAAAAACTGATTCGCCAGTTTCTTTATAATAAAAGAGACAAAGGAGTTTTGCTTTCTCACTCTCGCTTCTATCAGCTAATTTTGTTTTTTCAATAAAATCAAGTATCTTCATTCTGGAATGATTCCTTTATATTTCTTTACAGCCTACAGAAACTTATCTTCCATATAAAACACAAATAAATTTGTACTTACTTAGCTGGCATACAACGGCAATTTCATTTGCCCCATTTTCAAAAGATGCTTAAATCCTTCAAACATATCTTCATTAATTTTGTGTTCCAATCCCAGTTGCTTTTCTGTTTGTATCAAATCAGCCATCTGGATTACATCTAACACTTTATGAAAATCTATTTGCTCAAGCACTTTTTTTGTAAAAGGACGCTTAGAATCCAAAAATGCAATACTGCATAAATAATTCTGCACATGTTCTGAATTTAAAATTAGCATAGCAGTATATGCAGTGTCAAATGATGGTAGGCAAATAAAATAACTTGTATCATCTGTCATTATGGGCGAACCCGTCCCACTACTTAAAAGGGAAAACAATGGCTTCTTATAGAATCCACTAACACCAACCTTATATGGTGAATATGAATACTCACCAATACCAAACATAGAATAAGCAGGAGCGTTTTTGTAAATTGAGCTTTTCCTTTTTTCAAAAAAACTTTTATGAGAAGATAGGTATTTCCAAGTCTTTGGTGCATCCATTTCTATATGAGAGGTATCCTCTTTGATTTTTTTTTGAGTGACAATCACATATTTATTAGAAGCAGAAATAATTGCAGACTTGAACATGCTGCTTTTTATCAATGGATAAACATATTTTAGCTCAATATCAACCGTTTCTTTCAATCCATTTATCAATCTTTCATTGCATAGAGAAAGCTCCATGATTTTTGAACAATCATGTTTAACTCCTTGACGCCATTCAAAGCAAGATTCTCCAGAGAAATCATAGCAATATCTTATTGCTTGATTGTGTAATTTGCCATCTCGATAGAAAATCCTGTTGATTAGCTTCTCGGGTTTATCAAAAGAATATACTTCACAGTAGTCAGGAGATGTAGAACTATCATTTAGATCTATCAAAAGCAAACAAGCATTTGCATTGATTTCAAACACTTTCTTTGCATTAAATTCAAAAATATCACAAGAATTGAATGGAATTTGAGAACGCTTCATTTCCACAAAAACATTTCTTGCAACTGATGTTTTGCATAGCATAGCAATCGTCGAACGGGTTCTGCACAAAGCTGATATGATTTTGAGAATTATATATTCACAAATATCAAAATTACTAGCTCCTGTAAGTGCTTCAATACCTTTTAAGCCTTTGAAATTAACTTTTTCAGGAAGATTGACAGAATTCAAGCCAGATAGAGTACTATTTGTGACCCATGGAGGATTGCCAATAACAAGGATATCCTGCCTTTTTTTGATTATTGATGTCAAATCAATCGAAAAGAAATCTGCATTAAGAATTTGCACCCTAGAATCGTTAATTCTATTTTTACATTCTTCACAATAATCTTTATTTACATCAATACCTATAATACAATCCGCATTAAAAATTAAACTGTTTTTAATAAAGCTTCCAGTACCACAAGTCGGCTCAATAACAACAGCTGGATTGATTCCCCTTTTTTCTTTTAAATATTCACAAACGCTTAAAGCAAACGAATCCGGTGTCTGATAGTCGCCATATTCTCGCTTACCACTCATAATTGATTACTCCATCTACTCTATTATTTAACCCAATAACTCTAGCATATTGTAGTCTCCATTGGAGAGCATTACTTATAGTCAAATATCCTTGCGCAGGTGGATTGCATATAATTTCATCTGCCAAATCATTATATACAATATCGTCTCCCGGAACATTTCTATCTTCTAAAAAGCCGATTATATCTTCTTTATATGCTCCATCCTGAACCATTTCTCTAAGCCGCTTTGTAATAGTAAAATCAGCTGTTCTTGCAGCATCTATAAAAGTACAATGGGTAAAATGTAGATGACATTCATTTCTTGAATCCTCTTTATTATAAACAAACACAAGCAAATTGTACCCTAAGCCGTAAATCTTTTGACGTGCATTTTTAAAAGGACAACTTGATTGTGGCTGAGTTATTGATGTAACTTTTATATCTGTGCATATATTTTCCCCAGGCAAATCAATTCCTTTAGCACTACTTCCAACTGTAACTATGTAATGTTCAGATAAGTAATGCTGAAATTTATGCTCTACATAAGTTCCAACCGCTTTCCCATCCGTAACGCCAAGTAATTCAGAATGATTTTCGCTTGACATAAATTCACAAAAAATTTTTGCTTCTTGAATCAAATCGTTTATAGTAAGTATAGGTTTTGTCATTATATTTATTCCTCCAAGAATCGATAAATTAAGGCAAAATTTCCATTATATCATCTATATTGCAATCAAGAGCAGCACAAATCTTAACCAACACTTCAACGGTAACATTTTCATTTTTTCCAAGCTTTGCAATAAGGGAATTGCTTATACCTGCTGCCTCTCCGAGTTCTTTCTTTTTCATATTTTTATCTATCAGAAGTTTCCATAACTTATTATAACTAACAGCCATATTACACCTCATAAATATCATAAAATCGGCTTTTATACTCATAAAGTATATCACAATTTTTTAAGCAATGCAATAAGTAATTACACGATGATGGAATTAATTCAAAAAACACTTATGCAGCTTTATAAGTAGTTATAATAAACATCCACCCGCCTAGCGGGTGGTTTTTCATTTTCGGGCATAGCCCTAAT
>ENA-ORTP01001323-ORTP01001323.1-human-gut-metagenome-genome-assembly--contig:-NODE-1323-length-25935-cov-6.158964_pt1 | contig 25935 bp, 15 predicted proteins | sample MGYA00241913_ERZ509190 | MGnify/ENA primary metagenome ERZ509190 (study PRJEB26280, sample SAMEA2338839) | human gut metagenome | biome: human gut; feature: human-associated habitat; material: faeces...
GTTAAAATACAAGTGTTCGCATTTGTCTATAAAAGAGAACTTTTTCAAAGCATTCTCCAAAATAAAAATTCTCAACAAATTTATATTGAGAGTTTTTTTATTCTCTTCTTTTTTATGAGAAATTTTTTTGCTTTTCTATTGCTGTCATTTTTAATCTTATTCGATTAATGTATCTAAATATAAATGCAAAATAATTAATATTTTTTATTTTTTCAATAAATTTATCAAATTATAATTTCCTAAGAAATAAAAAAAACATCAAAATTTCTCTTGATGTCTTTCTTAATTTTTATTATTTTTTTATATTATCTTGGACCAAAAAATTTATCTCCATTTAAGTGTATCATATGATCTGGCATATCTGAAATCCAGACTTCTGTTTCCCATGCAAGTGTATCAGAGAATTTTTTAAATGTTTTGAAATCTAGAAATGCTGTGACATAAATTTTTCCTGCTGTTACATCTTTAGTCATTTCTTCAATTTCTTTTATTCTCTTAGGTTCCATAGCCCCACTAGAAGTAACAGACTCAATGAAATACAACCAATTTTTATCTTCAGAATACAGTACAACATCTGGCATTTTATCATGAAGAGTAATTTCAAATCCAATTTCCTTCAATTTGCTAACATTTTTAAACAAGTTTTTTTCAATAGTATCACCTACATACAGACATTCAGAATTCTCTGCAAACCGTGGAGCAAATTCTTCAATTATTAATTTTTGCAACTCATTATGTTTGCCTGAAGAAAAGGTAAAATCTTCTCCATTTATTTTAACAGGCATCTTTCTCATAATACGTTTAGAACTATATAAATCAACAAGGCTTTCATGAGCTGAAAAGAAATTTTCTTTGGCTTTTTCCCAATCATTAGTTTTATATTTTTGTATCAAAGACAGCATTTCATCTGTCAAACGATAACGATAATTTGGACTGTTTGTAGCTTAGCATTATCTTCTATAAATGCAGCATTCCTAAAATGATGCATAGCTTGTTTACGAAAAGTTTCTCTGCTGTTTTCTGCGTATGCAACTCCATAATTTTCTTTTATATATGCAATGACATCATGAATTCGTATCCATTCATTAATAGCCTTTGACCATACTCCATTTTCTTTTATACCTGCCATTGCCAAAACAACATAAGCACATAAATCAGATTGTTGTCTTGATGGTACTTGTAATTCTTTCAAAATATTTTTTGCTTCTTCCAATTTACTCATAAATAAATCTCCCTAAAATTTTATTACAGCTATCTTCAGACATATCATGAATCTTCATTAATTCTTTTCCCATTTTTTCAATTGTATTAACAGGGGGAACAGGCATAGAGTTAATCTCTGTTGAATTAACCTGAGTTGAACCATTCAATATTCTATAATAACTATCATATAAAGTAGAATTGAATAATACATATAATCCATACACCATACATTCTGATAAACTTTTAAGTCCAGTTATAAAGTTAATTTTATTCTGTGTACTAATCATCTTATATTTAGAATATTTTTTTGATAAATAAATTCCACATTGCAAACGACGACGCTCTTCTTTTGCAGTAAATCTCTTTACAAAAAGATAATTTGTATTTTCCTGTAAAAGCCCTGATTGATTTGTCAAAATATATTCATTCTCTTTCCCAATAGGGAAAATAACTTTTCCTTCTTTAATATGCTGTGAATAAAAAAGTGGAACAGATTCTTTTTCAGGACAATTTCTTAACATATCTCGATTTCTGAAATCAACTGTCAGCCCTGTTTTCATTTTCAACCCTATACTTGGTAGTGTATCACTCCATGTGTTCATTTTTTCGAGTATATCTGCCTCTTCCTTATTGGTTACCAAATATACATATTTATTTTCCCCTGCAACTACATTATCATATGAGGTTTTAAAAATAGTTTTATTTGAAAAATCCCCATTATTTTGTGTTGTAGTAATAACTATACTCTCAGGATTTTTATTTGTTTTTCTAACTTTTACAATCATTGTTTCCTGCAAGATAGTTTCTTTTTCAAATACTTTATCACGACTAATAAATAAATGGATGTGCTCTAGTATTCCCTCATTTAATATTTTTTGACGAAATTTTCTAAAATAGGCACCTGAAGTCCATGAACGTGGAATAATAAAAACTAATTCTCCATCATCAGTTAAATTAAACATTCCCATTGCCATAAATAAAAAATACATATTAGGAGCTCCATAACATACATCTGACATAGTTTCAGCTTCTGTTGATGTTTTAGCAATCTTCATATATGGGGGATTTCCTATTACGACATCATATTTTAAAGAATCAAGATTTATTCCATTATATTCCAGTCTCTGATTTGTAATATAGTTTTCTGGAATAATTTCCCATTCCACTTTAATTCTAGAATTTTCAGCTATCCAAATAAGATTATTTTTTAGTAATTCTAAAATATTATTGTCATTTTCATAACAAGTTAGTTTTATTTTATTTATATTTTTTATTTTATTTATATGCTCAATTAGCGCTGCTGATAAAATTCCTGATCCAGCTCCTGGATCGAGAATAGATATTTCTGACTTATATTTATTAAGATCAAATAATGAAGCCATAAAAAGTGCTGTTTCTTTACTTGTAAAAAATTGTCCACTCTTTTTTCTTAGCTCCTTTGACATATGTTTGGTATATTCAGTTGTCGAATTAATAACATAATCAATTATTTTCATCACTTGCCAACTCCATTATTTTAGCTTTCACTTAAATATATTTTTTTTAATTCATATACATTGTATTACATTGTAAACAAAAAAACAATTTTATTTTCTTTCAGCTCTTCTCTAAATTTAAAATACTTATTCAAAAAAAGAAGAGTGATAACACTCTTCTCCATAATCTTTTTAATCTTTTAAGTATTTTTCAAACCAGTTAGTCATTTCTTCAAGTCTTCTTACTCTATGTTTTGGTTTTCCGCTTCTTGATAGTTCATGGTTTTCTCCTCTGAACATACAAAGTCTAGCTTCTACACCATGGTATTTTAAAGCTGTAAACATTTGAATTCCTTCAGCAAGCCAGCATCTATAGTCCTCTTCTGAATGGATAAATAGTGTAGGTGTTTTAGCTTTATCTGCATATTTCATTGGTGAATGCCACCATAATTTTTCCTGATTAATCCAAGGAGTTGAAGCATTCTGATCAGCATTGAAATAGTATCCAATATCTGTAGTTCCAAATTTAGATATCCAGTTAGCTATACTTCTTTGAGAAGCAGCACATCTGAATCTGTCAGTATGTCCAATTATCCAGTTAGTCATAAATCCACCATATGACCCACCAGTTACTCCTACTCTGTCAGCTTTGATTGGATATTTTTCCAATACTACATCTGTAAATTTCATTAAATCATCATAGTCAATAGTTCCATATTTTCCTCTGATATCAGCAAAGGCATTTCCTCTACCGTCTCCACCACGAGGATTACAGAAGAATACAAAGTATCCCATGTTTGCCCAAACCTGCATTTCATGGTAGAATACTTCTCCAAATACAGTTTTTGGTCCTCCGTGAATATCAAGAATAGCTGGGTAAGTTTTTGTTTCATCATAGTCTACAGGTTTTAATACCCACCCTTCTATTTCTATTCCATCATTTACAAAATTACATTTTTCAGGGATAGAAAGTTTTTTATCTGTATATACATTTTCATTAAATGAAGTAAGCTGAGTTTCTTCTCCATCTTTTAAGCTGTATATTTCTTGAAGTTTGATTCCTCTAAGTCCAACAAAAAGAATTTCATCTCCATGTACATCATATACATCTACTGATCCGTTAGCTTTAGTCAGCACTGTTTCATTCCCAGCAAGGTCTATGGTATTCAAGAAAGAATCTTTAAACACAGTAGTTGGGAAGTATAGTTTTCCATTAACTACTCTGTAAGCTTTTCCTCCTCCATATCTACAGTCTGAACCAACAGTATTTATCATCCATGTATCATGTTTTTTCAGCAATTCAACTTTTCCATTTTTGATAACATAGAAACTTGGATTTTGGTTCATACCATATTCTTTACAGTCATTTAAGGCACATATAACAGCATCTTCTAAGAATTCAGCATAGCTTACTCTAAAGTTTGCATCTATTGGAAGAAGTGTTTCTGTTTTTTTAGAAGCTATATCATAACAGAAAATTCCTTCTCTCTGCTCCAATTTTCCTTCAAATACATTTCCAACATAAAGTACTTTTCCATCTTTGTATGAGAAATAAGTCACAACAGTATGTTCGCAAGTCAATGGTGTAACTTCATTAGATACTCTGTTGTATAGATAAAGTCTGTTTCTTTTTTGGTTAGTGAACCCTCCACCATTGCTCCAGAATGGAATTTCATCAAGAACTTCATAGTCTTTTTCCTCTTTTAATTTTGCAATAGCTTTAGTTCTCTCTTCTCCAGTCATTTCATTTAAATTAATTCCATAGTTATCATATTTAGCTGTAAGAACAAAGTTATCTTTGTCTATCATTTTTATAGCAGTAACCATAAGAGGAATCTGCATATATTTGTCAGCTTCTCCTCCATTGATATCTATTGAATAATAAGCAGTCCATTTTTCCCCTTGACTTACTTTCTCTTTCAGTTTAGCATCTCTTGTAGCTGGAAAAATAATTGTTGAATTATCTATCCATAAAAATGATCTTTCCTCATTTAAAGATGTCAATTTTGAATATTTTTTAGTTTTATTATTTAGAAGCCAGATATTAGATTGATAATTGTTATCATCATAATTTGTAGTATTTACTACAAAACCTGCATTTTCTCCATTTGGTGAAAATTCAAGATTAGAAAGATATTTGTAGTCTAAAAAATCTTTTAACTTTAGGTTTTCCATTTGTGTGCCTCCATGATTTTAATTGTTTAGTGTCTGAATTATCTCATATTATATATTAGATTCAAGGACTTTACAATTGATTATTTATATTTTTTTATTTGCATAAATTCTATTTTTGACAACACTCTTTTCATTTTAAAAAAAGAATTGCTTATTTTTACAATGAACAACTCCTTTTGTTTTTCTATTGTTTTCAGGCAGAATAAAAATAAATTCAAAATAGCAAGATAATAGTTTTAATGATATACTTTATATGAAAAGAAAATATATTTTAAAGTCAGCAATAAAATTTTGAGCTGAAATAAATAAATTTATTCTTTATTTTAGAATAATAATATATAATCTATTTAGAAGTTTTAGAAAAAATCATACTTAGTAGGAGATAATATGTATTTAAAAGCTGTTGAGATATTTGGATTCAAATCTTTCGGAGAGAGAGTATATATAGAATTCAACAGAGGGATTACATCTATTGTAGGTCCTAATGGAAGTGGAAAATCAAATATTCTGGATGCAGTCCTATGGGTGCTTGGAGAGCAGTCCTATAAAAATATCAGAGCTAAGGAAAGTTCTGATGTCATTTTTTCTGGTGGAAAAGACAAAAAACCGATGAATTCAGCAGAAGTCTCATTATATATAGACAATACTGATTCTTTTCTCCCATTAGAAAATGAAGAAATAAAAGTAACTAGAAAACTTTATGCCACTGGTGATAATGAATACTATATAAATGATGTAAAAACAAGATTAAAAGATATAGGAAATCTGTTTCTTGATACTGGAGTAGGAAAAAGTGCTTATTCAGTTATTGGACAGGGAAAAGTAGAGCGTATTATAGGCTCATCTTCAAAAGAGATAAAGGGAATCATTGAAGAAGCTGCTGGAATAAAAAAGTTTCAGATCAAAAAAAATGAAGCTGTAAAAAACCTCAGCAATGTAGAACTGGAATTAGAAAAGATAGATTTAGTTTTAAGAGAAGTAAAAGAAAACAGAGACAGAGTGGAAAAGCAGGCTGGAAAAGCTCAGGAGTACCTCAATCTCAAAGATGAAAGAGATAAGCTGGCAAAAGGTATATACCTCAGTGAATTTAATGAGAAGCAGGCTCAGATAGATGATGGAGATGCAGTAAAGGAAAAACTTACATCTGAAGCTGCGGAACTGGAAAGAGAATTTAACTCTATTGAAAATAGACTTGATGAAATAGACAGAGAAAAGCTGGTACTAAAAAAAGAAATTGAAGAGTTAAGTGGAAAAAATCAGGAACTGAAAAAAGAGATTGAACTTAAAGAGAGAGAAAAAGTAAGAATAAGCGAGAGAGTAGAGGGATATAAAAGAGAGGTCAGCGACAGACATGAAAGAATGAAAAGCAGCGATCTCAAAATATCTGAAAAACTCAAATCTCTTGATATGCTTGTTGAAGAAAGAGAGACTTTAAAGGAAAAAATAGAAAAACTTTCAGAGGAAAATTTAAAATTTGAATCACAGCTGAAAGAACTGGAAAACACAAAAAAAGAATTTGATCTGGGAATGGAACTTAAAAAGAAAAAAGTTATGGAGCTGGAACTGGAAAAGTTAAAGCTTTTAAATGAAATAGAAAGTTCAAGCAGAAGAGTAAAAGGAAGCAACACTAAAATTGCAAATCTTAGAGAAGAGCTTTCATCCTATGATATAAAATTGAACTCTGCTGTAACTGAACTTGGAAAAGCTGAAATTTCAAAAATTGAAAAAGAGAAAAAACTTATTGAAATTGAAGAGAGAGGAACATTTCTGGAAGAAGAGATAAGTAAACTCAGTCAGAGAAGCAACAAACTTTCTGAAATTGTGAGAACTGCTGAATATGATGAAAAAAGACATTCAGCTAAACTTCAGGCTCTTGTGAGAATGGAAGAAAATAATGAAGGATTCTTCAAAGGAGTAAAGGAAGTCCTCAATAGTAAAATTATTGGAATAGAAGGTGTATTTATTTCTCTTGTAACCATTCCTGAGAAATTAGAAAAGGCAATTGAAGCTGGAATTCCGGGAAATATACAGGATATTGTTGTTGATACTGGAGATACAGCTAAAAAAGCAATCAATTTCCTTAAAGAAAGAAAAGCTGGACGAGCTTCATTTCTTGCTCTTGATACTATCAAAGTTCCTGCAAAAAGAGATATAAAAATAAATATCCCTGGAGTAATAGGAAGAGCTGCTGAACTGGTAACAGCTGATGAGAGATATAGAAGTGTTGTAGAATTTGTACTTGGAAATCTCCTTATAGTTGAAAATCTGGATACAGCGTTAAAAATAGTAAAAAATAATATGTTTATGGGAAATGTAGTAACTCTTTCTGGAGAACTTATGAGTTCAAGAGGAAGAATAACTGGAGGAGACTCTGGTAACTCTACAGCCAGTCAGATATTTGAAAGAAAGAAAGAGATAAGAACTCTAAAAGAAACTGTGGAAAAACTTACCAGCACTATAAAAAATGCTTCTGCTGAACAAAACGAAATAAGCAAAAATCTGGAAAATTTTGAAAATGAAATAGACAAAATAGATTCTTTGGAAGATGGAGTTAGAAAACAACTTAAACTTGCTGAAGAACTATATAATGATTACATTTTGAAAAAAGAAAGAATAGAAAAAGACAGAAGAGTAGTAAAGGTAGAGCTGGAAGAGGAAGAAAAATACAGTCAGGAATTTGAAAAAAGAATAAACAGCTCTAAAGATGAAAGAGAGAGAGTTGATCAGGTTATTGCTGAAATCAAAGCTGATGAAGAGCATGAAACTGAAAGAATCAGAGAAATAAACAGTAACATTGAAAAGAAAAAAGAGGAGTTTTCAGATGTAAGAATTCTCTTTATGAATAGTCAGGACAGGCTTGGACAGCTGGACAGAGAAGAGGAAAGAGAAAAGAAAGAGTATGAATTCCTTGTAGATGAAAAAAGAAACATGGAGGAAAAGACTGCTTTTCTTGAAAATGAAATAATTTCTCTGGAAGAAAAAGAAAAGATATTAAAGTCAGAAATTGAAGAGAGAATAAATAAATATGAAAGTGAAAATACAGAAGTCCAAGAAAGAAAAGTAAAAAATGAAGCTCTTACAGAAGAGGAAAGAGCTCTCAACAAGAAAAGAAAAGAAACTGAAAGTTATCTGCTTCATAAGAGAGACAGCTTAAACAGAGTAGAAGAAAGTCTGGAAAGAACTAAGATTGATTTGGAAAGACTGAAGGATATTCTTAGCACTCTTGAAGAAGTAGAAGCTATAGAAGTTGAAGAGGAAAAATTAAAAGAGTTAAAAGACAGATTAAAAATTCTAGACAACAGATTAAAAAATTTCCAAGCAGTAAATCTGCTGGCAATAGAAGAATTTAAAGAATTGAATAATAAATACATTTTCCTTACTACTCAAAAGGACGACCTTGTTAAAGGGAAAGATGTACTGATGGAATTAATCAAAGAAATTGATGATACTATTCATGAAAAATTCTTTACTGCCTACAAAGAGATAGATGCTAACTTTAATCAAATGTGTATGGAAACTCTTAATAACTCTGAAGGTAAACTTCTTGTTATTAATCCTGAAAACTTTGATGAATGTGGTGTTGAAATATTTGTAAAATTCAAAAATAAAAAAAGACAGACACTATCTCTTCTTTCAGGAGGAGAAAAATCTATGGTAGCCATAGCATTTATTATGTCTATCTTTATGTACAAGCCTAGTCCGTTTACATTCCTTGATGAAATAGAAGCAGCACTGGACGAAAAAAATACTAGAAAACTTATTGGAAAATTAAAAGAATTTACTGAAAAATCTCAGTTTATCCTTATCACTCATAATAAAGATACTATGAGAGAATCAGAATCTATATTTGGGGTAACTATGAATAAAGAGATAGGTATCTCTAAAATAGTTCCTGTTAAATTCTAAAGACAAAAAAATAGGACTCTCACAAAATGTGAAGTCCTATTTTTTTATCTATATATTAAAACATCTTTGGGAAAGATTTATAAAATAATAATACCAAGCTATTATGTCATTTATGTTACAATCATATTAAAAAACTATTCAAGAATAAATTAGCTTTTAAAGAAAAATAAAGCTATAATATAGTATAAAACATATGACAGAAAGGAGAATTATGGGAAAAAAAGTAATTAAAGATTTAATACACAGCTATATCACAATAGATATTGATGTTCAAAAAATTGTAGATACTCCATCTTTTCAGAGATTGAAAAGGATAAAACAGCTTACTTGCGAATATCTTTTCCCTTCTCTCAACCACACAAGATATGAACACTCTCTTGGAGTAATGAAACTGGCTTGTGATTTTTTCGACTCTTTAAATAAAAATATGGAAGATTTTAAAATCTCTAAAGAACAGATAGAAAATTACAGATTTCATATAAAATTTGCTGCTCTTCTGCATGATGTAGGACATGCTCCCCTTTCTCATCTGGGAGAATCTTTCTATGACAAGGAAGAAATTTACAAGTCATTAATTGAAAACCTTTCAGGTGAAAAAGAAGCTGACAAAATATTTAAAGATAAAAAGGGAAATATTGTAGGAAGCCCTCATGAATTAATGTCATGTCTATGTATTATAAGAAAATTGAGACCTGCTCTTACAGAAATGAATCCCAATATAAATATAGAATTAATTTGCAGAATAATAATAGGCAATCAGTATCATGATAAAAATTTATGGCTGGAAAATATCCTCATAGAAATAGTCAATTCTAAAACAATAGATGTAGATAAGCTTGATTATTTAATCAGAGACAATCATATGAGTGGATACATAGCTCCTAGAATTGATATTGAAAGACTTTTCTCATGTACTTTCATAGGTGAAGATAAAAAATTAAAATATAGTTCTAAAGCTATCCCTGCTATGCAGTCTGTTGTCGATTCAAGAGATTTGCTCTATCTTTGGGTATATAACCACCATATCTCTGTTTACACTGAATTTATCATAAGAGATATACTTGGTCATTTTATGAAGCTCTATGAGGAGCAAAATGGAAAATATCCTGAAGAGATGAATAAAAAAGAGTTCTTCTCTACTGAAGCAATAATAGATAATTTAGTAATAGATGATGATATCTACTCTCATTTAAGAAAAGCATACTTAGCTTCTCTCAAAGGAAAAACTGTCGAATACACTTCTGTTGTTATGAAGCAGTTAATGGAAAGAAAATTCTTAAAACCTCTATGGAAAACTATTTATGAATATGAATGTCTGGAAGATGAGCTGGAACTGGAAAAGTTGGTAACAGACAGATTAGATGCAATATTAAAAGATAATGAAAAAATAAAAAAAATAGTTGGAGAAATAGGAGAAGCTCTTAACCTAAAAAAAGGCGAAATCTTTATAATAACAAGATACAATAAATTCTATCATGCAGTATCTGAAGCTAAAATATATGTATCTCTTAATGGAGAAGATAAACTTCTCTCAGATCTTCTCCCACAAAAAAGTTTCAAAAGATTCAGTAATATATCATTTTATATATTTGGTCCTGGAGAAAAGAAAGAAGAAATTAAAAAGTTATTTCTGAAAATAATAAAAAATGAATTGTAATTTAGACAAAAAAATAGGGCTCTCACAAAATGTGAAGTCCTATTTTTTTATCTATATATTAAAACATCTTGGGGAAAGATTTATAAGATAATAGTACCAAGCTTTTATGTCAGTTATGTTACAAAGAAAAAAATAATAATTCATAATAAAATTTATTGTAAATTAACTCAAAATTCATCAACTATTAATTTTGCTAATCTGTGATTATACAGTATTCTTTTTAACATTTTGACTTTTTATAGATTTATGTTATAATTAAGTTGAAAGACCCTTTGGGGCACTTGTAAATTGAGATAAAAACGTGATGAGTTCGGCTCTCTCTTTTGAGGGAGCCTTTCTCATGCTTATGAGTAAGTCACGTTTCTCGTAGGTAGTAGATCTCAATTTACAAGGAGGTACTATTGTACATCTATATTCACAAACTTTCAATTAATGGAGGAATAGCTATAGCTTTCTTCATTATTGCTTGGTGGTGGTATAAGAACAAATAGTAGCCTCAGCCCCTTAGGGGCTTTTTAATTTTTCTAAACTTTTATTTCTCCACTTTCTATTAAAAATATTTAATTTTTTCTTGCAAAATGTACATAATAAGATTTAGCGATTATTTCAACAATCAGCGACACTTTAAATCACATATTTTTTACATATCTTCACAATATTTTTTCATGTCTATAAAGGAATTTAGTAATTTTTCACTAAATGATTAAATATATTTAATATTTATAGGATATAATAAGTTCTATCTATACAACTAAGGAGGACCATATGTTTAATGATATACTTTTAACAGATAACATTAATTTTATTTTAGTTTTTTTAGGAGGAATATTTTCATTCTTTTCTCCCTGTATTATTCCACTTTTACCTGTTTATATGAGCTATCTCTCAGGAAATACTGCTGTGACAGATGAAAATGGAAATCTTTCTTATAATCAGAAAAAGGTATTCATTCATACTATTTTCTTTATTATTGGTATATCAGCAGCTTTCTTTATTCTAGGACTCTCTTTTTCTAAATTAGGAGGTTTCTTTAATTCCAATAGAGTTCTTTTCACTAGAATAAGCGGAGTACTTATTTTATTTCTAGGTCTATTCCAAATAGGTTTATTAAAAAATAATTTCATGGAAAGAGAACATAGAATAGGTTTTGACTCTAAAGAAATAAATCCACTAATTGCTTTTATTATAGGCTTTACTTTTAGCTTTGCATGGACACCATGCATAGGACCAGTGCTGTCTACTGTTCTTATTATGGCATCTGGAGCTAAAACCGCTTTTATGGGTAATATGCTCATATTAGTATATACTTTAGGATTTGTTATTCCATTTTTACTTCTAGGAGTATTTACAACAAAAATTTTAAACTTTTTAAAAGCAAAAAAATCTTTCTTAAAATACAGTATAAAAATCAGTGGAGCTATTTTAATAATAATTGGAATTATGACTTTAAGCGGATTTAATTTGAATATATTAGCTGCTGGACAGCAGCCACAGAATGCAAATGCAGACTATATTGCTAAAGCAGAAGAACCAGCCAAAGAAGCTAAGGAAGAAAAACTTCCAGCTTATGATTTTGAGCTGAAAGATCAATATGGAAATACTCATAAACTTTCAGACTATAAGGGAAAAGTTGTTTTTCTTAATTTCTGGGCTACATGGTGCCCTCCTTGCAGAGAAGAAATGCCTCATATAGAAGAAATCTATAAGGAATATGGCTACAATAAAAATGATGTTGTTATATTAGGAGCTGCAAGTCCAGCAACTGCTGAAAACCCTTCACCCCAAGATGAATCAGAAGAAAAAATAAAAGCTTTTCTTACTAAAAATAATTATACATTTCCTGTAGTATTTGATGTAAAAGGAGAGATTTTCAGAAATTATTACATCAACGCTTTTCCTACTACTTTTATGATAGATAGAGAAGGAAATATAATGGGATATGTTGCAGGTGGTCTTTCTAAAGAAAATATGAAAAAAATAATCGAAATGACATTAAATAACGAAAAATAATAATTAAAAAAAAGAAATGATAGTTTCTACTTGAATAATATAATATACAAATTGTAAGTTAGTGTATTAATAGTATATTAATAAGGAGGACTATTATGAACAATAAAAGTTTTATGGATGTGTTGAAAAACAGAAGGACTATATATACTCTTTCTAAAGAAACAACTATTCCTAATGAAAAAATAGAAGAAATAATAAAAGATGCAGTAAGACATGTTCCATCTGCATTTAATAATCAAAGTGCAAGAGTTATGATACTTTATGGGGAAAACCACAAAAAATTATGGGAAATTGTTATGAATACTCTTCGTAAAGTAGTACCAGCTGGAAATTTTGAAACAACTGAAAATAAGATTAAAGGATTGGCTAATTCTTATGGAACAGTCCTTTTCTTTGACTCTACTAGAACAACAAAAGAACTTATGGAGAAATTCCCTTTATATAGAGATAATTTTCCAGTGTGGGCTGAACAATCTAATGGAATGTTGCAGTTTGCTATATGGGCTCTTCTTGAAGAACAAGGATTAGGAGCAAGTCTTCAACATTACAATCCTTTGATTGATGATGAAGTAAAAGATGTCTTTGGAATACCTAAATCTTGGAAACTTATAGCACAAATGCCTTTTGGAAAACCAACTGCTCCTGCAACTGGTAAAGAGTTTCTTCCAATAGAAAAAAGAGTTATAATTTTATAATATACCAACATTATGAGACGAAATCATTCATTTCGTCTCTTTTTTTTATTGTCAAAGTATGAAATTTAAGTTATAATTATAACAGCGAAATAAAATATCTTGGAGGAGGACAAATATGAATAAAAAAAGAATTTTAGCTCTTATGCTTTGTGCAGCTTTGAGTATTTCAGCTTTTGGAGTTGAATTCAAAGAAGGAACATATGTAGGTGAAGCTAAAGGATACAGAGGAGAGGTAAAAGTTGAAGTAAAAACTTCTAAAAATAAAATTGAAGAAGTAAAGGTAATAAAAAATACTGATACTCCTATAATCTCTGAATCAGCAGCAAAAAAAGTTCCTGAACAAATAGTAAAATATCAATCTTTAAGAGTAGACGGAGTCTCTGGTGCTACTGGTACAAGCAGAGCTCTTACTTCAGCTGTAAGAAATGCTCTTAAAAATTCTGGAGCTGATCTTAAAGAATTAAATAAAAAACCTGTTATAGAAGCTAAAAAATTAGTAAAAGAGACTCAAAATAAAGATGTAGTTGTAATTGGAGCAGGGGGAGCAGGTCTTGTTGCTGCTATTGAAGCTAAAAATAATGGTGCTAAAAATGTAATTGTACTTGAAAAAATGGCTTTTGCTGGAGGAAATACTCTTATATCTGGTGGAGAATATGCTGCCCCTAACAACTGGGTACAGGTTAAAAAAGGATTAAAAGACAGCAATGATGCTTTCTATAATGATATACTAAAAGGTGGAGACAACGAAGGTGATCCTAAATTAGTAAGAGTTCTAGCTGATAATGCTCTAAGTGGTGCTGAATGGTTAAAGGACTACATCAACATGACTTTTGAAGACAGACAGATGTTCTTTGGTGGACACTCTGTAGAGAGAAGTCTTGTTCCTCAAGGGGCTAATGGAGTTGAAATGATATCTAAGCTTCTTGCTAAAGCTGAAGAATTAAATATTCCTGTATTATATGAAACTCCTGCTACAGAACTTATAGTTGATAAGGGAAGAGTTACAGGAGTAAAAGCAGTAAGTGAAGATAAAGAATATACTTTCCTTGCTAAAGATGGAGTTATCCTAGCTACTGGTGGATTTGGTTCTAATCTTGAAATGAGAGTTAAATACAACAAAGATGTAGATGAAAATATTCTTTCTACAAACACAGTTGGAATAACTGGTGATGGAATAACTATGGCTGAAAAAATAGGTGCACAGCTTGAAGATATGCCGTTTATCCAAACTTACCCTACTTGTGATCCTATAAGTGGAGCTCTTCTTTACTTTGGAGATGTAAGACTTGTTGGTGGAAGTATTCTTGTTAATCAGGAAGGAAAACGTTTTGTTGAAGAATTAGAAAGAAGAGACGTTATCTCTATGGCTATAAAAAATCAAACTGGAAATGCTGCTTACCAATTCTGTGATGAAGCACAGGTAAAATTAAGCGGAGTAGCTGAGCACCATGCTGATGAAGTAAACTACTTATTTAATAATAAACTTTTAGTTAAAGCTGATACTATCAAAGAAGCTGCTGATTTCTTTGGAATAGATGCTGCTGAACTTGAAAAAACTGTAGCAAAGTATAATCAATATGCTAAAGATGGAAAAGATCTTGAATTTAATAAAAGAGGAAAACTTACTCCATTTGAAGCAAAAGGACCTTTCTATATTATGAAAGCTGTTCCTGCTGTACATCATACAATGGGTGGAGTAAAAATTGATGAGAATGCAAGAGTTATAAATACTAAAGGTGAAGTAATAAAAGGACTTTATGGAGCTGGAGAAGTTACTGGAGATATCCATGGAACTAATCGTCTAGGTAGTGATGCAATTGCTGATATTACAGTATTTGGAAGAATTGCTGGACAAAATGTAGTTAAAGATAATAAATAATAATATAATATGAATAATTAAGAATGACCTAAAATTATATTATATGAATAACTTAAAAACTAGATTAAGTTTTAAAAGTTATTTATGTATATTTTTCTAAAAGGTCATTCTTTTTTTATTGAATTTATTTTTTAAAATATTTTTTGAAAAAAATAGATTTTTTCGCTACAATTGCTATTGATATTATACACTTTTTAAAGTATAATTAAATTAAGAATAGTAGTACATGAATGGACTACTTAAAATTCAGAGGGAGGAAGTTATGCAAGATGTGGTAGACAAATTAATGAATTTTGGATTTACCAGAACAGAAGCTATAGTCTATATAACCTTGCTGAAATCAGGAAAAACAAATGGTTATAAGCTAGCTAAGGAACTAAATCTCTCAAGATCCACTGTGTATCAGGCTTTAGAGTCTTTATATAAAAATGGATATATATTCATGATCCCTAATGGAAGTAAAGAATATGAAGCAAAAGAACCAGAAAAGATCTTTGAAGAAATAGAAAAAAAATTTCATAAAAATGCTGAAAGTATAAAAAAGCAGCTTAAAAATATAGAAAGGCCTTTAAAGAAAGACTATTATCTAAGAATAGAAGGTTATGAAAACATTATTCATACTCTTCATAATGTAATAAAAGATGCTAAAAAAGAAATTTATTTAAATACAGACTTCAACCTTGAAATAATGGAAGCTGATTTAAAAGAAGCAGTTAAAAGAGGAGTTAGAATTATAATATTTTCTTTTAATAAACTAGAAGATATTGGAGAAGACATAGAGTATTATCACAAAACTGAATTGAAAGAAACTCATAAAAATCCAAAAAGAATAATGATGGTAACAGATCTTCATAACAGTTTTGTAGTAACCAACACTGGGGATAAAATGATTGGTACTCTCACAGACAACGAAGTCTATGTGCAGATAATCTCAGAACACATACATAGCGATATCTACATGGCAAGATTAGCTGAAATATATGAAAAATCTTTCGAAAAGAAAATCAGTATAAACAGCCTTCATGAAAAGAAAAACTTTATTCAGTAACAGGGGGAACAATGTTTGAAAGAAGCAGCGGTATATTAATGCATATAACTTCTCTTCCTAGTAAATATGGAATAGGAGACTTTGGAAAAAAAGCATATGAATTTGTAGATTTTCTTGAAAGATCTGAACAGAAATTATGGCAGATACTTCCTATGGGGCCTACAGGATATGGAGATTCACCTTATCAATCTTTCTCAGCCTTTGCAGGAAATCCATATTTTATAGATTTGGAAGAATTTGTAGAGCTTGAATATATAAATGATAATGATCTTGCTCCTTTAAGAGAGATCAATTATGATGATAATCTCGACTATGAACAGGTAAATGAAAGAAAAACTAAACTTTTAAAAAATATTTTTGAAATCTTCTTGAAAAAAATAGAAAAAAATGTTGAAATAGAGGGAGACTTCAAAAGTTTTAAAGAAAAAAATGCTTACTGGTTGGACAACTATGTTTTGTATATGGCATTGAAAGAAAAATTTTCTGGAAAATCATGGCAGAACTGGCCTAAATATTACAAATATAAAAATTTAAAAAAAATTGAAAAAAATGATGAAAAAATGAAAAAAAATATAGATTATTTTTCATTTGTGCAATATACTTTCTATAATCAATGGTTTAGATTGAAATCTTATGCAAATTCCAAAGGAATAAGCATAATTGGAGATATTCCTATTTTCGTAGCAACAGACAGTGCTGATACATGGAGTGAATCAAAAATATTCCAATTTGATAAATATAAAAGACCAAAAAGAGTATCAGGATGTCCTCCAGACTATTTCAGCAAAGATGGACAGTTGTGGGGAAATGTACTGTATGATTGGAAATATCTTAAAAAAACAAATTATGACTGGTGGATAAAAAGAATAGCTTACTGTTTTGAGATATATGACATTGTCAGAATAGATCATTTCAGAGGATTTGAAGCTTATTGGAGTATTCCAGCAAAAGATACTACTGCTGTGAGAGGACACTGGGAAAAAGGTCCTGGAATGGATTTTTTCAGAACGGTTGAAAGAAGACTTGGAAAACTTCCAATAATAGCTGAGGATTTAGGACTTCTTACTGAAAGAGTAAAAAAACTTTTAAAAAGGAGTGGTTTTCCTGGAATGAAAGTGCTTGAATTCGCTTTCGATTCAGAAGACAGCGATTACCTGCCTCATAAATATGAAGAAAATTGTGTAGCATATACTGGAACTCACGATAATAATACTGTAACTGGATGGTATGAAACTATCTCACCAGAAACTAAAAACTATTGTGATGAATACTTAAAAAAATATCTTAGTAAATTTGAAAGTGATTACTGGCTTCCTATCAATTTAAGATTCATTGATGCTATTTGGGCATCAAAAGCAAATATAGTAATAGCTCAGATGCAGGACTTTATTGGTCTGGGAGAAAATGGAAGAATGAATGCTCCATCTACATTAGGAAAAAACTGGAAATGGAGACTTGATGAAAAATATATTACTGATGAATTGTGCAATGGGATAAAAATGGTGACTAGAAAATTTAAAAGATAAACAAACTGTTAAGGGGAGAAAATATGAAAATTGAAAAGAACGAACTGAAGAAGCAAATTGAAAAATATGTAAAAATAAGTTTTGGTAAAGACATAACTGAAGCCAACGAATTTGAAGTTTACAGAGCTTTAGGACAGGCTATTATTGAAGAGATTTCTGAAGACTGGTTTGAAACTAAAAAACTTTATTCGCAAAAGAAGCAGGCATTTTATCTTTCAGCTGAATTTCTTATGGGTAGAGCATTAGGAAATAACCTTATCAACCTTGGATTATTAAATGAGGTAAAAGAAGTGCTGGCAGAATATGGTATTGATTACAATAAGGTAGAAGATGAGGAAGAAGATTCAGCTTTAGGAAATGGAGGGCTGGGAAGACTGGCTGCATGTTTCTTAGATTCCCTTGCAACTCTTAACCTACCTGGACAAGGGTATGGTATCAGATATAGAAATGGTATCTTTAACCAGACTTTCAAAGATGGATATCAAGTAGAAAAACCTGAAACTTGGTTAAAATATGGAGATGTATGGTCTATAGAAAGACCAGCTGATGAAGTAATCGTAAGTTTTGGAGATGAAGATGTAAGAGCTGTTCCTTATGATATGCCTATAATAGGATATGGAACTAAAAATATAAATACTTTGAGACTTTGGGAAGCTCATTCAATAGTAGACCTTGATCTTGGAAAATTTAATCAGCAGGATTATCTTCATGCTACTCAGGAAAAAACAAGAGCAGAAGATATATCAAGAGTCCTTTATCCTAATGACTCAACTGATGAAGGTAAAAAATTGAGACTGAAGCAGCAGTATTTCTTTGTATCTGCTTCATTGCAGGATATCCTAAGGAAATTCAAAAAAATCCATGGAAGAGATTTTGATAAATTTGCTGAATTTACAGCTATTCAATTAAATGATACTCATCCTGTTATAGCTATTCCTGAATTAATGAGACTTCTTTTAGATGTAGAGGGAGTATCTTGGGAAAAGGCATGGGGAATAGTTGAAAAAACTTTCTCATATACTAACCATACAATACTTGCAGAAGCTCTTGAAAAATGGTGGGTTGGACTTTATGAGCAGGTTGTACCAAGAGTATATCAGATAACTCAGGGGATAAATGATCAACTAAAAGGATTCCTTGCTGAAAAGTTTCCTAATGACCCAGCTAGACAAGGAAGAATGGCTGTCATACAGGGAAATATGATTCATATGGCATGGCTTGCTATTTATGGAAGCCACACAATAAATGGAGTTGCTGCTCTTCATACAGAAATTCTTAAAAAGAAAGAATTAAAAGACTGGTATGAAATATATCCTGAGAAATTCCAAAATAAGACTAATGGGATAACACAAAGAAGATGGCTTCTTCAATCAAATCCACAACTGGCAAAGCTGATAACTGAACTCCTTGGAGATGGATGGATCACTGATTTGAGCCAGTTAAAAAGATTAGAAGAATATATTGATGATGAGGGAATTTTAAGAAGAATCCTTGAAATCAAACATGATAAAAAAATAGAATTAGTTAATTATTTAAGAGAAACTCAAGGAATAGAAATTAATCCAAACTCAATATTTGACATGCAGATAAAGAGACTTCATGAATATAAAAGACAGCTTTTAAATATATTCCATGTTATTGGGCTGTATCATAAATTAAAATTAAATCCATCTATGGAATTTAATCCAGTTACTTATATCTATGGTGCAAAGGCTGCCCCAGGATATTTGATGGCTAAAGGTATAATCAGGCTTATCAATGAAGTAGCTCAAGTTGTAAACAGAGACCCTGATGTAAATGGAAAATTAAAAATAGTTTTTGTTGAAAACTATAGAGTATCAGTAGCAGAGAAATTATTCCCAGCAGCTGATATCTCTGAACAGATATCTACAGCTGGAAAAGAAGCTTCTGGAACTGGAAATATGAAATTTATGCTGAATGGTGCTTTAACTATTGGAACTTTAGATGGTGCCAATGTGGAAATAGTAGAAGAAGCAGGAATAGAAAATAACTATATCTTTGGATTGAAAGTTAATGAAATAGAAGAAATGAGAACTAAAGGATATGACCCTCATGTTCCGTACAATAATGTACAAGGGTTGAAAAGAATAGTGGATTCATTGATTGATGGTACTTTTAACGATCTTGGAACTGGAATCTATGGAAATATTCATAGATCTCTTATGGAAAATGCTCCTTGGCAGCAAGCTGACCAATACTTTGTATTAGAAGATTTTGAAGCTTACAGAAAGGCTCAGAAAACTATCAATAAAGAATACAGAGATAGAATAGGATGGGCTAAAAAACAGCTTATGAATATTGCTAATGCAGGAAAATTCTCATCTGACAGAACTATAAAAGAATATGCAGACGAAATATGGCATATAGAACCAGCTAAACTATAGGCTGGTTCATGTAACATCTTTGTTATCAAGGAGGTGCGTTTTAAAATGGAGCAAGAATTAGATGTGTATCTTTTTCATAGAGGAGAGCACAGAGAAGTATATAATTACATGGGAGCACATTTAACTAAAAATTCAGTTATATTCAGAGTATGGGCTCCTCATGCTAGATCAGTGGCTGTTGTTGGAGATTTTAATAACTGGACTGGCTATGACCATATGATGAAAAAAATAAATAATGAAGGTATATGGGAGCTTGAAATACCAAACCTAAAAAAATTAGAGAAATATAAGTACAGAGTGGAAAGTGCTGATGGAAGAGTAGAGATGAAAGCTGACCCTTATGCTTTCTATTCTGAAATGAGACCTAATACAGCTTCTATTGTCTATGATATCCCTAAATTTAAATGGGCAGACAAAAGATGGCTGAATAAGAGAACTACTGGATTGAATAAACCAATTAATATATATGAAGTACATTTAGGATCTTGGAAAAGAGGAATCCATGGAGAATGGCTGAACTATAAAGATTCTGCTGTTATGCTTGCTGAATATCTAAAAGAAATGAATTATACTCACATTGAGATAATGCCTATAAATGAATATCCCCTTGATGCTTCTTGGGGATATCAGGCTACTGGATATTACTCGGTTACAAGCAGATATGGAACACCTGAAGATTTCATGTTCCTTGTAAACCTTATGCATAAAAATAATATTGGAGTTATTTTAGACTGGGTACCTGGACACTTCTGTAAAGATGCTCATGGACTCTACAGATTTGATGGAACTCCAACTTATGAATATTTAGATTCTAGAATTGGAGAAAATAAAGAATGGGGAACTTGTAATTTCGATGTTACAAGAAATGAAGTAAAAAGTTTTTTAATATCTAATCTTACTTACTGGTTTAAAGAATTCCATATAGATGGTGTAAGAATGGATGCAGTAGCTAATATGCTTTACCTTTCATATGGAAAAGACGGAGAAGATGATTTAAGAAATAAATATGGCGGAAAAGAAAATTTAGGTGCTGTAGATTTCTTCAAAGAACTAAATTCTGTTGTACATGATGATTTTCCAGATGTTTTAGTAGTGGCTGAAGATTCAACTGCATGGCCTAATGTTACTAAACACCCCATTGATGGCGGACTGGGATTTGACAGCAAATGGAATATGGGATGGATGAATGATACACTTAAATATTTTAGTATAGATCCTATATTCAGATATCAGCATCATGGAAAGCTGACTTTCTCTTTTATGTATGCTTTCTCTGAAAATTATGTACTTCCTTTGTCTCATGATGAAGTGGTACATGGTAAAAAATCAATAATTGAAAAGATGCCTGGATACTATGAAGACAAACTGGCTCACACTAGATCTCTTTATTCTTATCAAATGGCTCATCCTGGAAAAAAATTAAATTTTATGGGCAATGAATTTGCTCATGGACTTGAATGGAGATTTTATGAATCTCTTGAATGGCATTTATTAGATCAGAATAATGGAAATAAAGAAGTGCAAGCTTATGTAAAAGCTTTAAATACACTTTACCTTGAGGATAAATCTCTATGGGAAGACAGTTGGGATACTTTTGAATGGATAGAGCATGAAAACTATACTGAAAATATGCTTGCCTTTCTTAGAAAAACAAAAGATTTCAAAGAACATTTAGTAGTTGTTTTTAACTTTTCTGGTGAAGACAAAAAGAAGTACAAGATCGGTGTACCAGAAAACAAAGTATATAATATTATCTTAAACAGTGATGATAAAAAATTCGGTGGAAAGGGAACTGTTAAAAAGAAGAAGTACAAACCTATTGACAAAAGCTGGAACTATAGAGAGCAACATATAGAATTGGATATTCCTAAAAACACAGTAATTTTTTTAAAAACTGAAAAGGTTGAAAAGAAAAAAGGAGGAGCAAAGGGAAAAGGGACTGGGAAAGAAGAAAAAATAGAAACAACTGTAACAAAATCATCAACTAAAAAAGAAAATAAAAAGTTAGCCAAATAGTATTACATCGAATATTAGGAGGAAGTTATGAAGAAAAAACAAATAATAGCTATGATACTAGCTGGAGGACAAGGAAGCCGTTTATTAGATTTAACTGAAAAAATAGCTAAACCTGGAGTTCCTTTTGGAGGAAAGTATAGAATCATAGACTTTACTTTAAGTAATTGTTCTAACTCAGGAATAGACACAGTAGGAGTACTTACTCAATATGAACCTCATATCCTTAATGATCACATTGGAAGAGGATCACCTTGGGATTTGGATAGAATGGATGGAGGGGTAACTGTACTACAGCCTCATACTAAAAAGAATGATGAGGGTGGATGGTATAAAGGAACTGCCAATGCCATTTATCAAAATATGCAGTTCATTGATAAATATGATCCTGAAAATGTATTAATTCTTTCAGGAGACCATATCTACAAGATGGACTATGAAAAAATGCTTAAATTCCATAAAGAAAAAGATGCTGATGTAACTATTGGTGTATTTAATGTTCCAATGAAAGATGCACCAAGCTTTGGTATTATGAATGCCAATGAAGATTATTCAATATATGAATTTGAAGAAAAACCAAAACAGCCAAAGAGTACTCTTGCTTCAATGGGAATCTATATCTTTAAATGGAGCGTATTAAAAGAATACCTTCTAGAAGATGAAAAAGATCCTACTTCAAGTAATGACTTTGGTAAAAATATAATTCCTAATCTATTAAATGACCACAAAAAATTATTTGCATATCCATTTGAAGGATATTGGAAAGATGTTGGAACTATAGAAAGTTTCTGGGATGCTCATATGGATCTTTTAAAACCAGATAATGAACTGAATATATTTGATAAAGACTGGAAAATTAATACTCGTCAAGGAGTTTATCCTCCTCTATATGTAAGTGATGATGCTGTAATTACGACTTCATTAGTTGATAAGGGTTGTGAAATAGAAGGTGTAGTTAAAAATTCTGTTATTTTCCCTGGTGTTAAAATCGGAAAAAATAGTAAAGTCATTAACTCTGTAATAATGCAGGATACAGTTATCGAAGAAAATGTTATTATAAATAAAGCAATCATAGCTGATGAAGTAGTTATCAAGAAAAATACAGTTATTGGAGACGATACTGAAATTGCTATTATCGGTCATGGAAGAATAGTAAAAAGCGAAGTTATAAAATAAGCTTACAAGGGAGGACTTTATGCTAAATAATTATATGGCTATAATATTTTTAGCCGAATCTCTAGATAATATCAGATCTCTTACTAAAATGAGACCTCTGGCATCTGTTCCAGTAGGAGGAACTTACAGAATAATAGATTTTGCTTTATCAAATCTGGTTAATGCAGGAATAAGAAACGTTGGTATTTTTGGTGGAAATGATGATATGAACTCACTTACTGACCATATTGGAAGAGGTACTGAGTGGGATTTAGATAGAAAAAAAGATGGTATATTTATTTTTAAACAAATGGCTGATTCTACATATTCAACTAATATAAAAAGAGTTAAAAAGAATATGGAATATTTCTTCCGCAGTAAACAGCAAAATGTAGTTGTTTTAAGCTCTCATATGGTATGCAACATTGATATTGCTGATGTTGTAAAAAAACATGAGGAAAGCGGAAAAGATGTTACTCTGGTATACAAAAAAGTTGATAATGCAAATGAAAGATTTGATAATTGTGACAGTGTAAAAGTTGGAGAAAATGGAGAAATATTAGGAATCGGACAAAATCTTTTCTTTAAAAAGGATGAAAATATTTCTATGGAAGCTTTCGTTCTGAAGAAAGAACTTCTAATAAAGCTGATCTGTGATGGAATACAGGATGGGGCTTACTATACAGTAAAAGACCTTATCTCTAGAAACATTGCCAGATTGAGTATCAATGGATATGAATTCAAAGGATATTTAGCTTGTATCAACTCAACTAAAGAATACTTTGACTTCAACATGGATCTTCTAAATAAAGAAACTAGAGAAGATATCTTTAATAAAGATGGAAGAAAAGTTTACACTAAAACAAAAGATACTCCTCCATCAATGTTTAAAGAAAAAGCTGAAATAGTAAATTCCGTTATAGCTAATGGATGTATTTTAGGTGGAAAAGTTAAAAACTCTATTTTAGCTAGAGGAGCTACAGTTGAAGAGGGAGCTATAGTTGAAGACAGCATCCTTTTACAAGATAGTGTTGTCAAATCTGGAGCTGTATTGAAAAATATAATTGTAGATAAAAATAATGTAATCAAATGTAATGAAAGACTAAGTGCTTCTAGAAATTACCCTCTAGTTATTGAAAAGAGCATCAAATGGGATAAAGAACACTACAGAGATCTTTTAGAATACCTAAAAGGGAAGGGTAGAGACTAGTTCTTCATAAAGGAGTGATGAAGATGAAAGTACTTTTTGCAGCAGGAGAAGCATGGCCTTTTGTGAAAACTGGAGGGCTTGGAGATGTGGCTTACTCTCTGCCAAAAGCATTAAAAAAAGAAAAAATAGATGTAAGAGTGATAATGCCTAAATATAGTTCTATTCCTGATAAGTATAAGGAAATGATGCAGCATTTAGGAGATAAGCAAATATGGGTAGCTCATCATAATGAGTATGTTGGAATAGATTATTGTGAACTTGATGGGGTAACTTACTATTTCGTTGATAACGAAAGATACTTCAACAGAAGTAAAGTCTATGGTGAAGGGGACGACTGTGAAAGATTTGCCTTTTTTGCCAAAGCTATCATAGAAACTTTCTATATCACAGGTTTTGAACCAGATATAATTCACTGTAATGACTGGCACACTGGACTGGTACCCATCTACTTAAAAGAAAGAGGAATGTACAATATAAAAACTATCTTCACTATTCATAATCTGAGATTCCAAGGTTTCTTTTACAATGATGTCATAGAAAAAACTTTAGAGCTAGATAGAGGAAGATATTTTGTTGAAGATGGAATTAAATATTATGATATGATTTCTTTCTTGAAAGGTGGAGTTGTGTATTCTGACTATATCACTACTGTTAGTGATTCATATGCAGAAGAAATCAAAACTCCTGAACTTGGTGAAGGTTTAGATGGACTATTCAGAAAATTTGATTATAAACTGAAAGGTATAGTCAATGGAATAGATGGAACTGTGTATAAGCTTCCTAGAAAAGGAAAGAAAAGATTAAAAGCTGAACTTCAAGAAAGTTTAGGACTTAATCAGGATCCTGATGTTCCTTTAGTGTCTATCATCACTAGATTAGACAGACAAAAGGGAATAGATTTGATTATAGACAGCTTTGATAGATTGATGAAATTAGGCATCCAGTTTGTTCTTCTTGGAAATGGTGAGCCTAAATATGAAGATTTCTTTAAATGGAAAGAAAGACAATATCCTGGAAGAGTCTGCTCATATATTGGATTTAACCAGCCTTTATCTATGGAGATATACAGTGGGGCAGATATGTTTTTAATGCCTTCTATCTTTGAACCTTGTGGTCTTTCTCAAATGATTGCTATGAGATACAGCTGTGTCCCTATAGTCAGAGAAACAGGTGGATTAAAAGATACAGTCACTCCTTACAATGAATATACTGGAGAAGGGGATGGATTTGGTTTTAAAAATATAAGCAGTGATGAATTATATCAAACTCTGGAATATGCAATTTCTATTTATGAAGATAAAGATAAGTGGGAAAAAATTGTAAAAAGTGCTAAAGCTAGAGATAATAACTGGAATACATCTGCTAAAAAATATATTTCACTTTATAACGAAATTACAAAATAGAAAAAAAGGGAGAATACTTATATGTAAACTCCCTTTTTACTATTTATTTGATATTTTTTCTACCCATTCTTGATTATCCAGATACCATCTTATTGTCTTTTCTATTCCTTCATCAAATGGTGTCTCTGGATACCATCCTAATTCTGTTACTATTTTCTCTGGATCTATTGCATAT
>ENA-ORTP01001324-ORTP01001324.1-human-gut-metagenome-genome-assembly--contig:-NODE-1324-length-25918-cov-2.843715_pt1 | contig 25918 bp, 22 predicted proteins | sample MGYA00241913_ERZ509190 | MGnify/ENA primary metagenome ERZ509190 (study PRJEB26280, sample SAMEA2338839) | human gut metagenome | biome: human gut; feature: human-associated habitat; material: faeces...
ATGTCAATGAAGCCATGAAAAAAGCGCTGGATCATGCGGAAAAAGAAGAGGTGCTCGTCGTATGCGGTTCTCTTTCTTTTATGGAAGATATGGAGGTAGAGATTTGGAAATAGGAAAATATCATTTTGATTTAGAACAGGAAAGCTATATCATGGGGATTTTGAATGTTACCCCGGATTCTTTTTCTGATGGTTCCCGCTATCAGTCCCTGGACGCGGCGTTGCGACAGACAGAAAAGATGGTGGAAGAGGGAGCCGCCATCATTGATATTGGCGGAGAATCAACCAGACCAGGACATGAAAAGATTACGGAACAGCAGGAAATCGAGCGGGTTGTGCCGGTGATCGAAGCCGTGAAAGAACGTTTTGACGTTCCGATTTCTCTGGATACGTATAAATATGAGGTGGCAAAAGCCGGATTAGCTGTGGGGGTCGATCTGCTCAACGATATATGGGGATTAAAATGGGATGATCGTCTGGCGCCTCTTCTGGCAGAACATCAGGTGGCCTGCTGCCTGATGCATAACCGGGACAACACGGAATATACAGACTTTCTGTCCGACTTTCGTCAGGATATGGAAGAAACGCTGCGGCTGGCCAGAGAGGCAGGCATAGACAGGGAAAAGATCATTCTTGATCCGGGAATCGGTTTTGGAAAGACTTTTGCACAGAATCTGTCCATGATGAAACATCTGGAAGTCATGCAGGAGTTTGGCCTGCCCTTTTTGCTGGGCACATCCAGAAAATCCATGATTGGTCTGGCCTTGTCTTTACCTGTAGAAGAGCGGGAAGAAGGAACAGAGGCAACTACGGTGATGGGCAGGATGAAAGGGGCGTCCATTTTCCGGGTTCATGATGTAAAAAGGAATTACCGGGCGCTGAAAATGACCGACGCCATGTTGAAGGCATAAGAGTAAAAAGGGAAATGGAGAATAGCGTTGGAAAAGAAAATGGATGAAATCAAAATCAGTAATCTGGAAGTATTTTGCCACCACGGCGTATATCCGGAGGAAAATGTGCTGGGACAGAAGTTTGTCGTCGACGCAACCTTGTATTTATCCGTACGAAAAGCAGGACTTTCGGATGCTCTGTCTGACTCCGTAAGCTACGGGGATGTTTGTCGGCTGATCACTGCGGAGATGAAAAAACAAAACGATCAACTGCTGGAAAAAGTGGCGGAACGCCTGGCAGAGCAGATTCTTTTGTCTTTTCCTCTGGTGCACGGCATAAAAATCGAAGTGAAGAAGCCATGGGCGCCGGTGATGATGCATGTGGATCACACGGCCGTATGCATAAAAAGAGAATGGCACAGGGTGTATGTGGGCGCCGGTTCCAATCTGGGAGACCGGGAACAATATCTGCAGGAAGCAGAAAAGCAGATCAGGGAAGACCGGTGGAACAGATCCTTTGCCGCAGCGAAAATCATCGAGACAAAACCTTACGGGTATCTGGCGCAGGATGATTTTCTCAATACGGTATTTACCTTTGAAACCCTTTATGAACCGGAAGAACTGCTGGACGTTCTTCACGGGATGGAACAGCGGGCGCATCGGATCAGAGAAATCCACTGGGGACCACGAACGCTGGATCTGGATATTCTTTTGTACGATGACCGGATTACGGAAGACCGGAATCTGGTACTTCCTCATCCGGAGATGACCAAAAGACGATTTGTGCTGGAACCGTTATGTGAATTAAATCCGTACGGCGTGCATCCTCTTTACCGGGAGAGGTACAAAGATTTACTGGAAAGACTGCATGAACAAGAAAAGCAATGAGAGAAACTGTCAATATAATCGAGGAACTGATCAATGGATAAGACAAAAAAAACTGTAGACCAAATAAGAGCCGATATTAAAGAGGTAGATTATCAGATTGCCGAACTTTTTGAACAGAGAATGAAATGCGCGGCAAAACTGGCGGAAGCCAAAAAAGAGGTGGGCGCTCCGATTTATGATAAAAATCGTGAAGATGAGAAGCTGGCAGACATTACAAAAAACCGCTCTAATCCGTTTATTGTAAAGGGACTGGAGGAAGTGTTTATTCAGATGATGTCCATCAGCAGAAAATATCAGTATCATCTGGTGCACCAGAGAGACCGTTACATTGAAAATTATTTTACGGAGGTGCCGGAACTGGTGATGTTTCCGGATACCCGGGTGGTTTATGCCGGAGTACCGGGATCTTTTACCGGAATGGCCTGTGAAAAGTTTTTTGGAAAAGACATCGACAGCTACGGGGTAGTAAAATTTAAAGATGTGGCGCTGGCGCTGAACCGTGGCGATGCCGATTACGGCGTTTTGCCCATCGAAAATTCGTCTGCCGGGGATGTTACCGGAGTATATGATATTTTGCTGGAAAATGATGTGTGTATTGTCGGGGAAGTTTTTGTAAAAGTAGACCATTGCCTTCTGGGCTGTCCAGGCAGTAAAATAGAAGAAATCAAAACGGTCTTTTCTCATCCTCAGGGATTAATGCAATGTGCGCCGTATCTGGAAAAACTGGGCGTGGAACAGATCAGCGTGGACAATACAGCCATTGCCGCAGAGCTGGTGGCTGAAAAGGGAAATCCTGAACAGGCAGCCATTGCCAGCAGACGGGCTGCGGAATTAAATGGTCTGGATATTCTGGAAGAGAGCATTAATTTTGAATCGACCAATGTTACCCGTTTTGTTATTTTATCCAAAAAACGGCAGTACACGAAAAATGCAGATAAAATCAGTATCTCCTTTTCCCTGCTTCATGAAAGTGGAACCTTATATAATATTCTTTCCCACTTTTTATATAATGATTTGAACTTGAGTCATATTGAATCCGTACCGTTACCGGACAGACAGTGGGAATATCGTTTTTATATCGACATCAGCGGCAATCTACATGATCCTGCCGTGCGGAACGCCCTTCAGGGTGTGCGAGCCGAAGTGGCCGATTTTAAGATACTGGGTAATTATTAAAAAAATGATCAACTGTGCCGGAATGGGGAAAACTAGACAGCAAAGTGTTTCAGCAGACGGCATGTTTATTAAGAAAAGGAATGGATATGAGTAAAGCAGAAGAAATAAAACAGACCGGAAAAAAGAATAAAGCCGTTCTGGCATGTAAAGCGGCGGCTGTTGTTTTCCTGCTTTTTCTGATGTGGTATTTATGCCATAATTTTATGGATTATCAGAAAAATGCAACAAATCAGGTCAATAAGTATCGTGTGGATCAGGTATGTCTTTTATCAGAAGGCAGCGTAGTGACGCAGCGTTTCGTGGCGAAACATACCCATTTAAAGACGGTGAAACTCTATTTCAGCAACGATTACAGCGGAGTGGCCCGGGGAAAACTGATTTTAAATATCATTGATATGGAGACGGGAAAAAGTGTGGCCAAGGTCAGAAAAAAAGTCAGTAATCTGTTGAACAACGATTATACGGAGTTCCACACCGATGTACAGCTTCAGAAGAAAAGGCAGTATGCGATTCAGATTTCCACCGTGGGAACAGAATCCGGAAAAGAGCCGATCGTATACCAGTGGTCGACGAAAGAAAAAGGCTTTAAAGGCAAAATGGAAGTTAACCGTATGCCGCAGCGTAAGTATCTGGTGGCAAAATTTTATTACCCGGTCACCATCTATCAGCAATGGCTGGGCATTTGTGTCTGTCTGGGGCTGGTCATCCTTCTGGTACTCTTTCCGTTGCGTTTACCGGAAAAACTGAAAACCATTGTGGGATATTTTCTGTTTTTCGCCGCCCCGATGTTTACTTTCTGGTTTGTGGAACGGTTTACGGATAACTCCATCACAAGGATTAATCCGGCAGAGTTCTGGCTGAATGTACTGGTCTATTACCTGTTCTTCGGTATCCTTTACCTGTTGCTGGTATCCAGACGGGCAGCGGTGATCGTCGGAACGGTATTCTGGTATATCGTGGGACTGGCCAACTACTATGTTTTAAGCTTTAAAGGAGCGCCGATCGTGCCATCAGACATTATGTCCGCTTCAACAGCAGCGGGAGTGGCGCAGAACTATACGTATACGATCCAGCCGGTCTTTGTGTGGAACGCATTGTTTTTACTGCTGTTTCTGGCCGTATTCTGGCGTTGCCCGATTCAGAAAAAAACCGGATGGAAAAAGAGAGTGATCATGGCCGTGGTGATTGCCGTTGCCTCAACGGTGCTTGGCGGTTTTGTGGTTGAAGGAAAAACGCTCAAAAGCTACGGAATCAAAAATAATGTCTGGGATCAGAAAAAAGGGTATGCCAAAAACGGATTTTTCTTTGGTTTTGTACTGAATATGAATTCGCTGGTACAGGAAAAACCGAGTGATTATTCGGTGGAAGCAGCCAGAGATATTGCGGAAAGATATGAGGAGAGTTTTGCCAACGAAGAAACGAAGAAAAAAGGACGTCTGGAGACAAAGGATGGGAAAAAACCAAATGTCATCGGCATTATGAACGAGGCATTTTCGGATCTGGCGGTGGTAGGCGATTTTTCTACCAATCAGGATTATATGCCGTTTATCCATAATCTCAAGAAGAATACCATTAAGGGATCTTTATACATGTCCATTTTCGGTTCGGGAACCTGTAATTCAGAGTTTGAGTTTTTAACCGGAAACAGTATGGCCTTTTTACAAAGCGGAATCATTGCCTACACGCAGGTGGTCAAGGACAAGCTGCCAAATATGACCTATCTGCTGAAAGAACAGGGCTATAAAGGTAATCTGGCCATGCATCCTTATCTGGCTTCAGGCTGGAACCGTCCGGAAGTATATGATTATATGGGCTTTGAACATTTTTACAGTGAAAGTGATTTCACCAATCCGTTGATGTACAGAAAATATATTTCCGATCAGTCCAATATGGAAAAAATCGTTGAGTTGTATGAAAAACGGGAAAATCAGTCCAAACCGTTTTATCTGTTTAACGTCACCATGCAGAACCACGGAGGATTTGATAAAGTATATGATAATTTTACCAACGATGTGCTGATCACGGATAATCATAAAAATGAGCAGGCAGAGCAGTATCTTTCTCTGGTGAAAAAGACGGATGAATCCTTTAAATATCTGGTGGATTATTTCTCCAAAGTAGATGAGCCGACAATTATTGTGATGTTTGGCGATCATCAGCCGGCGGTGACCAGTAAATTCTACGACAGCCTTTACGGAAAATCTTCCGGCGATCTGACGGCGGAAGAGTTAATGAAAAAATACCAGACGCCATTCATTATCTGGGCAAACTATGATATTAAAGAGACGACCATTGATAAAATGAGCGCCAACTATCTGAGCGCTTATGTGATGCAGGAAGCGGGACTGGCCATGAGTCCTTATCAGAAATTCCTCATGAAATTATATGAAAAACTTCCGGTGCTCAGCGCCATGGGAGCAATTGATGAAGAGGGGAATTACTATGAATCAGCCAAAGAAACGCCATATCAGGATATGGTGCAGGAATATCAGATTTTACAGTATAATAATCTGATTGATACAAAGAATACGGTAAATTCGTTCTTTTATTTAAGGGAGTGAGGAAGTCATGGGATATACAGGGTATGCGGCAATAGTAATCGGGTCAAAAAATCTCCTGATGAAAATTTATGAGATTTCTCCGTCCGGGGGGATCCGGGTACTGGACAGTATCTGTCATGAATATGAGCTGGGGAAAGAGGCCTACGGAACAGGAACGGTTTCTTTTACCCAGATCGAAGAAATCTGCGATGTGCTGAATGATTACCTGGTGCATATGAAGGAGTATGACATCAGAGAATATCGATGCTATGCCACCAGCGCCATCAGAAATGCCAGAAATCAGCTTTCGGTGCTGAATCAGATCAAAATCCGTACAGGAATTACCGTACAGATGCTGGCTAATTCGGAATTACGGTTTCTGATGTATAAAAGTATTCAGATGTCGGAGCTGGATTTTGATCATATTATCCAGAAAAACACGGCGATTCTGGATATAGGTTCAGGCAGCGTGCAGGTCTCGTTATTTGATAAACAGGCGCTGTATGTCACGCAAAACCTGGATATTGGTACTTCCAAAGTTCGGGAGATTCTGGAAACAGTGGAAGACAATGCGCTGGATTACATTTCTGTGATGGAAGAATATATTCAGTACGAAATTGATATGTTCAAAAGGGGCTACCTGAAGGACAAAGACATCAAAAATGTGGTGGCAATCGGCGACGAAATTAAAAATCTGAAGCGAATTGTACCGGAGCTGAACCTGTCCTTTACCATGAACTATGAGGAAATCTGCTATATCTTCAAAAAAATAAAGAAAGCCTCCTACCAGGATCTGGCGCTTCGCTATGGCCTGTCCATTGAAGATGCCAGAATGACCCTGCCGTCAGTGATGATTTATAAAAAGTTCTGCGAACTGTCCAAGGCGGACACGGTCTACATCTGTGCAACGAATCTGTGCGATGGCAGCGTGGTAGACTATGCGTTAAAAACGGGAAATCTGACCATTGCCCATGACTTTTATCAGGACATTATCGCTTCCGTGAAATATATTGGGAAAAGATACCGGTTTAACAAAACTCACGCGGAATATGTCAATGCGCTGGCCTGTGAAATTTTTGACCGGACGGTAAAATTCCACGGTCTGAACAAAAGAGACAGACTGGTACTGGAGATTTCCTCTTTTCTCCATGACATTGGAAAATATGTCAATATGAATGATCCCGGAAAAAACGGGTATCAGCTCATTATTTCCACAGAAATCATGGGGATTTCCCATAAGGAGAGAGAAGAGGTTGCCAATGTCGTTTTGTATAATACGGAATTTCTTCCGGAGACAGATCATCTGGATAATCCGTTTCTTCGGGAAGAATATCTGCGTATTGCCAAACTTTCTGCAATCCTTCGTCTGGCCAATGCCCTTGACCGGGGACACAAACAAAAATACCAGAACAGAAGCATAAGAAGAAAAGGAAAAGAACTGATCATTACAGTGGAATCTGATCAGGATATTACGCTGGAAATCAGTTTGTTTGACAAGAAAGCAAAATATTTCAGCGAGATCCTTGGTGTGAAACCTGTATTAAGACAGAAAAGAGTATTTTAAAGAAAGGGGCAGCTATGGCAGAAAAGTCAGTATTTGACCAGCCGGGGAATTTTATTAACAGAGAACTGAGCTGGATGGAGTTTAACAAAAGAATTCTGGGAGAAGCAAGAGATAAACAGAATCCGTTGTTTGAGAGGATGAAATTTCTGAGCATCACCGCGTCAAATCTGGATGAGTTTTTCATGGTCAGAATTGCCTCTTTAAAAGATATGGTCAATGCGGAATACGAAAAAAAAGATATTGCCGGTATGACGCCGCAGGAGCAGTTGGATGCTCTGCGGGAAAAAACGCATGATTTTACAGAAAAACAATATACAGTGTTTAATCGTTCTCTTATGCCGAAATTAAGAGAGGCCGGTCTGGAAATCATTGGATATGATGAAGTCAATGAGGAAGAAGAGGAGTATCTGGATCAGTATTTTCACAAAAATGTTTATCCGGTCCTTACACCGATGGCCATAGACTCTTCCCGTCCATTTCCGCTGATTCGCAACAAAACCTTAAATATTGCGGCTTTGATTGAAAATAAAGACAAGAAAGAAAAGAAAGAGTATGACATCGCCACTGTGCAGGTGCCTTCTGTGCTGCCAAGAATCATCACTCTGCCGAAAAACGAGGAGAAGAAAACAAGAGTTGTGCTTCTGGAAACGTTGATTGAACATTTTCTGAAAGATCTTTTCCTGAATCATGAAATCATTTGTTCCGGCCCGTACCGGATCATGAGAAACGCAGATCTTTCCATTGAAGAAGATGATGCGGAAGACCTGCTGAAAGAAATTGAAAAGCAGCTGAAAAAACGGCAGTGGGGTGAAGTGATTAAATTTGCCTATGAAGACCGGATGGATAAACGGCTGGTAAAATACCTGAAAAAACAGTTCAATGTGCATGGGGATGATATGTATGCCATTAACGGGCCGTTGGATCTGACCTTTTTGATGAAGTGCTATGGTCTGGAAGGCTTTCAGGACTATAAGGAGAAAACGTATATTCCACAGATAAATGAAGAACTGCGGGCAGACCGGAATATTTTTGACCAGATTCGTAAAGGAGACGTGCTTCTCCATCATCCTTACGACAGTTTTGCGCCGGTGGTGGCCTTCATCCGTCAGGCGGCGGAGGATGAGAATGTTCTGGCCATCAAACAGACGTTGTACAGAGTAAGCGGGCATTCGCCCATTATTTCTGCTCTGGCGCTGGCAGCCGAAAATGGCAAACAGGTAACGGTTCTGGTGGAATTAAAGGCAAGATTTGATGAAGAAAACAATATTAACTGGGCAAAAAAACTGGAGAAAGCGGGATGCCATGTCATCTATGGCCTTGTGGGATTGAAGACCCACTGTAAGATTGCGCTGGTTGTCCGCAGAGAAGCCGACGGGATACGCCGATATGTCCATCTGGGCACAGGGAATTACAATGATTCCACCGCTAAGTTATATACCGACGCCGGAATGTTTACCTGCCGGGATCCTTACGGGGAAGACGCCACCGCTGTCTTTAACATGCTGAGCGGCTATTCAGAACCGGCAAGATGGAACCGCCTGCTGGTGGCGCCGATCTGGATGAAAAAACGTTTTCTTCACCTGATCCGAAGAGAAACCGAAAATGCGAAGGCGGGAAAAGAAGCAAGGATTATCGCCAAATGCAACTCACTTTGTGATAAAAAAATCATCCTGGCCTTGTACGAGGCCTCTGCCGCCGGAGTGCAGATTGATCTCATCATCCGGGGAATCTGCTGTCTGATTCCGGGAGTGCCGGGGCTGAGTGAAAATATCCGCGTCCGTTCTCTGGTGGGAAGTTTTCTGGAACACGCCAGAATCTTTTCGTTTTACAATGACGGCCACGAAGAACTCTATATGGGCAGTGCAGACTGGATGCCAAGGAATTTGGACCGACGGGTGGAAATTGTCTTTCCGGTAGAAGATGAAACACTGAAAAATAAGGTAAGACATATTCTGAAACTGCAACTGGCGGATACCATAAAAGCGCATTGTATGCTGCCGGATGGAAATTACCAGAAAGTGGATAAAAGAGGAAAAGTGCTGCTGGAGGCACAAAAAGAATTTTGCAAAGAAGCCCTGAGCAGAAAACAACGTCAGCCGGTCGCATCCCGACGACGTTTTGAACCGGGAATGGCGCCGGATCAGGAGGATAAAGAATAATTTCCGGAAGGATAAAAGGAGAAGGAAGAGGATGAGCAGAAAGAGAAAACACCATGCGCTTTTGTGTATCTGTCTGGTGATGATGCTGATCATCGTAGCCGGATGCGGGAAAAGTGACGCAGGCGGCAATGGACAAAAGGCAGAAAATAGTACGTCCATCAAAGAGATGAATCCGGAAGATCTGGATGAGATTACCATGGACGCACTGACCACTGAATTGATGAGGCAGATGACGCTGGAAGAAAAAATCGGACAGCTTTTTATTGTCAATACGGATTCTCTGGATTTCAATGCGGAAAGAAAAATGACGGAGACGATGGAGGAAAATCTGAAAAAATATCAGCCGGGAGGAGTGATCTTCTTTTCCTTCAATCTGAAAAATAAAAAGCAGACGACAAAATTCATCGCCGATATGCAGGGCTGCACAAAGATTCCCATGTTTATGTCGGTGGACGAAGAGGGAGGTTCTGTTGCGCGAATCGCCAATACTCAGGGGATGAAGACGACGAAATTCCCTTCCATGGCGGAAATTGGAAAAACCGGAGACGCAAAAGAGGCCTATCAGGTTGGCTCCACCATCGGGCGGGAAATTCATGAAATGGGCTTTAATCTTGATTTTGCACCGGTGGCGGATTTGTCTACCAATGTGGAAAATACGGAGATCGGAGAGAGAAGCTTTGGCAGTGATGCCGCTCTGGTGTCGGAGATGGTCGGCGAAGAGGTCAAAGGTTTACAGGAGAACGGGGTCAGCGCCACGCTGAAACATTTTCCGGGGCAGGGAAATTGTGAAGAAGACACCCATAGAGGGTACGCGGAACTGAACGTGACCATTGACCGTCTGCGGGATACGGAGTTCAAGCCGTTTGCCGCGGGGATTTCTGCCGGGGCGGATTTTGTCATGATGTCCCATGTGTCTGTTCGTTCCATCACACAAAATGAAGTTCCGGCTTCATTGTCTTCTCTCATGGTGAAAGATATTCTCCGGGAAGAACTGAAGTTTAAAAATATCATTATTACGGACGCCATGAACATGAAGATCATCACGAAGTTCTATGATGCGGGGCAGGCGGCGTTGATGGCTGTCCGGGCGGGAAACGATATGATTTTGATGCCGGACGATTTTGCTGCGTCCTGTGAAGCGTTAAAAAAGGCCGTGCAGGAAGGAGAACTGTCTGAGAAGACCATAGACCAGGCGGTAGCCAGAATTTTATCGGTAAAGATCAGAAGAGGAATCATTCCTTTGGATTCCCCGATGCTGGTAAAAATCGTGGGAAATGAATAAAATCACCGCCAGAGAGGGAAAGAAAGCCGTCCGGGCCTGTTCTGTCTTGTACTACCGGATATTTTATGCTAGTATACAAGACGCCGATACCTTTTATCCGGAACGTTTTCCGGTAAAAAGACAGATGACGAAAACACCATAATGGTGTTAGAATAAATTAACAAGATAAAATTTTTCCGGAAAACCGGAAGCAGGAGGAGAACTATGTACGATAAATACCAAAGCCCACTTTCTGAACGTTATGCCAGCAAAGAAATGCAGTATATTTTTTCACCGGACAAAAAATTTAAAACATGGAGAAAACTCTGGATCGCCCTGGCAGAAACAGAATATGAGCTGGGACTTTCCAGTGTGACCAAAGAACAGATTGAGGAACTGAAAGCCCATGCCGATGATATTAATTTTGAGGTGGCAAAACAGAGAGAAAAAGAGGTAAGACATGATGTAATGTCCCACGTGTATGCTTATGGCGTACAGTGCCCGAATGCCAAGGGAATCATCCATCTGGGAGCGACCTCCTGTTATGTCGGGGATAATACGGACGTCATTATCATGACGGAAGCTTTGCATTTGGTGAGACAGAAACTGTTAAATGTCATCAGTGAATTATCTGCTTTTGCCATGAAATATAAAGATATGCCTACGCTGGCTTACACCCATTATCAGCCGGCGCAGCCGACAACCGTGGGAAAACGGGCAACACTCTGGCTTAATGAATTGATGCTTGATCTGGAAGATCTTGATCATGTCATTTCTTCCATGAAACTTCTGGGTTCCAAGGGAACCACGGGAACACAGGCCAGCTTCCTGGAACTGTTCAACGGAGATCATGAGACCATCCGCAAGATCGATCAGAAAATCGCAGAAAAAATGGGATTTTCATCCTGTTATCCGGTTTCCGGTCAGACTTATTCCCGAAAAGTAGACAGCCGCGTGCTCAATGTTCTTGGCGGTATTGCCCAGTCCGCCCATAAATTCTCCAACGATATTCGTCTGCTTCAGCACATGAAAGAGATCGAAGAGCCATTTGAAAAAAATCAGATTGGTTCCTCTGCCATGGCCTATAAGAGAAATCCGATGCGCAGTGAGAGAATTGCTTCTCTGGCAAATTACGTGATGTCCGATACCATGAATCCGGCGCTGGTAGCCTCCACACAGTGGTTTGAACGTACGCTGGATGATTCTGCCAACAAGAGATTATCCGTACCGGAAGGGTTCCTGGCCATTGACGGTATCCTTGATCTCTACCTGAACGTTGTGGACGGTCTGGTGGTATATCCAAAAGTTATCGAAGCGCACCTGATGAGAGAACTGCCGTTTATGGCGACAGAAAACATCATGATGGACGCAGTAAAAGCCGGCGGAGACAGACAGGAGCTTCATGAGAAAATCCGTCAGCATTCCATGGCGGCCGGAAAAGTGGTAAAAGAAGAAGGAAAAGAAAACGATCTTCTGGAAAGAATCGCAGCGGATCCTTCCTTTGGCATGACCATCGAACAGTTAAACGCCATAATGAAACCGGAAAACTTTGTGGGCAGGGCGCCGCAGCAGACAGAAGAGTTTATCAGAGAGTATGTGCAGCCTGTGCTGGATGCCAATAAAGATGTTCTGGGGATGAAAGCAGAGATCAATGTATAATGAGAAAGACCAAGTCGAGTAAACAAAATGTAATTGCACAGGCCACCATTTTGATGGTGGCCGGGATTCTTGTCCGGATTATAGGCGTTTTATATCGAAGCCCGGTTACCAGCATTATCGGCGACGAAGGAAATGGCTATTATAGTCTGGCGTATAACATTTATGCCATGGTGCTGCTGATCTCTTCGTACAGTATTCCCATGGCGGTATCCAAGGTGGTATCCGGAAAACTGGCGTTGAAACAGTATCGGGAGGCTCATAAAGTCTTTCGCTGCGCGCTTTTTTACGTGCTGATCGTAGGGGGAGTTGCCAGTATTTTCACGTTCTTTGCGGCGCCGCTTCTGGTGCCGGGCAGCCAGGCCAATGCGGTTCCGGTGTTAAGAGTATTGTCGCCGGCAATCTTTCTGTCTGGTTTTCTCGGCGTTCTCCGGGGCTATTTTCAGGCGCATTCTACGATGATGCCGACTTCCGTGTCGCAGATTCTGGAACAGATCATGAATGCTGTGGTCAGTATCGGCGCAGCCGTTCTCTTTATCCGGCTTTTTGCCCAGGGAAAAGAAGAGGCGGTTCCGGTATTTGGCGCCATGGGAAGCGCAGCCGGTATCGTTACCGGCGTGGCGGCAGGACTTCTGTTTATGGTCTTTATTTATCGCCAGAACAGAGGGTATTTCCATGTCCATTGTGTGAAAGATACCACGGAGACGGACAGTTCTTATAAAGAGATCTTCCGAATCATGTTTTTGATGATCACGCCGGTGATTTTAAGCACCTTTGTTTACAACATCAGTACCACGATCGATCAGACGATTTTTATGGATGTGATGGATTTTAAAGGAATGGCGGCGGGGACGGCGGCCATCCTTTATGGTGTGTTTGCCGGAAAATACTGGGTGCTGATCAATGTGCCGGTGGCGCTGGCCAATTCCATGTCCACTGCGATGATTCCGGCAGTTTCTTCGGCTTATACCGTAGGAGATTATGAAGAATGTAACGCACAGGTAAAACAGGCGATACATTTTACCATGATGATCAGTATACCAAGCGCTGTAGGTCTGGGCGTACTGGCCAGTCCGATCATGCAGCTGCTGTTCCCGCAGAAGGCCACGCTGGATCTGGCGGTGCATCTGCTGCAGATTGGCTGTATCAGCGTAGTATTTTATGCACTCTCCACCATTACCAATGGAGTGCTGCAGGGAATCGGTAAAGTAAATGTACCGTTAAAAAATGCGGCGTTATCGCTGGTGATCCATGTGGTCATCCTTTGTGCCCTGCTGTTCTTTACGCCAATGAATCTCATGGCCCTGATTATTTCGACCATGTTGTATGCATTGCTCATGTGTTATCTGAACAGCCGCAGTGTGAAGAAATATCTGGGGTATCAGCAGGAAGTAAAAAAGACCTTCCTGATTCCGATGATTTGTGCACTGATCATGGGCGTATTCTGTTATGTATTTTATGAAGGAATTTTTCTGATCCTTCACGGCATACTGGGAGGCCTTCTTCCGGTTCGCCTGCTCATTTTGCTCTGTCTGCTTGCGGCGGTGGCCTTTGGAGCCGGCGTATTCTTTATCCTTCTGCTGAAGTTCGGCGGGGTAAACGAGAAGGAACTGAAAAACTTCCCTAAAGGATATAAACTGGTGCATTATGCGAAACGGTATCATTTACTGTAAACAGCTTCTTTACTTATAGGGAAAAGTAGGCTATAATAAGAATGTTTTGTTTATATAAATTAATAGGTATTGACGGGAAATATATCTTACGTGGTCAATACCGGATAATGAGATAACTGGGAGGAAGAAACATATGGTAAAAGCAATTGTAGGTGCCAATTGGGGAGACGAAGGAAAAGGTAAGATTACTGATATGCTTGCTCAGGATTCTGATATTATTATCCGTTTCCAGGGTGGTGCCAATGCAGGCCATACAATTATAAATAATTATGGTAAATTTGCACTGCACACCTTACCGTCCGGTGTTTTTTATGACCATACGACGAGTATCATCGGTAATGGAGTGGCTTTAAATATTCCTGTGCTTTTTAACGAGCTGCAGGAGATTATCAAACAGGGAGTACCGGAACCGAAGATTCTTGTTTCTGACCGGGCGCAGATCGTTATGCCATATCACATCTTGTTTGATGAATATGAAGAAGAACGTCTGGGTGGAAAATCTTTTGGTTCCACGAAATCAGGGATTGCGCCTTTTTATTCCGATAAATATGCTAAAATTGGTTTTCAGGTCAGTGAACTGTTTATGGAAGAAGCAGAATTAAAAGAGAAAATCGATCGTGTGCTGGCGCAGAAAAATGTGATTCTTAAACATCTGTATCATAAACCGGAGATGAATGCAGAAGAAGTATATCAGACGCTGATGGAATATAAACAGATGGTAGAGCCATATGTATGTGATGTTTCTCTCTATCTGGAGAAGGCGTTAAAAGAAGGAAAAAATATTCTTCTGGAAGGACAGTTAGGTACACTGAAAGATCCGGATCATGGGATTTATCCTATGGTGACGTCCTCTTCCACGCTGGCAGCTTATGGAGCAATTGGCGCAGGATTGCCGCCGTATGCCATTGAAAAGGTTGTGACGGTTTGTAAGGCATACAGCAGCGCAGTAGGCGCAGGGGCTTTCGTCAGTGAGATTTTCGGAGATGAAGCACAGGAGATGCGTGTTCGCGGCGGTGACGGCGGAGAGTTTGGAGCAACCACCGGAAGACCGAGAAGAATGGGTTGGTTTGACTGTGTGGCTTCCCGGTATGGCTGCCGTCTTCAGGGAACAACGGACGTGGCCTTTACGGTTGTGGATGTATTAGGTTATCTGGATGAGATTCCGGTTTGCGTCGGTTACGAAATCGATGGAGAAGTAACCACAGATTTCCCTGTGACAACGAAACTGGAAAAAGCAAAACCGGTTCTGGAAGTACTTCCGGGATGGAAATGCGACATCCGCGGCATAAAAAAATATGAAGATTTACCGGAAAATTGTCGGAAATATATCGAATTTATCGAAGAAAAGATTGGTTATCCGATCACTATGGTATCCAATGGACCAGGAAGAGAAGACATCATTTACCGTAATGTGTAAAAGAAGATAAGGATATACCAGAAGGTACATGGGGGATAGTCGAAGCATAGCGAAAAGGAGATACGATGAAATTACTTTCTATAGCGATTCCCAGTTATAACTCTGAAGAATATATGAGACACTGTGTTGACAGTCTGCTGACCGGAGGGGAAGAAGTGGAGATTCTCATTGTGGATGACGGATCAAAAGATTCCACTCCGCAGATTGCCGACGAATACCAGGAAAAGTATCCTTCCATAGTCAAAGCCATCCATCAGCCCAACGGGGGACATGGAGAAGCAGTCAATACAGGGATTAAAAATGCCACCGGATTTTTCTATAAAGTGGTGGACAGTGACGACTGGGTAGATCAGGAGTCTTACGAGAAGATTCTTGCTCTTCTCCGGGAAGCAGTGAAGGAAGAAGAGCCTCTGGATATGCTTATTTCCAATTATGTTTATGAAAAACAGGGCGCTTTACGGAAAAAGGTCATTCACTATCATTCTATCCTTCCGGAAAACCGTTATTTTGGCTGGGAAGAAATCGGACATTTCAAAGCCAGCCAGAACATTTTAATGCATTCGGTAATTTACCGTACGGAACTTTTAAGAGAATGCGGTTTTGTGTTGCCTAAACACACGTTTTATGTAGATAATCTTTTTGTCTACTGGCCGTTGCCTTCTGTAAAGAAAATGTACTATCTGGACGTGGATTTTTATCGTTATTTCATTGGGCGTGAAGATCAGTCTGTCAATGAAAAAGTAATGATTTCCCGCATTGACCAGCAGATCAGGGTAAACAAGATAATGATTGATCTTTATGCCAGAAATGAAGGCGCTTTTTCCTGTCCACAGCTGGAAGAATATATGCAGCATTATCTGGAAACGATCTGTCTGGTTACTTCAGTCCTTTTACTGAAAATGGATACGGAAGAGTCCACAGCCATGCGGGATGATCTCTGGAAATATTTAAAAGACAGTTCGCCGGAAGCATATCAGATTTTAAAACATTCGATTTTGGGCAAATTGTCAAATTCTCACAGCAAACTCAGCCAGAAGCTGACCATGGGAGGATATAAAATTGCACAGAAATGGATCGGGTTTAATTAAAAAACAGGATATTGTTCTGATTCTTATTTTTCTGGCCGCCGCTTTGGCGGCCTTTCTCTGGTTAATGCAGGGACAGGGAAGAGGGAAAGAAGTAGAGATTTCCGTAAACGGAAAAGTGACGGCGGTGTATTCTCTGGCAGAAGACAGACAGATTACCATTCAGGGGACAGGAGGAAGTAATGTGTTGACTATCCGGCAGGGAAAAGCCGAGATGACGAAAGCCGACTGTCCTGATGGGATCTGTGTAAAGCACAAAGCCATCGGTCAGACAGGGGAAACCATCGTATGCCTTCCCCATAAAGTGGTGGTTGAGGTTATCGGAAACCAGGGGAACATTTCCCAGGAAGACCAGGGAAAAAAGAAATTCGATGGAATAGCCAGATAAGAAAAGTTATTTATTTAACAAAAATAGGAATAAAACGCCAGTTTCTTGTTCTATTTCCCGTACAATGGTTGAAAAAGAAAAAAGAAAGGTTATCTTCTGAGAAAAAAAGAAAACTTAAACCCTGTATGCGGAAAGAAAAGGAGTGTTACATTTTTAACAAACCTTGATTTTCGCATTTTTTTACTATATTATAAAGTTTAGCTTACAATTATGTAGCTTACATTCTGACAAAGTCATGACAGACAAAAAATGCACAGAGGAAGTCATGACTGTTTTTAAGTTACAAGGAAAGAAAGAAGGTAAAAAAATGGGACTACTTACTTTTAAAGGTGGCCTGCATCCTTATGATGGCAAAGAGTTAAGTAAAGATAGACCGATTACGGAATATCTGCCACAGGGAGAGCTGGTTTATCCTCTGAGTCAGCACATTGGTGCTCCTGCTTCCCCATGTGTAAAAAAGGGAGACAGAGTTCTCGTTGGACAAAAGATTGCAGAGGCCGGTGGTTTTGTTTCTGCCAATATTCACAGTTCTGTGTCTGGTACAGTGAAAAAGATAGAGCCTCGCATGACCGTATCCGGCGCCAAAACAGAATGTATTATCGTGGAAAACGATGGAGAATATGAACAGGCAGAATTTACTCCGGTAGCGGAAAAGTCAAAAGAATCCATTATTGAGGCAGTAAAAGAAGCGGGAATCGTCGGTCTTGGCGGCGCTGGTTTCCCAACCCACGTGAAACTGTCTCCGAAGGATCCGGATAAGATTGATACGATCATCATTAATGCAGCAGAATGTGAACCATACATAACTGCGGATTACCGTTGTATGATGGAAATTCCTGAACAGTTGATTTCCGGTCTGAATATTATCCTTTCCCTTTTTCCAAAAGCAAAAGGGGTTATCGGTATTGAAGATAATAAACCGGATGCCATTGCAAAACTCAAGGAATTATGCCAGAAAGAAAACCGTATTTCAGTGGCTGAATTAAAGACAAAATACCCACAGGGTGCTGAACGTTCGTTAATCTATGCGGTGACCGGTCGTGCCATTAATTCCAGCATGCTTCCGGCAGACGCAGGATGTATTGTGGACAATGTGGCGACAGCCATCGCTATTCATGAGGCGGTGACGCTGGGCAAACCATTATATGAAAGAGTAGTTACCGTGACAGGTGATGCTGTGACCAATCCTGGAAACTTTAAAGTAAAGGCAGGAACCAATGCAGCAGAACTGGCAGAGGCAGCAGGCGGATTTAAAACGCAGCCGGAGAAAGTGATTTCCGGTGGACCAATGATGGGTATGGCTCTGGGAACACTGGATGTGCCATGTGGAAAAACTTTTTCCTCCCTGTTGTGTTTTACCAAAGATGAGGTAGCTGCCTGTGAGCCGAGCAACTGTATCCGCTGCGGACGCTGTGTGACGGTTTGTCCTGCAGGTCTGATGCCGACAAAACTTTCAGAAGTGGCAGATCATGGTGATTTTGCTTTGTTTGATCAGTTAAATGGATGCGAATGTGTGGAATGCGGATGCTGTTCCTACGTTTGCCCGGCAAAGAGAAGATTAACCCAGTCCATGAAGACCGGACGCCGGGAGGCGCTGGCCCTCAGAAGAAAAAAGAAATAGCATAAGGAGAGGTGAAAAATGAACGAACAGATGTATAACGTATCAGCCAATCCTCATGTAAGGGATAAGGCTTCTACACAAAGTATCATGCGTGATGTGATTATTGCTCTGCTGCCAGCCACAGTATTCGGTTTCTGGAATTTTGGCGTAAAAGCAATCATCAATACCGTAATCTGTATTTTGGTGTGCGTACTGTGCGAGTATGCATGGCAGAAGTTAATGCATAAAAAAGTTACTGTCAGCGATTTGAGCGCAGCGCTGACCGGTCTTCTTCTGGCGCTTAACCTGCCGCCGGAAGCGCCGTTTTGGCTGCCGGTGATCGGTGGAGCTTTTGCGATCATCGTGGTAAAACAGGTATTTGGCGGTCTGGGACAGAACTTCATGAACCCGGCGCTGGGCGCTCGTTGTTTTCTGTTGATTTCTTTTGCCGGAATCATGACAGATTTTTCCTATCAGGGATTTGGCGGAAGTTTTGATGCTGCCACAACCGCAACGCCTCTGGCAGCTTTAAAAGCAGGAGAGGCAGTCAATGTCAAAGCAATGTTTCTGGGTACCACAGCCGGAACCATCGGAGAAACATCCGCAGTTCTGCTGCTTATCGGCGGTATTTATCTGATTGCGCGTAAGGTGATCAGCTGGAAGATTCCGGTGTGTTACATTGTGACGCTGGGACTTTTTGTTCTCCTGTTCGGAGGCCACGGTTTTGATCTTCAGTATCTGGCGGCACATTTATGTGGCGGCGGTCTCATGCTGGGCGCATTCTTTATGGCTACAGATTATGTGACTTCACCGATCACACCGAAGGGACAGATTGTTTTTGGTATCCTTTTAGGTATTCTTACAGGAATTTTCCGATTATTTGGCGGTTCCGCAGAGGGTGTTTCCTATGCGATCATTTTCTGCAACCTGTTAGTGCCGCTGATTGAGAGATTTACAACTCCTGCCGCTTTTGGAAAAGGAGGGAAAAAATAATGAACGCATTAATTAAAGACTGTATTAAACTGGTTGTCATTACGGTAATCGCCGGTCTGGCTCTTGGCGCTGTCTATGGTATTACCAAAGAGCCGATTGCCGTTCAGGAAGAAAAGAAACAGATGGAAGCTTACGCTGCAGTATTTCCGGAAGCTGCTGATTTTAAAGAAGTCAGTACCTTTACCCCGGAAAAAGCTGCAAAAGTGCTGGCTGCCTATGAAAATCCAATCGAAGAACATGAAAACGATGAAATCACTGCGGTTGTAGAAGCAGTAGGAGATGCCGGAGATACACTGGGTTATATTTTTAATGTAACGACGGCCAAAGGATATGGCGGAGACATCAGTCTTACCGTGGGTATTCAGGCGGACGGTACGATCAATGGATATTCCATCCTTTCGATTAATGAGACGGCAGGTCTTGGTATGAATGCGCAGAAACCGGAATGGGCAGAACAGTTTGCCAACAAAAAAACAGAAGCGTTTACGGTAGTCAAAGATGGTTCCGGTGCTTCCGATGACGCCAAAATTGATGCCATTTCCGGTGCAACCATTACCAGTAAGGCAGTTTCCGGTGCAATGAACAGCTGTATTGCCTGTTTCCAGTCATTAGAAGGAGGGAATTAAAGATGAAAAATAATCCTTTGGAAAGACTTTTTAATGGTATCATCAAAGAAAATCCTACTCTGGTGCTGATGCTCGGTATGTGTCCGACTCTTGCCGTTACTACATCCGCCATTAACGGTGCGGGTATGGGGCTGGCGACCACAGCGGTTCTGATGTTCTCCAATATGATTATCTCCCTGCTTCGTAATTTTATTCCGGACAGGGTACGTATCCCGGGATACATCGTGGTCATTGCGTCTCTGGTTACCGTGGTACAGTTTGCGCTGCAGGCTTATGTTCCTGCCCTTAACGATGCGCTCGGCGTATATATTCCTCTGATCGTAGTAAACTGTATCATCCTTGGACGTGCTGAATCCTATGCCAGCAAAAACGGACCAATCAACTCCTTCTTTGACGGATTAGGAATGGGTCTTGGATTTACCATGTCGCTGACTATTCTTGGCGCTTTCCGTGAATTACTCGGTGCAGGAACAATTTTTGGAAAAGTTGTTTTATCAGAAGCGGTGTACACCCCGATTACGATCTTTATTCTTGCTCCCGGTGCGTTCTTTGTTCTGTCTTGTCTGGTTGCAATCCAGAATAAGATTAAAAATAAAAAACCAAAAGAACCGGGACAGCCAAAGACGCAGGGGGGATGCGGAGATTGTTCTCAGTGCACCAACAGTGCCTGCGGCAGCCGCAGCTTCTTTGATATGACTGTGGATCAGAAAAAAGCCGATAACGAATAGGAGGAAAGAAGATTATGAAAGAATTAATACTGTTAGTCATCGGTGCTGCTATCGTAAATAACGTAGTTTTAAGTCAGTTCCTCGGTCTGTGTCCTTTCCTCGGTGTATCGAAAAAAGTGGATACGGCTCTCGGTATGGGCGCAGCCGTTATCTTCGTAATTACGATTGCCGCATTTGTTACCGCGGTGATTTACAAATTTATTCTGGTTACCCTTGGTCTTGAATATCTGCAGACGATCGTCTTTATTCTGGTTATCGCTGCATTGGTGCAGTTTGTGGAAATGTTCCTGAAAAAGACGATGCCGGCCCTGTATGAATCTCTGGGAGTATTTCTTCCGCTGATTACGACAAACTGTGCTGTTTTAGGTGTTGCGCTTAACTCTGTACAGTATGGATACAGCATTTTGCAGTCAACGGTTTATGGATTTGGTATTTCTTTTGGATTTACGATCTCCATCGTTATTCTTGCCGGTATCCGGGAAAAAATGGAATATAACGATATCTCTCCATCCTGGAAAGGTATGCCGATCGTGCTGGTTACCGCCGGTCTGATGTCGATTGCCTTTTTCGGATTTTCAGGTATCATTTAATAAGAGGAGGGGAAAAAGATGAGCGTAAGTGGAATTATCCTTGCGGCAGCCGTTGTCGGAGGTACAGGACTTGTTATTTCCGTTCTCCTTGGTATTGCCTCAGAGAAATTTAAAGTACCTGTTGATGAGAAAGAAATTGCCGTCAGAGAATGTCTGCCGGGAAACAACTGTGGCGGATGTGGTTATGCCGGCTGTGATGGACTGGCAAAAGCGATCGCCCAGGGAGAAGCGCCGGTAAACGGATGTCCCGTAGGCGGAGCTGCAGCCGCAGATAAGATTGCCGCCATCATGGGTGTGGAAGCCGGAGAAGCCGTGAAACAGGTAGCCTTTGTGAAATGTGCGGGAACCTGTGAAAAGGCAAAATCCAAATATAAATATTTTGGAAATGAAGATTGTGTTTCCGCAGTCAGTGTTCCGGGTGGCGGACCAAAGGCCTGTGAATATGGCTGTACTGGTTTTGGAAGCTGCGTAAAGGTCTGCGATTTTGACGCGATCCATATTGTCAACGGCGTTGCTCTGGTTGATAAGGAAAAATGCGTAGCCTGCGGAAAATGCGTGGAGACCTGTCCGAAGAAACTGATCGAACTGGTTCCTTATGATGCCGCAGTGAAAGTAAACTGTAATTCAAAAGCATTTGGTAAAGCCGTGAAAGAGGTTTGTTCCGCCGGATGTATCGGTTGTAAGATGTGTACGAAGGTCTGCGAAACCGGCGCCATTACGGTAGAAAACAATATTGCGAAAATTGATTACAGTAAATGTACCGGATGTGGAAAATGCGCGGAAAAATGTCCGGCAAAGATTATTTTCTAAGAACACAGACGGTAAAACAGCATATGGAAACCGTGCGTATTTTCGTATAAATATTAAGAAAATCTGAATATGTTCACAAAAAGGTTATTTCCCTTAATAAAAATGCAAGGGAAATAGCCTTTTTTTTTCATACTTGTGGAGTATGATAGTATCTGTAAAAAAATGAGAAAAAGATAAATAAACAGATATGGAGCGACTAAACAATGGCATATTTAAAATTCAGCGGAACCTACCGCAGTGCAAATCATAAAAGCAGAATACATTATTACCTTTTTGAGCCGGAGACAGATCTGCGGGCGATCATTCAGATCACTCATGGCTGGAAAGATTACATAGAACGAAATGAAGAGTTGATCCGTTTTTTTACCGATCATGGGATTATGGTCTGTGGCTGTGACTTCATCGGGCATGGCCGTTCAGCCGGAGAAGAAGAATGGGGGCATCTGGAAGAAGACGATGGATGGGTTTATCTGGTTAAAGATGTAAAAAGACTGACCGCTTATATGCGAAAAGAATATCCGCAGGTTCCCTTCTTTCTTTACGGACACGGCATGGGCTCTCTGGTGGCAAGATTATGCTGTCTTTACGATTCCCCGTGGGATGGTGTGATCTTATCAGGGACGAGCAGCCGACAAAAGTTTTGCAGGAGAAGCGTCCTGGCTCTGGCCCTGCTGCGGAGGATAAAGGGAGTCAATCACCGAAGCGGTCTGGTCGAAAGCATGGTTTATGGACGACTGAATCGTAAATTCCGTAAAGAAAAAGAAGGACTGTCCTGGTTTAGTGAAGACCGGGAGACCAGAGACCGATACAAAGCGGATAAATGCACCCAGTTCAGATTTACGTTGAAAGCTTATGAGAATATTTTTAAGATGCTGGCGCTGGTCTCCACAAGAAAATGGTACCGGTCTTTATCCGTGGAAACGCCGATTTTACTGATCAGCGGAAAAGAGGATCCGATTGGAGATTTTGGAAAGGGAATCACAGATATTCATCACCGAATGTTGGAAATGGGATGTCTTGCCGATATTCATCTTTATGATGGCATACGCCATGAATTACAGAGTGACCCCCGCCACGAAGAAATTTTCAACGATATGCTGAAATGGATGAAAAACCATATGGAAGAACCGCAGACAGTGAATGGCATATACTGAAAAAAAGAGAATTTTTATGCATGTTCGATTCTGGGAACTGGGAAACCGGGAAGTCATTAACTGTAAAGATGGAAAAAGGCTGGGACATGTGGGAGATGTGGAAATTGACCTTGCCAACGGGTGTATCTCCTGTCTCTATGTACCGGTAGGAAGCAAATATTGCGGATGTATGGGGAAAAAAGGAGAGTACAAAATTCCCTATTGCTGTGTGGTAAAAATGGGCATAGACATTATTCTGGTCGATATTGATGAGAAAAAGGCTTATGTAAAGCTGTGATAAAATGGAATAAAAGAAAAAATGCCGGAAAGCTAGAGAAAAAGAGAAAATCTTTTTCCTGTGCTTTCCGGCAAATCATTTATCGGATTTTTTCCACGATCTGATCATAGAGATCAAGAACACAATGTTCATTTTTATCAAAATGCACACAGTTCAGGCAGCTTGGTGTATTGCAGTCACATCCGGAATTTTTGAATGCATATTCGTGGGAAACCGGATTATATTTGCTGCATGCTTCGGCGACATCCTGATAGGTCTGTTTTGAACTTTTCATCATCAATTACCTCCTTCTTATGAGTTCAGGAGATAGTATGTGAAAAGGGGAGAACGATTATTCAGGATAAACAAGATTTTTTTCTGAAGGATGGAGCAACGCTTCGTTCAGATATTTTTCAGCGAGGAAGCGTGCCATCGGCAGATTCTGGTCCAGATAGTTTCCGCAGTCTTTTGCGGCGGCGCCTGGAATTTCTCCCTGATAATCTGCAATAAAGGCGAAGGTATCACGGACAAGGGAAATGACGTCGGCGGAAGTATAGTCGCCGGCCAGAATAAGGTAGCATCCGGTTCGGCATCCCATTGGCCCAAAATAAATCACCCGGTCTTTCCACTGTGCATGGTTTCGCAGAAAAGTGGCGGCCAGATGTTCGATGGTATGTAATTCCGCAGTATTCATCACCGGTTCCCGGTTTGGCGCACACATGCGCAGGTCAAATGTGGTGAGTACTTCCTGGCCCACATAATCTTTTCTGGACACATATACGCCGGGAAGAAGATCAAGATGATTCACAGTAAAACTAGCAATTTTTTCCATAATAAATACACTCCTGTAATGCGTAAAAATAATAAAACAAATATTCTTTTTTCTTTTAAACATGATATATTAGTTTACAAAAAAAATCAACCGGGGAAGTAATTGCGGTAAAACTATTTTTTGCAGGGAATAAAAAAGATTATTCATAAAATGTCTAAAAAATGTGTGATTTTTCGCTTCTTTTCGTCAATTTTCCCTTTTTTGTATAAAATAAAAAAAACGGTGGGAAAGTTGTGTGAAAAGTGTTATCATGAATGAAATGATAAAGTAACTATAGCTATGGACTTTGGAGGTATGTATGAATCAGGTAAAGAGATTGTATGTGGAAAAGAAACGGGATTATGCAATCAGAGCAAAAGAACTGGCAGAAGAATTACAATCTTATCTTTCTCTGACAAACATTGAGGACGTCAGAGTATTAGTTCGTTATGATGTGGAAAATGTTTCCGAAGAAACTTACCGTAAAGCGATGGGAACTGTTTTTTCCGAGCCGCCGGTAGACGAGGTATATGAGGAAGTATTTCCGAAAAAAGAAGGAGACCGTGTATTTAGCGTAGAGTTCCTTCCGGGACAGTTTGATCAGAGAGCAGACTCTGCGGTACAGTGTCTCCAGCTTCTCAATGAAAAAGAGAAACCGGTGATTCGTTCAGCAACGACTTATGTCCTGTCCGGAGAGATCAGTGAAGAAGAATTTGAACAGATCAAAGCGTACTGTATTAATCCGGTAGACTCCCGGGAAACGGATGAGACCAAACCGGCAACCTTGATCATGGATTATGATGATCCTGCTGACGTGGCGGTTTTTTCCGGATTTAAAGATATGCCGGAAGAAGAACTGAAAGCGCTTTATGATTCTCTGGGTCTTGCGATGACCTTTAAAGATTTTCAGCATATTCAGAATTATTACCATGGAGAAGAAAAAAGAAATCCGACGATGACCGAGATTCGTGTTCTGGATACATACTGGTCCGATCACTGCCGTCATACCACGTTTTCTACAGAGTTAAAAGAGATTACTTTTGAAGATGGATATTATAAACCATTATTTGAAAGAACTTTTGCAGAATATCAAGCGGACAGAGCCGATGTTTACGGCGACCGGAAAGATAAATTTATCTGTCTTATGGATTTGGCGGTTCTTGGTATGAAAAAACTGAGAAAAGACGGAATCCTTGATAATATGGAAGAAAGCGACGAGATCAACGCCTGCAGTATCGTTGTTCCTGTAGAGTTCGAAGATAAGACCGAGGAATGGCTGATCAGTTTTAAAAATGAAACCCATAACCATCCGACAGAAATCGAGCCTTTCGGTGGAGCTGCCACCTGTCTGGGCGGAGCCATACGTGACCCGCTGTCAGGGCGCACCTATGTGTACCAAGCCATGCGCGTCACCGGCGCGGCTGACCCGACCAGGCCGCTGGGGGAGACCCTTAAGGGCAAGCTGCCCCAGAGAAAGATAGTAAACAGCGCGGCCCAGGGATATTCCTCCTACGGCAACCAGATTGGTCTGGCAACCGGCTATGTGAAGGAAATCTATCATCCTGGTTATGTTGCAAAGAGAATGGAAATCGGTGCTGTCATGGGCGCTGCTCCCAGGAAGGATGTTATCCGCGAGACCTCTGATCCGGGGGAT
>ENA-ORTP01001332-ORTP01001332.1-human-gut-metagenome-genome-assembly--contig:-NODE-1332-length-25762-cov-3.108414_pt1 | contig 25762 bp, 31 predicted proteins | sample MGYA00241913_ERZ509190 | MGnify/ENA primary metagenome ERZ509190 (study PRJEB26280, sample SAMEA2338839) | human gut metagenome | biome: human gut; feature: human-associated habitat; material: faeces...
TGGCTGTGATTGTTGTGGTCCTGGCGGTGATGGTGTATTTCAAGGAGCAGGAGCGGGCAGATGAGATGTTGGTGAAAAAGAGGGGAGAGCTGGAAGGCGAGCTGCCCCGGTTTGTGTCAACCATTGAGCAGGAACTGAAGAACAGCCGGGATGTGCTGTCCATTGTGGAGAACTATAAAAAGAACGCCGGGGAAGAATTCGCAAATGAACTGGAAATCCTGGCGGCGGATATGCGCTCCTCCAGCTACGAGGCAGCGCTCACCCGGTTTGAGGCCAGGATCAACTCCCCCATGCTCTCCGATGTGGTTCGGGGGCTGATTGGTGTGCTCCGCGGCGATGACGGGGCCATGTATTTTCAGATGCTGTCCCATGACTTCAAACAGATGGAGCTGCAGCGGCTGAAAAAGGAAGCCCAGAAGATCCCGCCCAAGATCCGGGTGTTCAGCTTCCTCATGCTGGTGTGTTTTATTGTCACTTACCTGGCGATTATCGTATTTGAGATTTTAAAGTCCATGGGAAGTATGTTTTAGAAAAGAAAAAGATGGAGGCGCGAGGACATGAGCAGTGTGGGGAATGAGACAGGAGCGAAAGAAAAAGAAGTTAAATACGGGAGTGGACAAGAACTATCCGGGACGGTACGGGAATTTTTAGAGAGGCATTCCGCAAAACCGGTGTTTATGATGACACCCGGTGGATATGTGTATCTGGTTCCAGAGCAGATCGGGAATCTTTTGGCAGGGCAAGCCGTCCCAGGCAGCCCGTACAGTTGGAGGGAATGTGTCCAGATCAAGGCGGAGGAACTTCTACAGCAGATGGTGGATTCAGTGAATCATGCGGACGGCACCTGGTATGTGTTGACGCGGCTAAATGAGCCGGAAGTGATTCCTGCCAGAATCAGTGAGGAGGGGATGGTGTGTCACATTTAAAGAAGATTCTTGCCGGCCGCGGCGGGGAAGGGTACATTGATGTGGCGGTTTTAATCCTGTGCGTGATGCTGGTTCTGGCTCTTTCCGTAAAGATTCTGCCAGTGTTTATAGCAAAACAGCAGCTGGATACCTTTGCGACAGAGCTTTGCAGGGAGGCGGAGATTGCGGGGCGGATTGGGAGCGAGACGAACCGGAGGGCGGCTGTCCTCAGAGAAAAGACAGGACTTAATCCCGAGATCCATTGGTCAGCCAGCGGTCGGATTCAGCTCAATGAGGAAGTGACTGTGCAGCTGATTTGCCGTTATGATCTGGGGCTGTTTGGAGGGCTTGGTTCCTTCCCCGTCACCCTCCGGGCTGCGGCAACCGGAAAGTCTGAGGTGTATTGGAAATGAAAAAATGGCTGGTGTGTTTGAAAGATAAACGTGGGACTGCGTTCCCTCTGGTAATCGCGGTGACGCTGGCCTGCCTTTTGATTCTGTGCGGGATCATGGAATTTTTCCGTCTGAGCCTGATTGCCTCCGGGGTAAAGGAAGCCCTGCAGGATGCAGTGGTTGTGGTGGTAAATGACAACTATGCCAATGTATATCATGGGGTACGGGAAGGATACTCAGGAGGATATTATACGGAAGGATACAGCTTTGAGGAATCGGTGGATACCGGAGATATTTATTACCACCTGGATGAAACGCTGGGAACCCGGCGGGAGGGAGGAATCAGGGTGAAATATGCAGGAGGCGTTCTGGAGTATAAAATCACCGGGCTGGATGTTACAATCCGCAATGCGCCTCTGGCACCGTCTGACCCTGCAAATGCTCAACGGTTTGAAGCAGATGCCGTGGTCTGGCTGGAGGTTCCAGTACGGTTTGCGGGGAAGACATTTCCTCCCATGAAGATGAAACTTAAGGTACAGGCGGGTTATATTGAAGTATTCTGAAAAATAGGGGAGAAAGAGGGGGAAATGGGAAAAGTCGCTGGACTTTTAGAGAGGGTTACGGTATGTTATGTCGTACAAAGATAAAAGTATGAGGAGGCGTAATCAATGAAACTGAATGAGCGAATGAAACGGCGGCTGGCTGTCCTTGGTTGCGTGGTCGTGGGAGCTGTATTGATTGCAGCAATCGGCAGCCAATTCAGAGAAGAAGCACAGGGAAGCGATCAGGCGGAGGCGCGGACAGAACAGACGGAAGCGGTGACCGTAGCAGTAATACCGACTGAGACAACAGAAGCAACAACAGAGGAAGAAACAGAGCCAACCAAACCGGATATCGTGGTGAGAACTGAACCGGCAACGGAACCTTCCAGGACGGGGACAACGGAGCCAACAGCGGCTCTGCCGGCACAGACGGACCGGACGGAACAGGCCGTGCAGCCGGCTCCAGAAAAACCAACGGCTCCCCCAGAAGAGGTGTTAAAGAATCCTGCCCAAAAGCCGGATGGAGAGTCCGTAGAAGGAACTCCGGAGGCCATACCCCATGAAGAGGTGGTGCAACCCAGCGAGGTACCCACGCAGGCAGGGGAGCCGCAGTATGGAGACACACAAAACGGAAAGATTTATGTGCCGGGATTTGGCTGGATTGATGAGATTGGGAAAGGACAGGGAACGGTAGCTGAGGATATGTATGAAAATGGAAATAAAATTGGCATTATGGATTAAAAGGATTGTGACGAGACACCGCTTCGGCGGTGTTTTTTCTTTGAGAATGTGCAGGAATGGCGCAAAGATACTGGCTGTGCTGGCAATGGCTTTGATGCTTATGTCTCCTTTCACTGCCTATGCAGTCGGGGAAGGGAATCTGGATGGCGGCGGTGGGTCCATGGGACAGGGAACCTCACAGAACAAGTGGACGCCCGGCATGGAGGGCGTGAGGGTGACGGTCATCTTGGCGGATACCAGGACCCCGGTGACACAACCCATTGACTTTACAAACAAAAGGCCGACCAATATCCAGTTACATTTTGGGAAGGTTAGCAAGCTGTCCTATAACAAAGGGACTGCGCTGAGTGCAAGCGGTGAGGCTTATACGTTCGTAAATCCGGGACAATCCCTGCCGCGGATCATCAGCTCCCAGAGTCTTGGCGCGGCCAGTATTGAGGCGATAAAAAGCTATTTTACTGACGAGCAGGTCATTCGCAGTATTGCAAACCTGACAGGAATGGACTTTGAAGTGCTGACAAATGGCAAGTATAAGCTGATGTTGGAACCGATTGCCTATGTTGTGTTTCAGGGGGTGAACGTGGCAATGACTGCCACGGAAGCGGCCCTGTATGATCAGACGGTAAATGGCGCTGTGCGGGCAATGCTCCCTACAGTCGCGTTTCAAAATCTGCCTCTGTCCATGTTTTTGGAGACTGCAGATTTAGGATATCCTGCTTGGAACGGGCCAAAGTCCGGTGTGCGTTCCAATCAGGAAATCATCACGTCCCTGGGGCTGGGAATTGTGCGTTTTAATGAGACAACCACGCCGCCAGCCGTGGATGCTTTTGATTATGAGTACCGTGTGAATACGGAAGTTATCACCGCTGTGACTGTAAGAGGAGGCCAGTCGGATCCGGATCACCCGGTCTCGGTTACCTTCTGGGTGGCTGGAAGGACGATGCGTGTGGATCACGTATATTATCCGGAGGGGGATAGCCAGATAGCCTGGATTCGCTGGACCACACCTTCCACGCCGCAGACCATGACCATACATGTCACGGTTTCCGGCGGGGGAAGGACCGACAAAAACACGATTACAGCCAATATCGTAGACTTGAGTAAGAACCCTCCCCCAGATCCCAATGCGGATGATCGGAATGACGGTTTTACCATCCCGACAGTTCCAGGCAGGGAACAGGTGACGAGAGCCGACTGGGGTGTGTGGAGGCCGTGGTGGTATTCCTATTGGGTCTGGCACAGCGGAAGTGATGATGAAGACGGCTGGTGGTGCGATCACGGCTGGTGGGAGTTTGATTATGACCGTTACTATGCCAGACTGACTGCTGAGATGGAAATCCATCCGGATGAGAAATCCCCGACCGCTTCCGGAAATACACTGAAGTCCGGATATGGCATCCAGGAGACAGTGACAGCAGGGGTGAGCACCAATCAAAGCCATGCGGTGACAGAAGCCCAGAACGCCATCACCTACTTCCCAGAATTTGATTATCAGAGCTATTGGCGTGTGCTGGAGAGGATGGGGAGGGGATATCAGGCTCGGTTTGAGTTTGAGGAAAATCCATTCAGTACCTATGGGCGTCGAACCCATTTTCTGCCGATCTGGTATCCCGATGGCAGCTATACGCCCTATACCTGGCTGATTGACTGCTGGACGCCGGCTGGGATGCTGTCTATGAATCTGACGGATTCGGTCCGGGTGCGCGGGAATCTTTGGCAGGATTGGCACATTTCGCCTCAGAAACCGAGGTAGAGTAATGGTTGTTTTAGAACAGAAAAAAAGGTAAATAAAGTGACGGCCGCAAGATTTCTGCGGCTTTTGCCATATGAGAGGAGAGCCATATGAAAAAGTTTAAATGGATGATTGCACTGATTGTTGTATTACTTCTTACCACCATTCTTGGCATGACTGCCTTTGCCTCCAACACCGGGAATGTAGCAGGTGCAGTGGAAGGCACCTGGAAAGCGGCCTCGGGTCAGATCAAGACTGTGGTCAACAACGTGGTGTTCCCGGCGATTGATTTGGTATTGGCAGTGCTGTTTTTCGTCAAGGTAGCAACCGCCTATATGGACTACCGGAAACATGGGCAGATTGAGTGGGCTCCGGCTGCCATTTTGTTTGCAGGACTGGTTTTCAGCCTGTTCGCGCCAATGTATGTGTGGCAGATTGTTGGGATATAGGCAGTATAAATGATATTGAGCTGGCTAAGAGCCTGGTACAGGGATTTCAGGAAATAGAAGATTGAGAGGAAACAGGTATGGAGATTGGCTGGATATCGGCTATCATGGACGGAAACGGCATAGACCCGTTAGAGGATGAGGCAGTTATACTGCTTCCGACAGACAACGAGAAGATTGAGGCATATCTATGCCGCCATCGGGACGCCGTGCTCTATGATTTACAGGATAATCAGGGGTGTTACCCGTCCATTCTGCGGCAATATGGCTGCACTGTTTTTGACATCATATCCCAGGATTGTACGTTGGAAGAACTCTATGCGTTTTTGTCCGCGGCGTATTCATTAACCAATGAACAGTTTGAAACCAGCTTATGTCATCTGCTTCAAGTAAAACAGCAGCGGGCGGGTGGAAAATTAAGAACGGAAGATATGCTGAAACAGGCAAGACAGTGGGATGAGATGAGGGAGTGTCTGGAAGAAGGGCCGATATTAAAACTGTAAAGGATAATTTAAAGCAGAACTAGAATTATCATCATCTACAGAAAGCAGGAGGAATATGGAGAAAGAACAAAAATTGAATGAGAATGTAATGCTGGCATTTTTTGATGAGATTCATCGACAGACAGAAAAAATGTGTATCGTAGGCCCCGGTCCTTATGGGTTCGGCATCGGAAACAGTCATTTGTCAGACATCGGCATGGTGCTTTCGTTTCAACCATCTCCCGTTAAAGATCATGTAATATTCCCGGAGGATATCCCATCTTATGAAGTGTCTGTCCAGGCGTTTTCAAAAGGGGAACAAAAGCTGTTGGAATTAAGCGAGGTGGAGGGTTTGCTTGCGGCTGAGAACCCTGCCACGAGTAAGATCGCCGGTGTGGTAATCGGATTGTCAAAAGAAAGCCGGCATGTTACGAGGGATGAATGTGTGGAAGCATTTGATGTGCTGGCGAGACAGGAACTGGGGACTTTGAAGGAAGTCGGGAAGCCAGAGGAGCCGCAGCAGGAAAGTCAAGGGCCAATATTATGTTGAAGCCGTTACGACAAATGAATACCAGGAGGGAAAGGAATGGGATGCTGGGGAATTACGGCATTTGAGTCGGATGAAGGTCTGGACGCGGTAGAGTTTATCAGGAGGAGCCTCCCTAAGGATGGTAAATTGAAGCTTGAAACACTGCTGGAAGCCTTGAAGCAGGATTCATGGAACGCCCCTCCGGAGGTAGAAACGGCAGGGTCCCACACCAGTGTAATGGCGCTGGCGGAACTCATGTTGAAGTTTGTAGATAGGGATATAAAGAGTCTGGACTATGATGGGGAATGGGGGAAGGAGGATCACAGATTTGATTCGATTACTTCATTTACAGCACATAGGGAGACGGTCCAGTGGATTCGAAACTATATATTTGATACGCTTCGGAATGTAAAGAAACATGCCAGATTCCAGGCTGAAAATGGCGAGAAATGGGGTGGCTGGTTTGAGGAAAAGAACTGGATTGGCTGGCAGGAGCATATGGCAAAACTGGTCAGCCGCCTGGATACACTTCTTGAATCTTCAGAAGCAGAAATAGAGCTGATTCCATTACAAGGGCCAGAGTATCAGGAGATGGAAGATAGCAAAGAGGCGAAACATCCTTTACAGAATCAACTTGGACTGTCAGGCATAATAGGGGATGTCGATGGCAGAAAATCAGGAGAAAGATATGGTTTCAAATGACAGACAGGATAAGTTACTGATGGAAACGTGTATTAAGCATTTGACCCAATACGCGGCCAGGATCAAAATGAACCGGGGAGCTCAAGGAGATGAGAGCATTGAACGTTTGAGGAAAATGATCGGGGAGATGGAGGCATATTGGGGGTTAAGTGATCGAAGGGATCGAGAAGATCAGTTTGACAAAACGCTGCGGCGTGCAGTCCAGACGAGAAGGACGAATCAGGTATCAGAGGAACAGAAAATTGCCGCTGTGAATGGACTATACCGTTATGCGAGTGAAATGGTTTCCGCACAAGGTGCGGAGGCAGCAGACCGGGTGAAAGAGGTCCAATCGGTTATCAGGGAACTGGCAGATGGATGGGACGTGGATCAAGAGTGGGCGGCTCATCTGTGTTCCCTCATTGGGAGTATGGCAGGATTTAAAGAACAGCAGCCATCAGAAACCAGAGAAGAGAGCCGCTTTTTTAAAGACATTTCAGCCGTGGCTGAGAAAATGGGATTTGAGGTAAAAGGAGTAGAGAACGGATTGCTGCAGCTGTATCTGGAGGGAAGTCGTGTGGCGGAGGTTGATGAAAGCGGGAGCATGTTGTACCGTCCTAATCCGAACGTATTCAAACTGATGGATAAGATCGAAGCATGGAAGAGCAGAGAAGAAAACCTGCATATGCAGGACGGACTTCAAATGTAACACAGGCAGAGAGGGACGCAGCTTATGAAATCATTAAACGAATACTTGGCGTATTATGACCCGATGAGGGAATCCAATGAGCGCTATCTGCCGGAGGATCAGGCAACGCTCCGGTACTCTCGGGTGTCTGTTATTGCAGATGGAAAAGTGATAGGGGCATCCCTCTATCCGGATCACGTACTGGATATGACATTTTTAGAAACACCGTTTATGCGGCAGATCTGCCGGGATTATCAATATGTAAGGAAGCTGGAAGTCAGGGTTGAGTGCTATGAACACAGTGGGGAAGGAAACAGTCGGGGACTGGTCGGAGGTGAATTCACGCTGTTCTGCATGGGAGCGCTGGATTTGGAGGTAGTGTCCAGCCGGAACATCTGCTTGTGGGAAGGATGATAGATGTCCCGTCTGTTCGGCAAGGAAGCCGGAGATATGGGGATTAACAGTAAGAAAGAGGTGATGTTCAATGTTTATCTGGGACTTTGTGGCAGACACGGTTCTCGGCCAGATCGTGGATTGGATCTACGGCCAGATGATTGGGTTTCTGGGGAATTTTTTCTCGCTCATGGGGCAGATGGGGGCAGAGCTGTTCGAGCTGGACTGGATCCAGGCGATTGTCCTGTTTTTCTCGCAGCTTGCCTGGGTGCTCTATGTGGTTGGGCTTGTGGTGGCAGTGTTTGAATGTGCCATTGAATGTCAGAGCGGCAGGGGGAGCGTCCGTGATACGGCGCTGAATGCATTAAAAGGTTTTATGGCAGCCGGTCTTTTTTCCGTTGTGCCGGTAGAACTTTACAAATTCAGTGTATCCCTCCAGGGAGAGATCACTAGAGGAATCACTGGGCTGGGTGGTGATTTCGGCTCCATGGCAGGAAACATTATTGACAGCTTGGCGAATTCGGGAACCCTGCAGGACGCAATGGTCAGCGGGGTATTCGGAGGAATTAATACGATCACGAATCCGATCCTGATGATTTTTATCCTGTTTATGATGGGGTATTCCACGATTAAAGTATTCTTTGCCAACCTGAAACGGGGAGGGATCCTGCTGATTCAGATTGCGGTAGGAAGTCTGTACCTGTTCAGTGTTCCAAGGGGATATATGGATGGCTTCACTACCTGGTGTAAGCAGGTAATCGGTATCTGCCTGACTGCTTTTTTGCAAGCAACGATGCTGATTGCCGGCTTGATGGTACTGAGCAAGAATGCCCTTCTGGGCCTGGGGATTATGCTGGCGGCGGGGGAGGTGCCGAGAATTGCCGGACAGTTTGGATTGGATACCAGTACCAGGGCAAACCTGATGAGCAGTGTGTATGCAGCCCAGAGCGCGGTGAACCTGACCAGGACCATTGTACAGGTAGCGGCGAAATAGGAGGAACTGATTGGAGAGCAGGATGATTTATATCTGTTCCCCTTATGCGGGGAATACAGAAGAAAATACGGCATTTGCAAGACAGGCATGCGGTTATGCCATCAGCCAGGGAGCGGTTCCTCTGGCACCCCACCTGTTATATCCCCAGATACTGAATGATTCCATACCGGAAGAACGGGAAACAGGAATCCGCTTAGGGTTGGAGGTACTGGAGCGGTGTGAGGAACTCTGGATATGCGGGGACCGGATGTCGGCGGGAATGAAGCGGGAAGCAGCATATGCCAAAGCCAGGGGGATTCCAGTACGCCGAATCCCTTTATGTGAGATCATGGAGAATCAAACGGTTCAGGAGATGGGGGAAGTTATAAGAGAAGGGCCGGAGACCAGCCAATCGCATCAGAAGGATGTTCAGTTTGGAATGTAACCGCGGGAAGGAGGTGGGGGTCTTGCACTTATATTTTCATACCAACACAGAGATGGCGCTGTATTACATCAAGGCGTTATTGCGGGATGGGGATGAGCATCCTATGTCGGAAATCTATGATTATGTGATGGAAAACTGTAAAGGCCATGCCGTGATGGGGGAGCCGATGCGCGCAACGGTCATATCTTCGGCGCTCTGGCGGCTGGCGAATACGGACGGAAGCGGTTACTGCCGTTTGCGAAGAGGCGTGTATCAGATGGGAGACCCGAAGAAAACCATGAAGGAGACGCCGTCACTTTATGAACGGGCCATACGGATTGTAAGCAGGGCGGAGCGGGAGCTGGCAGGCAGTTTCTATGTGAACCTGGACCAGGGGATGGACTTGAAAACATCCATCGAGGCCCAAAAAGCAGGCCGGGAGGTCCTTGATAAGCTGGGGCAGATTAAGGAGGAACTGGCGGCCATGCAGCAGGAATTCGCAAACGAAATAGAGTGTGGACAGGACCAGACGTCCGGTATGTCCATGGAACTGTAGGAGGTGGAGGATGTATATTTATCCGGAACATTTGAAGGCAAGGGCTGTCATGTGGCTGTGGCAGCTTCGGGATCTGACCGTAATTGGGGTGGGTGTTTTATTTTCTGCGCTTGCGGCGGTCCAGACCGGGGTGATTATCCCGGCGCTGATTACGGCCGCATATGCCTTTTTAACCATCCGTTTTGAGGATACCAGTATCCTGGATTTTATCAGCTATGCCTGCGCTTATTTTTTCAGGCAGCAATTTTTTGAATGGAGGATGACCAGATGAGCAGAAATGGGAAACGGGAGGGAAAGACAACAGCCAAACAGAGGCTCTCCACCAGGCAGCTGATGAACACCAGGAGGATTACGGAGTACAGCCTGGAGACCTATGACGGGGATGAACTGGTGTACTTCATGATTCGCCCCACCAACCTGTCGGTCTTGTCAGAGTCCAGTGTAGGAGCAAGGGTGTATGCCCTGATGAATGTGCTCAAGGGTGTGGCTGAGATTGAGATGCTGTGCTTAAACAGCCGGGAAAATTTTGAGGAGAACAAGGGATTTCTGCGCAGGCGGGCGGAAGAGGAACGCAATTCGGTCATCCGCCAGTTACTGGAGCGGGATCAGATTTTCTTAGACCGGATTCAGGTACAGATGGCAACGGCCCGTGAATTTTTAATCCTGATCCGGCTTAGGAATCAGAAGGGGAAAGATGTGTTTTCGTATCTGGACCGCATTGAAAAATCCCTAAAGGAACAGGGATTTGATACCAGACGGGCGGATGAGGAAGACATCAAACGGATTCTGGCAGTGTATTATGAGCAGAATGTGACCAGTGAGAAGTTCGAGGATTTTGACGGGGCGCGGTGGATCATTCCGGATGATTAAACGCAGGAGGCTGAAGAAATTTCAATAGGAATCGTAAAGCCAGCCTTGATGGAACAGTAAATTGATGGTTACGATTCAATCAAACTGTGGTATACTGTAAAAGAAATGCAATCATTGTGAGAAGGAAGGAGTGGATTGCTTGAATTACCCGGAGTTATTGAGAAAAAGGGATTTATACCAGTCTGGTAGGGCGTCCATCCCAGAGCTGACGCTGCAGTCCTACGAGCAGGCGTTTGAGATAGAATATACCCATAACTCTACCGCCATTGAGGGAAATACCCTGACCCTTATGGAGACAAAGGTGCTGTTAGAGGATGGGATTACCATAGGCGGGAAGAGGCTGCGGGAAATTTATGAGACCGTCAATCACCAGAAGGCATACCGCTATGTGAAGGAGTGTATCGCGAAGGAGCAGCCTCTGGATGAAAAAATCATTAAGGACATCCATGCACTGTTGATGGAGAATATCTTTGTGGGAGGGATTTACCGGAACGTAGACGTGTACATTTCCGGAGCGCAGCATACCCCGCCGTCTCCCGGTGAAATGTACCGGCAGGTCAAAGATTTCTATGCTGACCTTACATGGAAGGGAAAAGAAATGAATCCCATTGAGCTGGCGGCATGGACCCACGCTGAGTTTGTGCGAATCCATCCTTTCCCGGATGGCAATGGGAGGACCTCGCGTCTGATTATGAACTATCAGCTTTTGGCAAACGGATTTCCTGCTGTGTCTATTGCAAAAGAGAACCGGCTGGATTATTTCAATGCCCTGGAAGCCTATGCCACGGAGGGCAATCTGGTCCCGTTTGCAGAAATGGTTGCAGATCTGACCGACCAGCAGTTGGACCGTTACCTGGGCATGATGGAGCCTTCGCAGGACATACAGCAGAATCCAAAGATGTAACAACAGAAGAACGAAAACGGCATGACGCCGGATGCAGAGATGTGTCCGGCTTTTTTTGCGCCGAAATTAAGGAGGGAGAACGTTGAAACAGGCAAAAACCGCCCCAGTGGCGGAAAAGGAGGACGTACGCATCCAGGAATTTCTGGACATGATTGCGCCCTCCGTCATCAAGTTTGAAACTGACTACTTCATCTGTGGCAACACGTACCGCTGTGTGTGGGCCCTGAGGGAGTACCCGACTTCCACGGAGGAGCAGGCAATCTTAAAACGACTGGGGGAAAAGGATGGAGTTACCTTAAAGATTTATACCCGCCATGTCAGTGCGGCGGAGGAGCGGAAAATCATCAGCAATGCTGCCAGTAAGAACCGGCTGAATCAGTCCAGTACCAATGACTTACAGCAGACGGTCCAGGCGGAGAGCAATCTCCAGGATGTGGCGATGATTGTGGCAAGGACCCATCGCAACCGGGAACCGCTCCTGCATGCGGCTGTTTACCTGGAACTGACCGCCAATGAATACGACCGCCTGAAGCTGTTACAGACGGAGGTGCTGACCGAGCTGATCCGTTCAAAACTGAACGTGGACCGGCTCCTTCTGCGCCAGCAGCAGGGCTTTCAGTGTGTGATGCCGAGCGGAAGAAATGTATTCCGGGATCAGTTTGAGCGGGTTCTGCCGGCCAGCAGTGTGGCGAATCTCTATCCGTTTAATTACAGCGGGAAAACGGACCCCCATGGTTTTTATGTGGGCCGGGATAAGTTCGGGAGTAATATCTTGGTGGATTTTAACCAGAGGGCGGACGATAAGACCAACGGTTCCATCCTCATCCTGGGTAACAGTGGACAGGGTAAATCCTACCTGTTAAAGCTGATCCTGTGCAACCTGCGGGAGGCCGGGTTGAATGTGATATGCCTGGATCCGGAAACAGAATATGAAGAACTGACCAACAATCTTGGCGGCTGTTTCATCGATCTGATGGGCGGCCGTTTTTTGATTAATCCTCTGGAGCCAAAGGTATGGGATGAAGGAGAGGGCCCGGAGGACCCGGATGCACCGGAAACCTTCCGGATCCGGAGCCGGATAAGTCAGCATATCAGCTTTTTAAAAGATTTCTTCCGTTCCTATAAGGACTTTACGGACCGGGAGATTGACGTGATTGAGATTATGGTCCAGCGCCTCTACGCCAAGTGCGGGCTTACGGATGAGACGGATTTCCAGAGGCTGGGCTCCAAAGATTATCCCACCCTTTCCGAACTGTACGAGTTCATTGAGGCGGAATACAAAGAGTTTGACAGCGGGGAGCGGCAGCTTTATACCGCGGAACTGTTGCAGAACATCCTTCTGGGGCTCCACTCCATGTGTAAGGGACCGGAGGCAAAGTTTTTCAACGGTCATACCAATATCACGGATTCCAGCTTTGTCACATTCGGAGTAAAAGGAGTCCTGCAGGCCAGCCGGAATCTGCGGGATGCCCTGCTGTTTAACACCCTTTCTTTCATGAGCAACCGGCTTTTGACTGTGGGTGATACGGTGGCGGGATTGGATGAATTTTACCTGTTCCTCTCCAATCTGACTGCGGTGGAGTATGTCCGAAACTTCATGAAGCGCGTGAGAAAGAAAAACTCCTCTGTGATTCTGGCCAGCCAGAACCTGGAGGATTTTAATATTGAGGGGATCCGGGAATATACCAAGCCGCTGTTCTCCATTCCCACCCACCAGTTCCTGTTCAATGCAGGGGCTGTGGATGAGAAGTTTTATACGGATACCCTGCAGCTGGAGGCGAGCGAATTCAGCCTGATCCGCTATCCCCAGCGCGGTGTGTGTCTTTATAAATGCGGGAATGAGCGTTACAACCTGATGGTGACGGCGCCGGATTACAAAGCGAAGCTGTTTGGAAAGGCAGGCGGACGATGAGCCGGGAGGTGGTTCCATGGACATGAAACAGCAGCGGTTTGGGATTGAGATTGAGCTGACGGGGATCGCCAGGAAGCGTGGGGCAGAGATCGCAGCCGCCTATTTTGGCACCCAGTCCTACTATGAAGGGACTTATTACGACACCTATGTTGCGTTGGATCCCCAGGGCAGGGAATGGAAGTTCATGAGTGACGCCAGCATTAACCCGGAGAGAAAAGAGGGAAAGAGCCGCGTGGCGGCCAGTGACAGCTATAAAACCGAGATGGTGAGTCCCATCTGCCGGTATGAGGATATCGAGACCATACAGGAACTGGTGCGGAAATTGCGGGAGGCAGGAGCCCTGGCAAATTCTAGCTGTGGGATCCATGTGCATATCGATGCCTCTCCGTTTGATGCGAGGACCCTCCGCAACATCACCAATATCATGGCGGCGAAGGAGGATCTGATTTATAAGGCGTTACAGGTATCGGTGGCCAGGCAGAACCGCTGGTGTAAACCGGTGGAGGAGAGGTTTCTGGAGGAACTCAACCAGAAGAAACCGGGGACCCTGGAGGAAGTGAGGCAGATCTGGTACAACGGAGCCAGCCGCCAGCGGGAACATTATGATAACAGCCGCTATCATTGTTTGAATCTGCATAGTGTGTTTCAGAAGGGGACTGTTGAGTTCCGGCTGTTTAATGGGACCACTCATGCGGGTAAAATCAAGGCTTACATCCAGCTTTGCCTTGCTATCGGGGCTCAGGCCCTCAACCAGACCAGCGCCAGCCGGAGGAAAACGCAGACAACTAATGAGAAATATACGTTCCGTACCTGGCTGCTTCGGCTGGGATTAAACGGGGATGAGTTTAAAACGGCGCGGCTTCACCTGCTGAAACACCTGGATGGCTGCATTGCCTGGAAGGATCCGGCCCAGGCTGAGGCGCAGAAGGAGCGGCTCCGTATGAAACGGGAGAAGGAGCTGCAGATGCGGGAGGAGCGGGAAGTCCCTGCAGTAGAATCAGAGTCGATAGAACAGGAAGAAGCTATGCATGTAGAGGCCGAGGCACAGTCCCCGGCCTTTTCTATGATGACAGGAATGTAAAGGAGAAGAAGAGATGGCAAGAAAGACAGGGAAAAAAGCAACACAGGAGCGGCTGTACATTGCTTATGGCAGCAACTTAAATCTTCCCCAGATGGAGCGGCGCTGCCCGACTGCAAAGGTGGTGGGAACCAGTGAGATCAAAAATTACGAGCTGTTATTCCGCGGTGTGGCTACGGTGGAGCCGAAGGAAGGGGCGAGTGTTCCGGTTCTGTTATGGAAGATTGAGGCTCTCGATGAGGCGGCATTGGACCGGTATGAGGGCTGGCCCCATCTGTACCGGAAGGAGATGATGGACGTGGAGTTGGAAGGGAAAAGTGTCTCCGCCATGGTCTACGTGATGAATGACGTGCGCTTTCTCGGGATGCCTTCGGAATCTTATTACAAAGTAATTGAGGAGGGATATCAAACAGCCGGATTCGATACGGCTGTGCTGGAACATGCCCTGGAGCGGACAGAGGAAATGATGAAGCAGGAGGAGTCCCAATATCACCAGCAGCGCTTTCATGATCTGGACGGTTTTCATTTATAAGGCAAGCAAAAAAGCTGCTCATACAGCGGCAGCTTTGTGCATTAATCATCCTGTTTTTCAGCAATTGTAATCGTTTTAAGATAGGCCCCCAGAAGTTCCTTGAGTTCCGGCAGATACTTCCCATCCAGACCGGAAAGCATGTCTGTAATGGCGCTGACATCGGTGACCTGTTCGGTTCCGAACAGGATATAGTCGGCGGAGAGCCCCAGTACACGGGCGAGCCTTCCCAGCAATGCAACGGAAAAGCCCCGGTCACCGCGCTCGATATCAGAAAGAAAGGAATTGGATATTTCGGAAAGCTCAGCCAGCCGTTCCCGGCTGTAGCCAAGGGCTTCCCTCTGGCGGCGGATGCGCAGGCCGATTTCCTTTGCGTTGTGTTCAGTCATATGTTCACCCCGTTTCATACACGATATCAACAGTTTAACCTACTTTATTGCGCATATACAGCGTGCTAATCGGTTGAATAAATACCGATATAGTGTATAATAAGGGACAGATATAGCGACACATGGAAGGAGCGCGCCGGTCTAATCCCTGCCATCTTAAAGCGAAGGAAAAAATAGAGCAGAGAAAGGAGAGAAACGATATGGCAGCTCCAGCGGCGCTTCTTGCTGTCAAGGCGGCAATAGCTGTGGCGGCGGATAAACGGGGGAGGAACGTGCTCGCCTCGATTGTGGCGGCGGTTCTGGTTCCGTTTGTTTTAGTGATCATTATGCTGTTAAGCATTATGGACGGAACCAGCTCCCATAATGTGTCTGCGGTTGACCTGGTGTTCCGGGACGGAATCATTTCCAGCCAGGTGCCTGAAGAATACCGGAAGTACATTGTGGACATGCGGACCAGCTTCACCTCCCTGGAGGATTTGATTGCAGGGATCGACCATGTGGAAGATGGGGAACTGGATATTGAATGGGTGAAGTCTGTATTTTATGCCATGTATTTTGGCAGCGCGCAGCCGTCACTTCTGGCTCAAAAAGAGTTTGTGGACTGCTTTGTGGAGTACGAGGAGCGGGAAGATGAGGACGGGGATTCCTACACGGCGGCTATCCCTATCACAGACCTTGCCACTGTGTATGCCAACATCAGGCAGCGCCTGGGCTTGGAAATTGGTGCAGAGCAGGAGGCAAATGCCCAGAGAATCTACACGGTTGCAGTCTATGGCCCGGCTGTTCCGGGAGGGATGATGGCCGGGGCCGCTATGGGAGACGGCAGCTATCAGGCACTGTTTGCGGAGGCAAGCAAGTACATTGGTTTTCCTTACCGGTGGGGAGGTTCAAGCCCTCAGACTTCCTTTGACTGCAGCGGTTATATCTGTTGGATTTATACCCAGTCCGGTGCGTACCAGCTGCCGCGGACATCGGCCCAGGGAATCTTTGACCAGTGCGCTGTGATTCCAAGGGAGGAAGCGAAGCCGGGAGACCTGGTGTTCTTCACAAAGACCTATGCTTCCTCTACTCCGGTCAGTCATGTTGGCCTGTATGTTGGCGGGAACCAAATGTTGCACTGCGGGGATCCCATCGGTTATGCAAACATTGATTCCAGCTATTGGCGCAGCCATTTTTATGCATTTGGCAGGCTTCCGGCTGATTAGGTTTGATTGATTTTCACGAATATCTTTGGTGGTTTTCGGTATCGACTTGTGGCCGGCCATAGGATATGTTGGCTGGTGTAAGGAGGTGAGCGACAATGAGAGAGCTTGCAGAGCAGGCAGAAGAACTGATGGTGAAGCGTGTTCAAGAACTCCGGGATGAGTTTGGGATGAGCCGGTCCAAGACCTATGACCTGGAGATGAAAGAGTATGTGGCCAGGATGGACCGGATTCTGCACACACTGTCAGAGGAGGACCGGGAATGGCTGGACAATCAGTTGGTTGACAAGTTCTGCATATCTGAGACGGAATGTCGGGAGTTATACATGAACGGCTTTCGGGATGCTATGCGCCTGATCATGGCGGTAGGACTTTAGAAGACCAAACATGAATCAGAACAGGGACGCTATGGGTAACAGCATGGCGGCCTGTTCTGATTGAGAACATGGATAGGGGAGGGATTGGTTGATACAGGCAGTATTTGAACGTAAGCCGGATTTTCGGCTGCGGGATGTAGTGATTGAAACTGTGATACGTCTGCCGAAGGAGGAGTATGAGCAGTTTCTAAGTAGTCCCTGTGATAGCTATGAGTTTATTGAGAAGAACTCAAAGTCGATGCTTATGGATGAAAAGAACGGTGTGTTTTACTGCATGCTGGTGACTGGCGAAGGGTATCGGGACGGTGTGCTTGTGGAAGCAGAAGGCTATCCCTATGCGAGATATGCCTCCTATGTGCCGGATGCGACAGCGCTTTGTTATGAGTCCCTATCAAAGGTAAATGAGATTCTGGCCAAAGCGGTGGAAGCGATTGTAGAGGAAGGGACGAACATGACTACCACTGGCAACTGGACGACAGACCGCTCCAAGGTAGAAACATTGTTGGGAGAAGGGCAGTCGGAGAATCCTCGTTTGTGGACGCTATTGCAGGATATGTTGGGCGAACGGCCAGAGGTAGCCCAGGTTGACCGTATGGATGAGGGATTGGATATTTATTATTATCTGGATTTCTGTCCGAATTATATTCCGGAAGAAGGAGAGGCGGCAGTTCAGGAAGCCGGGGCAGATGTAAAGGTCCCCCGATTAAAGGATATCCTGTGTGCCCGTTGGGAGAACATCCATCTGGTGCATACAGAGGTTGATAGCGTGCCGCATACCATTGCAGAACTGGATTCCGGGACGTTGACAGAGGCGGGAAAGAAAGTCTGGGCCGATGTTCTGAATGCAAAAGTAGAGCGTGTGTATCAGGGATTTTACGGATTGCAGATGGAACTGTCCGGGGTAAAGCCCAGCCGGCTGGATGCCTTTGCCGGTATGCTGGGAGGTTATTGCAGCGAACAGGAATACGAAACATGGGTGAATGAACCGGAGAAAGAGCCGGTCAGTCCACAGCTAAATAATTCATGAAAGGGGAGAGTTGAATGAAAAATACCACATTGACACTGACCTTCAACACGGAGCGCCTGGATGCTTTGGCCTATCACATGGGCAAAAAGGAAGCGGATCTGAAGGAGGAGCTGAGCGATTACTTACAGAAGATGTATGAAAAATATGTGCCGCAGACCACCCGGGAGTACCTGGATGATAAGATTGCCAGGGAGGGAGCGGCAAAACCGGCCAGGCCGAGACGGCAGGCAGAAGAGAGCCATGTGAGAAGCCAGACGGGTCAGGAGATGGGACAGGCGGGCAGTGCATGAGGTATCAGGATAAGCATGGAAATGAGATTACTGAGGGAATGTATCTCCGGTTTGAGGATGGCAGTGTAGAGCAGGTCTATGCCTGGCAGACAGGAGATGAGAGCGATCTTGGGATTAATGCCAGCAATGAAGCCTATCTGCAGGCTCACGGTTTGGGGGAGTTTCCCCAGGAATTATACCCGCTTTCCGAGTTTGACCTGTCGGAAGTGGAGATTTGCGAGCCGGAGATGGAACCCTGGCAGCTTGGCATGATGGGATAGAGCGCCTATTCCGGGAACGTGAGCCTGTATTTGGCCGTTTGTGCCGCTTTGACAGGCGGAGTGGGACTGGGATACCCCTGGCAGGAATGACGGCCTTACCTGGCCTTTGTGACCGAAGGTGAAATTGGGAGCAGATGCAGGTCAGGTTGGGTCGAAAGTGGTGCAGGTTAAAGTGGTTATGCTGCTTTCGCAGCCTAACCCCGGGAAACACCGGCCGGCAAAGCCGTCCGGGGATTCCGGTTTGAATACTTTGTTAGCATGGAGAAGAAAATCTGGTGCTGATGGGGCATGAAAATGGCGTAAGTACAGGGAATCTGCGGCATTTTTATGATTACCGAAGGAGGGGAGGAGCTGGAGGACGAAACAAAGAAGGTGCGCATAGGCGTTTACATGGAGAAGGAGTTGGTAGACCGGGCGGATGAGCTGCTGGATTTTGCGGGAGCTCGGTCCAGAAATGAGTTCGTGGCGGAAGCGGTGAAGTTTTATATCGGATATCTACATTCCCGAAAAGCGGAGAACTATCTGCTTCAGACATTATCCTCCGTCCTCACCGGTACGGTACATGACAGCGAAAATCGTCTGGCCCGGGTGGATTTTAAACTGGCAGTGGAGCTGTCCAAGCTGGCGCATGTGATTGCGTATTCCCATGATGTGGATGAGGAGGCGCTGCACAAACTGCATGTAAAATGCGTAGAGGAAGTGAAGCGGATTAATGGAGCGATTGAGTTTGAGGATGCTTACCGATATCAGAAACGGGAAGTTTAAGTAACGATAAAGTAAAAAAGAATGATGCGAGAGGAGATTCAACATGGAACAGGATCAGAGTATGGAGGTTATCATCCACCGGTTAGCGAAAGAGGCGTTGCAGAATTGGAGAGCCGAAGCCAAAGGATCGGAACGGGAGTTGCTGGATGAACTGGAGACCTTGAGTACAGAGGTTAAAGCACTGATGGAACAGCTTCCGGCAGAGAAGAAACATATGTTAAAAACTTACCTTGAGAAGATGGAATTACTGTCAGAGTATGATGGAGATTATTTATATTTCCAGGGGGCAAAAGACTGCATGGAATTGTTCGGAAAGTTAGGACAGGCAAGAGAAAAGAAATAAAAACAACATTTAATCACTTTCAACAGTTCACAGTGGGAGGTGAATACGATGAAACAATGGAACTTTATAAGAGGTAGTGCAGGGCTTATGCTGTGTGTGATTATGATGGCTGGATGTGCAGAACAAATGCCCCCATTTAATGAAAGCAGTGGTGCTGTGGTTCGGGAACATGTTACGGAGCCGGTTTATATTTCTGATACCTCACCGTCAGATTGCCAACTTTGCGGAGTGGGGAAGGGGACACTGCTGCCGGCATATTGGGGAGAAGATAATATTGGAATCATTGACTTAAATACGTTCCGGATTTCTCATATCAGCATCAATGAATATGATGATCATGGCAGAAGAATTAAAAATGGCTGGGGCGGTTCCAGTTTCAACATGCTGACAACAGGAGAAGATGGTATGTCCGTATGGGGAAGTACAGACAGCAGCCGGGGCTACTATTCCGGGCAGGCCAGTATGAAAAGCCGGATCGGATTGGACTTGGAGAAGGTATCCGAGTTTCTCTGTACCGGCTGCCTCAACACATTGTTGGACGAATGCTATGGTGAAACGTATTACAATCTCGGAATTGTAAATTTTAAAACACGCGAAATCCGTCTGCTGGAGAAGCGGGTGACAGCATTTGTTTTTGATAACTTTTATATAGACTGCAACTATTATGAAGACGAACAGGGAGATGGTGAATACGGCTTTGATTTATTGATATTTTATTGCCCGCCGCGCTATAAGAGTTCATAGAAGGAACATGTTATGCCTAAAATCATTTTCACTAGCCGCTATATGAAGGATGCACCAGCTGCTCAACTTGCAAACTATGTGAAATACATCGCTACCAGGGAAGGGGTAGAAAAGATTGATGAGAGCAAGCGGGAACTCCCGGCAACCGTAGCACAGAAGAAACTGATTGCCCACCTTCTCAAGGATTTTCCAGAAGCAAACAATATGTTGGAGTATGAAGATTTTAAGAGACATCCAACCATTGGAACTGCATCTGAATTTATTTCCACTGTGCTGGAATGGAACCAGGATCAGCTTTCGGATCGGGAGAACTATGTGGACTATCTGGCGAACCGCCCCCGTGTAGAACGTGTGGGAGAGCATGGACTTTTTACAGATGCCGGGATCCCAGTGGTGATCTCCAAGGTGCAGGAGGAAGTGAAAAACCAGCAGGGGCCGGTATGGACACATGTGGTCAGCCTGCGGAGGGAGGATGCAGCCCGTCTGGGATATGATTCCGGAAAGCAGTGGCGGGAGCTTTTGCGTTCCAAGCGGGCCATGCTTAGCAAGTACATGAAGATTGACAGTGAGAACCTGCGCTGGTACGCTGCGTTTCACAATGAGAGCCACCATCCCCATGTACACATCATGGTGTTCTCAGCAAAAGATAATGATGGATATTTGACGGAGCCGGCGATTGAAGCCATGCGTTCCGAACTGGCTCATAGTATCTTCCGTCAGGATTTTGCAAACCTCTATGAAGAGCAGAACCAGGCTCGCACGGATTTGAAAAAAGAGGCGGAACAGGTGACGAAAGAACTGGTGAGTCAACTGGAACAAAGGGAGTTGGTAAATCCGGAGATTGAAAGACTGATCTGTCTGCTTGCAGACCGGCTGCAAAAAACAAAAGGGAAAAAGGTATATGGTTATCTGAAGGCGGATGTAAAAAAGCTGGTGGACCAGATTGTTGATGAGCTGGCAAAGGAACCTGGGGTTGAAAAACTGTATCAGACCTGGGGAGAATGGAACAATCAGATTTTACAATTTTACTCCAACAGTTATCCACCGCTTCCACCCTTATCAAAACATCCACAATTTAAAAGTATAAAAAACATGGTGATTGCCGAAGCATTACAGATCGGCAGTCACCATTTTATATTTGATGAGGAACCGGAGGAGCAATTAGCAGAGGAACAGGCACAGGAGGAATTAGAACTAACAGAATTACCGCAAGAGGAAGGGATGGATGATTTACCGGAAGAAGCGGAGACGTATGAAGCATCGGTAGAAATCGACACACCGGAACGGGAAGCCACTTCAAATACCTATGCCGGAAATCAATTTCATGTTACATGGAGTGATGAGTACCGGGAAGCGCGAAACTGCTTATACGGGAGTGAAGAAACTGAGCCCGACTTTGAACGGGCATTCCAACTGTTTCAACAGGAAGCAGAAAAAGGAAATGCACTTGCCATGTATGACCTTGCCCGTATGTTTACAGATGGACTTGGCAGGGAAGCGGATCCCAATGCCGCACAGGATTGGTATGCAAAAGCGCTCGCTGCATTTATAGAAGCAGAGTTATCGGCAAAAGAAAGGCAGAAACCTTATCTGCAATATCGGATAGGGAAAATGTATGCGGCAGGTCTAGGTACGGAGCACAAGGTGAATTGCCCTGAAGGGGCAAGAGAGGGCGGCCTGGGCCGGGACTATGGAGAGGCAGCGGAATGGTTTGCCAGAGCTGTCAGACAGAATCATAAGTACGCCCAATATTCTCTGGCCGGTCTTTACTATAGAGGACAGGGAGTAGAGCAGGATTACCGGCAGGCACGAAATCTCTATCGCTGTTCCGCAGAACAGGAAAACCCGTATGCAAGTTATGAACTGGCGAAGATGTACCGTGATGGAATCGGGATAGACCCGGATGGAGAACAAGCGGCTACTTACTTTGAGGCGGCCTTCCGTGGCTTCCTTGCATTGGAAAGTAAAAGCCATGATGACAAACTGCAATACCGCCTGGGACAGATGTTTTATACGGGAACTGGAACTAAAAAAGAGGAAACAAAGGCGGTAGAGTTCTGGCAGAGAGCAGCCAGGCTGGGAAATGCAAATGCCCAGTATGCGCTGGCAAGTCATTGGCTGAAAACAGGAACCGGAGATTTACAGCAGGCGTTAGAGTGGATTCAGAAAGCCGCAGAAGGAGAAAATGCAGCGGCCATGTATTCCTTGGGGAAACTGTATCTGGAAGGCCAGGTGGTTCCACCGGATATTAAACGTTCAATCGAATTATTTGAGAAGGCAGCCATGAAGGGGCATGACTATGCAGCGTATCGTCTGGGACGTCTCTATCTGTCAGGAGAGAAGATCGAAAAGAATGTGGAGCTGGCAATGGAATGGCTTGGGCAGGCAGCGGGTGTAAACAATTCATATGCACTGTATACGCTTGGCAAGTTGTTCCTTATGGGAGCGGATATACCGAAAGATATTGAACGGTCCATCTATTATTTCAAACGAGCTGCAGAAGGCGGCAATGAGTATGCAGAGTTTCAGCTTGGTCAGTTGTATCTTCTGGGAGAGGATGTTCCAAAAAATGTAGAAGAAGCGATTACCTGGCTTTCCAGTTGCGCGGACCGTGGAAACCAATTCGCCCAGTATTCCCTGGGAAAATTATATCTCTGCGGGCGGGATGTTCCGAGGGATCGGGAAAAAGCTATTCCGCTGTTGGAGGCAGCGGCAGCACAGGGAAATATCTATGCCCAATTTTTGTTGGATCACCTGGATTCGTTTCAGGATCCATCTGTTTTTCTGTCAGCAACACGGCTCCTGCATCAACTGACTAAGATATTCCAGGAAGAAGAACGGAGAGAGGGAGCAAGGCGTATCAGTATGGATCGAAAAATGCGGCGTAAAATCCGGGAAAAGAAAGTGGCGCAGGGCCATAAGGGAGATGACCATGAGCCGCAGGAGCTGTTGTATTAAAAAATGGGAGGTGAGCCGATGGGGTATGTGCATTTTACAGAAGAGCAGAAACAAAGGGCCGGTTCCGTGGACTTGGTGGATTTCCTTCGGTCAAATGGAGAGAAACTTATTTTAGCCGGAAGGGAATGGCGTTTGAGCAGCGACCATAGTATCACGGTCCGGGGAAATACCTGGTATGATCATGCGGAAGAAAAAGGTGGCGGCCCAATCAGTTTTGTCCAATATGTTTATGGGAAAAGCTATCCGGATGCAGTTACCATGCTGCTGAATGGAGAGCAGGGGGTAGCATACAAACAAAGTCAGAGAGAAGAAAGAACGAAGGCGCCGTTTATACTTCCGCCGTCCAACAGCAACATGCGGCGGGTATATGCTTATCTGTTGAAAAACCGGTTTCTGGATCGGGAGATTGTGGATGCATTTGTAAGAAGCGGTCTGATTTACGAAAGTCTGGAGCCGTCAAAGGATGGCGCAAAGCAATTTCACAATGCAATCTTTGTGGGAAAAGATGAAGCAGGGACAGCCAGGCATGCACATAAAAAGGGAATCTACACCTACGGAAAGAGTTACCGCGGGAATATTGAAGGGAGCGATCCCAGGTATAGCTTTCATTGGAAGGGAATCAGCAATACCCTGTATGTATTTGAAGCGCCTATTGATTTGATTTCCTATATCTCACTTCATAAGATGGGCTGGGAAAATCATAGTTATGTGGCGCTGTGCGGTGTTGGGCGTCAGTCTATGTACCAAATGCTGAAAGAAAATCCAAACCTAAAAGCAATCCGCCTGTGCCTGGATCACGATGGCCCGGGGATAAAGGCGATGAGGCGTATTACAGATGAATTGCTGGAGCTGGGATACCAGGATATGAAGGAGGAACGCTCCGCCTATAAAGATTGGAATGAAGACTGTAAGGCCGTGCATGGACAGCCGGCACAAGCGGCTGAGGAGTTTCTGGTACAGCCCGCAATAGAAAGAGAATTAAACCTGGCCTGCCTCTAAGGCGTTGCGTACTTGTTCTTGGAAAAGGGGGAGTAACTTGTTAGAAAACCAACTTGTACCACTTGTATGTGTCGGCATTGGTATGCTCATCCTGTTTGGAATCATACCGCTTGTGGCAAACCATTATTCACTCAATGGTATTAAATCTAAAACCGTAGGAGATGGACAATACGGTACAGCCCGGTTTGCCAGCGAGGCAGAGATCCGGAAGACATTTGCATATGTGCCATATGAACCGAAGCTGTGGAGGCAGGGGAAAAACCTGCCGGAGACACAGGGACTTGTGGTTGGTGCCAAGTTTACACAGAGGGGAGTGACGGCACTGATTGATTCCGGGGATATCCATCTGTTAATGATTGGAGCGGCAGGCGTAGGTAAAACAGCCAACTTTTTATATCCATGTATCGAGTATGCCTGCGCCAGCGGAATGAGCTTCATATGCACCGACACAAAGGGAGACTTGTACCGGAACTATGCAGATATCGCAAGGAAATACTATGGGTACAACATTTCCATTCTGGATCTGCGAAATCCAACCAGGTCGGACGGTGATAACATCCTTGGGATGGTAAATAAATACATGGATCTATACCTGGAGAACCCAGAGAATCTGGCAAACAAGGCAAAGGCAGAAAAGTATGCGAAGATAACGGCTAAAACTATTATTAGTTCTGGTGGCGGAGACTCATCTTCTTATGGTCAGAATGCGTTTTTCTATGACGCGGCGGAGGGACTGCTAACCAGCGTAATCCTATTGATTGCTGAATACTGTCCCAAAGAGCAGCGCCATATCGTAAGCGTGTTCAAATTGATTCAGGACTTACTGGCTCCGTCTCCGGTAAAAGGGAAAAATCAGTTTCAGTTGCTGATGCAAAAGTTGCCGCCAACTCATAAAGCAAAGTGGTTTGCGGGCGCAGCGCTCAACTCAGCGGACCAGGCCATGTCTTCTGTCCTTTCAACGGCGATGTCCAGACTAAACGCATTTCTGGATTCGGAGATGGAGCAGATCTTGTGTTTTGACAGTGAGATGGATACAGAGACCTTTTGTAATTCCAAGTCTGCCATCTTTATTGTACTTCCAGAGGAAGACACTACGAAATACTTTATGGTCAGTCTATTTTTACAACAGATCTACAGGGAAATGCTGTCTATTGCGGATGAGCATGGGGGAAAACTTCCGAACCGTGTTGTGATATTTGGAGATGAGATTGGAACGATTCCGAAGATTGAGTCGCTGGAGATGCTGTTTTCTGCCGGCCGATCCAGGCGGATCAGCATGGTGCCGATTATCCAGAGCTTTGCCCAGCTGCAGAAAAACTACGGAAAAGAAGGCAGCGAAATCATTATAGACAACTGTCAAGGGATTTTGTTCGGTGGCTTTGCGCCTAACTCGGAAAGCGCAGAGATTCTGTCCAAGGCACTGGGAAATAAAACGGTATTGTCCGGATCAATCAGCCGGGGAAAGAATGATCCCAGCCAGAGCCTCCAGATGATTGGGCGTCCGCTCATGACACCGGACGAACTCAAGGCGCTCCCTAAGGGACACTTTATCCTGGCGAAAACAGGGTGCCATCCTATGAAGACGGAGCTGCGTTTGTTTTTTAAATGGGGAATTGTTTTTGAGGAGGAGT
>ENA-ORTP01001336-ORTP01001336.1-human-gut-metagenome-genome-assembly--contig:-NODE-1336-length-25687-cov-3.276139_pt1 | contig 25687 bp, 21 predicted proteins | sample MGYA00241913_ERZ509190 | MGnify/ENA primary metagenome ERZ509190 (study PRJEB26280, sample SAMEA2338839) | human gut metagenome | biome: human gut; feature: human-associated habitat; material: faeces...
CGGCTACAAGATCCGCGAGGCTCAGACTCATAAGATTCCGTACATGCTGGTAGTGGGACAGAAAGAGGAGGAGGAGAATACAGTATCTGTAAGAAGCCGTTTTGCAGGCGATGAGGGCGCTTCCTCCTTAGAAGGATTTATCGAAAATATTCAGAAGGAAATTGTGTCCAAGGAAATGAGAAAGATGGAAGAGAAAAAGGAAAATTAATCCGTTTCTTCTATTATAATGCAGTTCTTTCGGCTTCGGCAGGAAGAATAAAAAGTTTAAATTATCGCATAATAGTCCTGAACAAGAAAACCGCTCCTGCCTGAATCAGGACAGGGCCGGATAAAGGAGGACTTTTGCGATGACAAGACTTGACTGCAATGTAACAGGATGTGTACACAACGCCGAGAACTGCTGCTGCCGAAATTCTATCACAGTAGAGGGAAAGACGGCCAGAGAGAAGTGCGATACCTGCTGCGCCAGCTTCGACGAGAACAAGGGACAGATGTTTAAGAACATGTTTAAGACCCCGGAGAGCGAGCTGAGAGTAGCCTGCGAGGCAGAGAACTGCGTTTACAACAAGGATCGATTCTGCGTGGCGGAGCATATCGGAATTGCCGGAGGCAATGCTTCGGAGGCTTACCAGACAGAGTGCGCAAGCTTTAAGGCGCGCTAAGCCAGGATAGGAACCGGCGCTAAGATACGGTAAGATAAGGGGAGAAAGGAGATCTTTGTTTAGAAGAACTCGTTTCTCCCTTTTTTGCATGGAAGACAGGACTGGGAAACGGATTTGAAACATGTCTGCAAAACATTTGCCAAAATGTCTGTGAAACATTTGCAAAAAGTCCTTGACGAAACGGGGAGCCTATAGTATAATACTAAAAGTTGTGAGAAACAACATCAGGAAAGCAGGTATCCGCCTCACCCTGGCACATACAGTGACCAGCGGTTCATACAAAGTAGAGAATGATCCAGAAATGGAATTTCCTATCGTTTATGAGCGGGTAGTCTGACTGCCCGCTTTTTATTGTTTTGTGCCGGGCCGGAGAAAGGCTGACAGGGCAGAAAACAGTTAGTATATTGATTCATTCATCATCACAGTATGGAGGTGGACGGCTATTAGCGATTTAATGATTAACGAACAGATTAGAGACAGAGAGGTTCGTTTGATTGGAGAACACGGAGAGCAGCTTGGTATCATGTCTGCAAAGGATGCCTACAAGTTGGCAAAGGAGGCAGAGCTTGATTTAGTAAAGATTGCTCCGACGGCAAAGCCGCCGGTCTGCAAGATTATCGATTACGGAAAATTCCGTTACGAGCAGGCCCGCAAGGAAAAAGAAGCTAAAAAGAAACAGAAGACAATCGAGGTAAAGGAAGTACGCCTGTCCCCGAACATTGACGAAAACGACCTGAACACAAAGGTGGGAGCGGCCAGAAAGTTCATTGAAAAGGGAAACAAAGTTAAGATTACTCTTCGTTTCAGAGGCCGTGAGATGGCTCACATGTCCAAAACCAAATACATTCTCGACGATTTCGCTGAGAAGCTGGCCGACATTGCGGTTGTCGACAAGCCTTCCAAGGTTGAGGGAAGAAGCATTGTGATGTTTTTAACTGCAAAACGTTAAAAATAGACCATTATCTAAGGAGGAAAATAAACATGCCTAAAATGAAAACAAGCAGAGCAGCTGCTAAGCGTTTTAAAACAACAGGAACAGGAAAGTTAGTAAGAAACAAAGCTTACAAATCCCATATCTTAACTAAGAAATCTACTAAGAGAAAGAGAAATCTTAGAAAAGACATCGTTACTGACGCTACAAACGCAAAAGTAATGAAGAAGATTTTACCATACTTATAAGATTGAGAGATTAAGAAGGAGGAAATAACCGATGGCAAGAATTAAAGGCGGATTAAACGCTAAGAAGAAACATAACAGAGTGTTAAAGCTGGCTAAAGGCTACAGAGGCGCTCGTTCCAAACAGTATAGAATCGCAAAGCAGTCTGTAATGAGAGCATTAAAGAGCTCCTATGCAGGACGTAAGGAGAGAAAGAGACAGTTCAGACAGCTCTGGATCGCACGTATCAACGCTGCTGCACGTATCAACGGCTTATCCTACAGCAAGTTCATGTACGGCTTAAAGCTGGCTGGTGTTGAGATGAACCGTAAGGTATTATCCGATATGGCTATCAGCGACGCAGAGGGCTTCGCAAAGTTAGCAGAGTTAGCTAAGTCCAGACTGGCTTAATTCTGACAGCGGAAAACAGTATAAGCGGCTGCTGGGAGAGAGGAGACTTTCTTTCAGCAGCTATGTTATTTTGTAAATAATATATACAAATGCAATTGACAAAAAAATTAAAAAAATTGCAAAAAAGACTTGCCAAATCCTGGATACTGTGATATACTACATATCGTCGAAAGGAAATCGGCAGAAAAAAAGAATAAGCGGGAGTGCTGGAATTGGCAGACAGGCTAGACTAAGGATCTAGTGGTTGTATGATCGTGTGGGTTCAAGTCCCATCTCCCGCATATGCAGAAGTGGCGGAATTGGCAGACGCGCACGGTTCAGGTCCGTGTGGTAGCAATACCGTGAGAGTTCAAGTCTCTTCTTCTGCACGATAAAGAGTTCTGAGAAATTGGAACTCTTTTTTCCTATATATAAAAATAGAAAGAGTGAAAGCCAGGGGGAAGACCTGGTGCAGTTCTTTCCTGTCTGGGAGGAGGCGTTTCGTTTTATGAATCTGAAGCTGGTAAAGGGGAGTATGGAATATAAGACCCAGATCACCGAGATGGTGGAGGAGTGGACTGCCTACAATGACAGCCACGATGCCAACACATCGCCCTGGTCTATTTTTAAAAACGACGTTCATGATTTTGATGCTTATTTAGAGCGTCTGGAGGTGGCGGAGCCTGGAGACGGGCTGGTTCCCGACTCCACCTATTTCTGTCTGGATCGGGATCGGGACAGGATGGTGGGAGCCGTGAATATCAGGCACAGTCTGAACGATTATCTGCTGGCATGCGGAGGCCATATCGGCGATGGAATCAGGCCTTCCGATAGAAGGAAGGGCTGCGGCACGGCGATGATGGGCCTGGCTTTGGAGGAGTGCAGAAAGCTGGGAATTGAAAAGGTTCTGGTTGTCTGCAGCCATGACAACGTTGGTTCGGCTAAAACGATCATAAAAAACGGCGGTATTTTGGAAAATGAGGTGGAGACAGACGGCTCTGTGATGCAGCGGTACTGGATTACGCTGCCATAGCAGAGTGAAACTGACGGGAGGGCGGCAGGATGTTTGGAAAAAAGAAAATAGTGTACCAGGGGTTTGATATGCAGGAGTTTAACAGGATCAGGGAACTGCTGAGGGGAGCCGGGATCTGGCATGACTGGAAGGTGGACGACAGGCAGACGCATTTTCTGGCTCCAGGAAAAGGAACGGTCAGGGGCAGCTTTGGCAGCGCAGGAGTGAATCTGGACTGTACAAAGGAATATAAAATACTGGTAAAGGAAAAGGACTGGGACAGCGTTCAGAGCATCCTCTGCCGGTAATTGCAGAAGGACTGGAAGCAAATTTCCTGCAGTTCAAAAATTTGGTAAAAAAATGATAAAAAAGTGCTTGCATTCTCTATAGGGCTGTGCTATAATACCTTTCGTTGGAAACAACAAGACAATTTAAGATGTGCGGGAGTGCTGGAATTGGCAGACAGGCTAGACTAAGGATCTAGTGGTTGTATGATCGTGTGGGTTCAAGTCCCATCTCCCGCATATGCAGAAGTGGCGGAATTGGCAGACGCGCACGGTTCAGGTCCGTGTGGTAGCAATACCGTGAGAGTTCAAGTCTCTTCTTCTGCACGATAAAGAGTTCTGAGAAGTCAGAGCTCTTTTTTTGCGTAAAGGAACGAAGGCAGAGCGAATAAAAAAGAGAATGAAAAAAGTTAAAACATCTTGGGAAGCAGTATAGTAAAACGCGGCAATTTAGTATATAATACCCATGTGCAGGAATCTGACAGACAGAGGGGATTCCTGAAATACGATACAGAGGAGGACCGCTATGCTGGAACTTAAGAATATTTCATTTGAAGTCCAGGAGGAGTCAGAGCAGAGAGAGATCATACACAACCTGGATTTAACCATAGAGGATCATGAATTCGTAGTGATTACAGGGCCTAACGGAGGCGGCAAGTCTACCCTTGCCAAGCTGATCGCAGGAATTAAGACGCCCACAGAAGGGCAGATTTTTTTTGACGGGCAGGAGATTACCGGAAAGAGTATTACGGAGAGAGCTAACATGGGCATCAGCTTTGCCTTCCAGCAGCCGGTGCGCTTTAAGGGCATTCAGGTGCTGGATCTGCTCCGCCTGGCAGCCCACGATGAGAAGCTGTCCGCAGCGGACGCCTGCGTCTACCTTTCCGAGGTGGGACTCTGCGCCAGAGACTACATTAACAGGGAAGTGAACGCAAGCCTTTCCGGCGGAGAATTAAAGAGGATTGAGATTGCCACCGTGCTGGCCAGGGCTTCCAGGCTCTCTGTGTTTGACGAGCCGGAGGCGGGAATCGATCTGTGGAGCTTCCAGAACCTGATTCAGGTATTTGAGCGGATGAGGGAGAAGACGAAGGGATCCATTGTCATCATTTCCCATCAGGAGAGAATTTTAAATACAGCAGATGAAATCCTGGTGATTGCAGACGGTAAACTGGTAAGAAGAGGAAGCAAGGACGAGGTGCTTCCGGCACTGTTAAACGCAGCAGAAACAGATACAGGCTGCAGCATCTGGCAGAAGGGAGTGCAGGACTAATGGATACCATACAAAAGGAACTTTTACAGGCAGTATCAGGGCTGCATGAAATCCCTGTAGGTGCTTATAATATCAGAACAAACGGAAAGACAGAGGCAAGAAACAGCACCGAGCATATTGAAATTGTTCCAAGAGAACAGGGTGACGGCATTGTAATTAAAATCAAGCCGGGTACAAAAAATGAGAGCCTTCATATTCCGGTTGTGTTAAGTCAGGCAGGGATAAAAGAAACCGTATACAATGATTTTTATATTGGAGATGACTGCGACGTCACCATTATTGCAGGCTGCGGTATTCACTGCGGAACCGACGATTCCAGCCAGCATGATGGTATCCACAGCTTTTTCATTGGCAAAAATTCAAGAGTAAAATATGTGGAAAAGCATTACGGCAGCGGAGATGGCAAGGGACAGCGTATTATGAATCCGGAAACCATTGTGGAAATCGGAGAAAACAGCTATATGGAAATGGACACAGCCCAAATAAAGGGTGTGGATTCCACCATTCGCAAAACTACGGCAAAACTTGCAGAGCATGCAACTTTAAAGGTTATGGAAAGACTGATGACTCATGGGGAGCAGAGGGCTGAGAGTCGCTTTATTGTGGACTTAAACGGAGAGGATTCCGGTGCCAATATTATATCCCGCTCTGTGGCAAAGGACGATTCTTATCAGCTCTTTCAGTCTGTATTAAACGGCAATGCAAAGTGCAGCGGACATACAGAATGTGATGCTATTATTGTGGGAAATGCGAAAATCAGTTCTATCCCGGAGATTACGGCAAACAATTCAGATGCAGCTCTGATTCACGAGGCAGCCATTGGCAAAATTGCAGGAGAACAGATTGTAAAGCTTATGACGCTGGGACTTACAGAAGAAGAGGCAGAAGAACAGATTATCAGCGGATTTTTGAAGTAAGAAAAAGAAAATAATAGACGCTTTCTTGTCTGATTTGTGGTAAAATAAGGATAACTATAAATTGGGATTGGAATGAGGGTATTTCTATGATTTATAACAATGTAAGACATGAATGCAACCTTTATAATTTTTTCTTTGCGCCGAGAGGAAACCGCAGGGTCATGGAACTGGGCATGAAGATTACCCAGATGTATTTGAATCCCTTTGACAGGATTATCGGGATTATCGGCGCCAAGGATTCAGGAAAAAGTATGCTGATTAAAGGTATGTTTCCAGGAATCCAGACGGTAGAGGAGGACGATGAATTTGACATTCTGAACATGCCTCTTTTAAATTCAGATGACGTGGGGTTTTATACGCCCAGAACCTTTCATGTGGACGTTCGCGCAGCCATGAAGTATGTGCCTCTGGAGCGTATTGCAGAGGCAGTTCGTCATGTGACAGAGCAGCAGAAACGGGTAATTGTGGAGCATTTTGAAATCCTTTATCCCGTGCTGAAGCGAAATGCAGATTTGCTCATTGGAATCGGAGAAGAAGTCATTGTTACAAGACCCTCTTTATTTGGACCTTTGCCGGGAAATATTGCGGATATTGTGTTTAAGTCTTTGATTTACCGGAAAATGGCACACAGCGCAGAGGATTTGTTTGGGTATTGCGTCAGGGATATTGAGCGTCCAACCTACACTCGTTCCGGAATCAAGCATGGCTTTATGATTAATTATGCAGACAAGCCCACGTTTGATCTGGAGGAAATCGAGAACAGGATTTTGGAACTGATTCGTCAGGACTTGCCCATTGTGCCTTATGATGAGGAACATATTAAAATTGGCGAAGAGATTATACCGTGTACCGGGCCCTTGATGCATGTGGAAAGTACAGGAAAGATAGAGAATTTCTCTCTGGTGAAAGAATTTTACTACGAATCAAAATTCCACGAATATGTGGTGGCAGGAACTGTGGGATATAAGCATGAAGAGAGCGAGAATGACGAGGAACTGAATAATATTGAAATCTGAGAAAAGAAGAGAAGCTGCAGGGAAGTGTGGCTTCTTTTTTTTGAATTACAAGAAGTAAGAAAACAGGGATAAAAGATAAAAATATAAAAAAAATAATTATTTTATAAAAAATAGATGAAAAATATGTAGAAATGGTGTATGATAAAAAAAGATTAGGAAATAGAATGAAGTTATTATAAGCAAGGAGCCCTCCCCGAAATCTTTCGGGGGGGGTGAAATTTGTTTTATGGGAAAAAATATATTGATTCTGGCAACAACCGGTGGATTTTTATACAAGTTTGAAATGGAAAATGTAGCAATCTTACAGTCTATGGGATATAGAGTACATTATGCCTCTAATACCTATGATATGCACTATCTGTTTGATGAAAAAGAAGTGACAGAAAAAGGAGTCCGATTGCATCATGTTGATATTGCCAGATCACCTTATATGCTGAAGAACAATTGGAAGGCATTTCAACAACTGATTGAAATCGTAGATAAATACCATATTCAGGTAATACATTGTCATACGCCGGTAGGCGGAGTTCTGGGCAGACTTATAGGGAGATATTATAAAAAGAGAAAGCTCAGAGTTATTTATACGGCACATGGGTTCCATTTTTTTAAAGGGGCGCCGCTGATAAATAACTCTGTTTATTTTGCGGTAGAGAAGTTATTGGCGCCATATACGGATGCATTGGTGGTTATCAATGAAGAAGATTATCAAAATGCGAAGAAAATGCGCCTGAAACGTGGAGGACAAGTTTATAAAATTCCCGGTGTAGGACTGGATACAGAAAAATTCAAACCCCTGTCTTCCGAAGAGCGGGAAAGAAAAAGAAGGGAATTGGGAATAGGAAAAGAAGATTTTTTTCTGGTATCAGTAGGAGAACTGAATGAGAATAAAAATCAGGAAGTGATTCTCAAAGCATTGCTTAGAATGAGGCATCGAAAAAAGAACCTGGAGCATATCCGATACGGTATTTGCGGGGATGGTTTCTTTGCAAACAGGATTCGGGAGGATATTCGCAGATGGTGTTTACAGGATACCGTGACCATGTACGGGTACTGCAGAAATGTATGGGAAATTTTAGGGTGTGCGGATATATCTGTTTTTCCTTCCAGGAGAGAAGGACTTGGTATGGCTGGGTTAGAATCATTGGCTATGGGTGTTCCGGTGCTTGCATCAGATAATCGTGGGACGCGGGAATATATGCGCCAAGGGGAAAATGGCTGGGTTTGTTCCTGGAATGACGTGAGTGGTTTCTGTGAAGGCTTGGAAAGGCTGAAAACCAGGACACAGGCAGAAAAGAAAAGAATGAAACAGAATTGCATAGATTCTGTGGAATCCTTTCAATGTAAGTATACAAATACGATTATGCGGGATGTTTATGATGATATTGACAGGAAGTTGTCGAAGAGATGAAAAAAGAACAAATAGAAATCAGTGTTATTATGGGGGTTTACAACCCTAAGAATAAAGTACAGTTTCAGCAGGCGGTACGCTCTATTATCAATCAGACATTTCAGCAATGGGAGATGCTGATCTATGATGATGGTTCAGATGAAAGATACATACCTGTTATTGAGAAAACTGCAAAACTGGATAAAAGAATCAGGTTGATTCGGAATGAAAAAAATCACGGATTGGCTTATGGGCTTAATGAATGTCTAAAACAGGCAAAAGGAAGGTACATTGCCAGAATGGACGATGATGACATTTCCATGCCGGACAGGCTGGAAAAACTGTATGGGTTTTTGGAGAATCACAGAGAATATCAATGGGCAGGTTCAAACTCAGAGCTTATAGATGAGAATGGAGTATGGGGGATTGAAAGAATGCAGAAAATTCCCTGTAAGGAAGATTTTTTGTCCTATTCTCCGTACATACACCCGTCTGTAGTATTTCGGAAAAAGATTCTTGAGCGGTTAAACGGATATAAGGTGGCAGCAGAAACCATGCGCTGCGAAGACTATGAACTATTTATGCGCCTTCATGAGCAAGGATATAAAGGATACAATTTGCAGGAAAATCTTTTAAAATACCGGGAGGATCGTGAAGGCTATAAAAAGAGAAAATATTGTTATCGAGTCAGAGAGGTAAAGGTACGCTATGAAGGCTTTAAGAAACTGGGAATCCTGAAATTTCGTACAGTGCCTTATGTGGTAAAACCTCTGGTGGCAGGACTGGTATCTCCGGATTTTGTAAAATATATGAAGAAAAGTGTGAGAAGAGTAACGTATGCAAGGGAACAAAGAACAAGAGAAACTGGATAAGTACAGGGCAATTTTAAGGAAAAATCATACCGTTTATGGTAAAGTCCAGGATTGTTCAAAAGAAAATATATTAGATTCCAGGATAGAGAGCGTATTAGGACCTGCTTTAAACAGCTTTATTTTGTGGGTATTGAAAGAAGCAGAGAGAAAACAGATAAAAAAATTATATTTTTTGGCGAGAGATGGATATTTTATGTATCGGTGTGCACTCCTTTACTGTGAAAAGTGGCATTTGCCAATAGAGTGCCGTTATCTGAGCTGTTCCAGATATTCTTTGCGGATTCCAAGCTTTCATATGAACATGGAAGATGCGCTGGAATATATCTGCAGAGGTGGAATTGATGTAAATTTAGATAAAATTTTAAATAGAGGCGGTTTGGAAGAAAGGGAAAAAAAGCATGTTTTAAAAGAAGTTTTCAAAGGCAGAGATGCAGAAGAGAGTATTCCTTATGCAGAACTGACTTCTGTCAGAGAAAAGCTGGAGAACTGCAATTTTTTTATGGAATGTGTCGCTCGTCATTCCCGAGAGGCATATCCCTTTTTGAAAGGCTATTTGGAACAGGAAGGGCTTCTGGATAAAGAAAAGTCTGCTCTGGTAGACAGCGGCTGGGTTGGGTCCATGCAAAAAACACTGAATATGGTATTAAACAAGCTGGGAAGAGAAGAAACACTGACAGGATACTACTGGGGGCTTTATGAGTTGCCTGAAGATGTGAACAGAGAAGAATACTTCTGTTATTATTTCAGCCCGGAAAAAGGTTTGCGGGAAAAAGTATATTTCAGTAACTGTCTTTTTGAAGCTATTTTCAGCGCGCCTCATGGCATGACCATGAGTTACAGGAGAACTGAAAAAGCATATGAACCTTGCTATGCGGTTATTCCGGCAGAACGTCAGAGGTTTATGCAAAGGCTGGAGAGCGGGCTTTTAGCGTTTACAGGAAATACAATAAAAGAGATAAAAAATATAGAAGAAATAGACTGTGTAAAATACCGGGATACGATAAAAAAGATTTTTCGACTGTTCATGGGGTATCCCACTGAGGAAGAAGGAGAAATTTTTGGAAAGCTGGAGTTTTCTGATGATGTTTTAGACGAAAAACAACAAGAAGTGGCAGCGGAGCTGAATGAAGCAGAACTTTGTGCAAACCATGTATGGAACAAAGCGCTGGTAATGTTGGGATTTCGGAATATGTATGTGAAAGAAAGTGCCTGGTACGAGGGAAGCGTGGCAAGGTTTGGAAAGAGAAGGGGATATCACTTGTTTATGTACAGGCTTTATAAATATCTTCTCTATATAAGAAAGAATTATTATTACAGAAAAACAAGGAGAAAAAAATGACGAAGAGAGATAAGAGGGCACAGAGAAAACAATATAAGTTTGTTCTAAAAGAACTGGTAGGACGGGAAATAAAGAGAAAATATGCAAGGTCTTATCTTGGAATTGTATGGAGTGTCTTAAATCCATTGCTTTCTATGATTGTATTAACTGTGATTTTTTCAAAAATGTTTCAAAAATCGATTGAAAATTATCCGGTATATTATCTTACTGGAATGATTATATGGACCATGTTTACTGGAGCAACCAATGCAGCCATGACTACCTTGGTCGATAATAAAAATATGCTGATTAAGGTTCGTTTTCCTACGAAAATATTTGTAATGTCCAGAGTTTATACAGCCTTGGTAAACCTAGGATATTCTCTAATCCCATATGTGGGAATATTGTTATTCTTTAGGATAAAAATAACCTGGAGAGTGATATGGTTTCCTTTGATTATATTTTGTTTATTATTATTTGCTTTGGGAATTTCTTATATGCTCTCAGTTGCATATGTTTTTTTTGGAGATGTAAAACATCTTTATTCGGTATTGCTGACTCTGTGGATGTACTGTTCCGCAATCTTTTATCCGGCAGATATGTTGCCGGACAATGTGAGATTGTTGGTAACTTACAATCCGATTTTTGGATTTATTAATGCAGCAAGGGAAGTGATTATGTATGGTCAGAATCCGGCAACAGATGAAATTATCAGAATGGTCATATGGAGTTTGGGAGCTTTTTTAATAGGCAGTTTTGTTTTTGAGAAAAACAAAAATAATATTATGCAGAAAATGTAGTGAGGGTAATTATGAAGAAAAACAAGAAATATATCAGTTGGCTGGCTGCACTTTTCATAAGTATGTTTTTGTTCGTTATTCCAGTCCGTGCAGCAGGAGAGAATATCCATTTTGGTTCAGAAGAGTATCAATGGAACTTACATGAAACATCGCCAATAGGCGTATACGCAGGAGCAGAAACAGCAGTGCTTTCAGCAGAAATCACTGTTTTGTATGATGCAGAAAAACTGGAATACGTTTCCGGCGGCGAATTGACAGAACCGGGAAAAATAAGCGTAAAGAAAACAGGTACAGGCGAGGAAGAAATTATGGAGATGCTTCAGTTTCTTCCTAAAATATCCGGGACAACAGAAGTGACGATTCAGAACGCTGTGCTTGCTACCCAGACAGGACAGGTTACGGTAGAAAACTCGGTAAGTGTACCTGTGAACATACCGGTTCTGGAAGGCTGTAAGCTTTCCGGAATTACCATTGACGGAACACCGGTAGAAAACTTTCAGCCGGAGCTTTCAAATTATGAGATTCAGGTATCTTCTGAAACAGAAGAATTAAATCTCAAGGCAGAACCTTTAGATGCACAGACACAGGTGGAAATATCTCCGGTAAATCTTCAGGCAGGGGAAAATATAGTTACCATTACGACAACCAGTCTTTCAGGTGATAAAGCAGTTTATGAATTAAAAGTAATAAAACAGGAAACAGCAGCTCAGCCGGTAACAGATTTAGAAAAGGCTGATTCCGGTGAAGAAGGGTTAAACACGCAGAATGTGCAGGAAACAGAGGAAAAGGGTGGATTTGCTCTAACAGGAAGAATGGCTGCATTGTTTGCAGGTTTAACCGTGGCATTAATTCTTTTGCTCAGTGTACAGTTTCTTCTCTCCCATAAGAAAAAAATGAGAAAAAAGAAAAACAGGAAAAAAGCCGCGCCAGAACTGCAAGTTTCTTCTGAAGAAAAGACAGAAAACATAGAATTATTGGGTGTAGAGGAAGAACTGCCGGTTGTAGATAACAGAGAAATAGAAATCGCTGTAAAACATGTGACCATGGAATTTAAAAAAGAAAAAGATGAGTCCAGCAGTATCAAAGAACTGGCAGTTCGGACATTAAAGGGACAGCGCCACGTGGAAAAATTTAAAGCGCTGGACGATGTGAGTTTTACAGTGAAAAAAGGTGAGGTTGTAGGGATTATCGGAACAAATGGTTCCGGAAAAAGTACGATTTTAAAGATTATTTCAGGTGTGCTTACGCCCACGAAAGGAACGGTAGAAGTTGACAGAAGTAAGATTCAGCTGCTTACTTTGGGAACCGGTTTTGATTTTGAACTTACTGGAAGAGAGAATGTATATCTAAATGGCGCAGTGATTGGCTATACCAAAGAATTTATAGATGAAAAATATGACGAAATTGTAAAATTTGCAGAGCTGGAAGGGTTCATGGAAGAGAAAGTCAGAAATTATTCCTCCGGTATGGTTTCCAGATTAGGTTTTGCCATTGCAACGGTACGTGATACTCCGGAAATTTTGATTTTAGATGAAGTGCTCAGTGTCGGGGATATGTTCTTTAGGAAAAAGAGTGAAAGACGTATCAAAGAAATGATGCGAGGAGGTTCTACCGTTCTTATTGTATCGCATTCGCCATCAGTAATTAAAGCGAACTGCTCTAAAGCAGTGTGGATTGAAAAAGGAGTGCTTAAGGCAGTAGGTCGTGCAGAAGATGTTTGCCGTGCATATGAAAAAATGAATGGTTAGGTTGTAAAAGAATGCAGATTATAGAAAAAATATATAATGTAGCAGTGAATCAAAATCCGGAAATTGCTTTTCGATATCAGAGATATCGAAAAAAAGTTTCCGGTAAAGGAAGAATACGAGCCTGGATTTATCTTATAAAACTGAATATACAATATCATGTTTTTAAGAAGAATCCGGCAGGAAGTATTGGAACTGATGAATTTTATGAAAACAAAAAGCTGAACCGTAAACAGAGTGAATCAGTAGAGCAGAAAAGAGATACACCAAAAGAACTGGTGGAAAAATTGGTGCAATATGATGTGATTTCCTTTGATGTGTTTGACACACTGATTTTCAGACCTTTTTCCGAACCGGGTGATTTGTTTCATATGGCAGGGCAGAAGCTGGAATATATGGACTTTGCCAGAATCCGTATGGAAATGGAAGAGAAAAGCAGAAAGAAAAAGCAGAAATATCAGGGAAACAGAGAAGTAAGCTACGAAGATATCTGGCAGACAATGGAGGAAGAAACAGGCATTCCAAGGGAGATGGGAATGCAGGCAGAATGGGAATGTGAGAAAACCTACTGTTTTGGAAATCCGTACATGTTGGAAGTCGTTGGAGCATTACAGAAGCTGGGGAAAAAAATGATAGTTATCTCAGATATGTACCTCGGCGAAAAGTATCTGAAGGAATTGCTGAGAAACTGTGGGTATCCGGAATTTTTTTCTTACTTTGTTTCCTGCGACTATGGAGCGTCTAAAAATCAGGGAAATCTATATGAGATTGTAAAAGAAAAAACAGGCAGAAAATTTACTTATATTCATATAGGTGATAATAAAGAATCGGATATAAAGCAAGCCAGACAGCATCAATTTGATACCTGGTATTACCCGAATGTCAATGGACTTGGAAGAAAGTACCGTGCAGAAGATATGTCTGCGATTATAGGAAGTATGTACAGAGGACTGGTAGACGCGCACTTGCACTGCGGCATTTCCTCTTATTCCAAAGCCTATGAGTTTGGTTTTGTATATGGCGGATTGTTTGTTTTGGGATATTGCAAATGGATTCATGATTGGGCTGAAAAATATGAGATAGATAAAATTCTGTTTTTGGCAAGAGATGGGGAGATTCTGAGTAAAGTATACAGGAAAATGTATCCGCAGGAAACTCAGAAATGGAATTATGTATACTGGTCCCGTTTAGCCGCTGTGAAAATGTCTGCAAATTATTATAAATATGATTATTTTAGAAGATTTTTATACCATAAAGTAAATCAGAATTATACTATGAAACAAATATTTGCTTCTATGGAATTAGAAGATATGCTGCCTGAAATGGAGGGGTATACAGAAGAGGCTGTATTAACCGACAGAAATGTGGAAATAGTAAAAGAATTTCTGCAAAAACATTGGAATGAGGTATTACGTCATTATGAGGGGCAGATTGCAGCAGGAAAAGAATATTACGAACCAATTTTAAGAAACTGTAAAAGAGCAGTAGCAGTTGATGTGGGCTGGGCCGGAAGCGGCGCTATCGCATTAAATTATGTAGTAAATCATATCTGGAATTTAAACTGTGAGATTCTTGGATTGATTGCAGGCTCCAATAGCATTCACAATCAGGAGCCGGATGCAAGTCAGGGATTTTTCTACGAACAGAAATTAGACAGTTACATGTTTTCTCAGACAAAGAACAGAGATGCGTGGAAAGTACATAATCCCGGAAAAGGACACAATGTCATTGTGGAATTACTGTTATGTTCAGAGTCCCCTTCCTTCCGAGGATTCACAGAGAAAGAGGAAAGATATTGTTTTTGTGAAAAAAGGAAAGAAATTCATGTGCAGGAAGTGCAGAGAGGAATTTTGGATTTTGCAGAAATATTTCAGGAGAGAATCGGAACTGTTCCGGAGATAAGCGGCAGAGATGCCTTTGCCCCTATTGAACTTTTATATAGAAATCAGGAGTGGTTAGAAGATGTTATATCCTTGGAAAAATTTCAGATGAACTTAGAATAGGTAGAAATATGGTTATACAAAATTTTTTATTTCCAGATGAAGTGTGCAAGGCTCAGGAACTTTATTTTCGGAAAACAGGCACAGCAAACAGAACAGCAGAAGGTATAACGTTGCTGGCAGGAGAAGCGCTGCAGACAGATACCTATATGAATGCACTTGATATAGGGTATTGGAAGAAGTATACGAATTTAGAGAATGTAATACTTGAATTGCGAGTACAAGGTGATTTTAAATTCCTTATAGAGGTTCTTGAAAACAGAGAGGAAAACAGACTTGTTTATGAGCATGAGTATCACCTGGAAAGTGCAAAGACCATTTGTATCAATATACCAGAAGAAATAAGGAGTGGAACTCTTTACTGGAAAGTATGTGCTAAAAGTTCTGTAAAATATTACGGAGCAAGATATATATGTGTACAGGAACATGAGAAAAGAGATGTTCGCCTTGCATTAAATATTTGTACATATCACAGACAGCAGCAATTAGAAAAAAACCTTCGAAAAATATCAGAAAGCTTCTTTTTCCAGTCACAGACAGAATTTTATGGAAAACTGCATGTCTTTGTTATTGATAATGGACAAGATTTTGTCAGTCCTATGGATAGTGACTATTTAAAAGTTTTTCAAAATTCTAATGCCGGCGGAGGAACCGGAGGTTTTACCAGGGGTCTGGAAGAGATTCAGAGAGAGCAGCAGACACATGGCTATACACATGTAATTTTTATGGACGATGATGTGGAATTTCAGATGGAAAGTTTTTATCGCTTATATGCTTTTCTTAGTTTGTTAAAGGGGGAATACCAGGACAGACCTATTGCAGGCAGAATGTTCCGTTTAGATAAACGAAAGGTTCAGTATACTGCTGTAGAGCGTTGGAATAAAGGAAATATTATTCATATAGGCGGCAATCTGGATATGTGTCTGCAGGAAAATATTCTGGAACAAGAGAGGACAGGGGATTATGGTGGCTGGTGGTTCTGTACTTATCCTATACAGAGTATTTTGCATGGACGTCCGTTTCCTTTTTTTATCCATTGCGACGATGTAGAGTTTGGACTGAGGCAGCAAAAAGAAACTTTAACGTTGCCAGGCGTTCAAGTATGGCATGAAACATATGAATATCGTGAAAACCCCATTATCATTTACTATGATATTAGAAATGCGCTTGTTGTCAATGCTTTGTGGGGACAAGCAGAAGATGGTGAAGAGTTTATCCAAAAATGGAAAGAACGGCTTACAGAATTTCATAATAATCAACGTCAGGATTTGAAGTATTTGTGCACACTGGCAATGTGGCATTTTTGCAGTGGAAGGATTTTCAGAATATCCCGGGGAAAAATACCGCCGTTATGGGTGTGGTTGAGTAAGAAAGAAGCAATATTAAAGTGTGTGACACCTGCATTTCATCGGATTACAGAAAAAAGGGTGAAAAACCAATATTTGCATATTATAAAAAAGTATAAGGAGGATTATAAGAGAAACTATGGCAGTACAAGTTGATGTGTTTGGAAGCTGTGTGGTAAGAGATATTTTTCGTCATACACAGCCAGGAAAGTATAAGGTTTATAAAAGCGCAGGAAATTTGCCCATTACTTCTTTATATGAAAACTCCATCTTTATGGATAAGAAAGAAGTAGATGAATTAAAGATGCCAAGCTATGACAAAGTCATGCTGAGAGCCCAAATGTCCAGAAATCTGCCGGAATTGTTATTAAACAAACGTTCTGAGATTCTGGTGCTGGATTTGGCGGACGAGTTTATGGAACGCTGTGAAATCAAAGGACCAAATGGAATCACGATGTTGGCACAGGCAGAAAATCAAGGGGAATTCCTGGATAATCTTTTTGAAGGAAATGAAAGGTATTTTATTGTAAAGAGATATCCAATGCTGGAAATGGATATGCAGAAAGTGGAAGAAAAGATAAAGAAATTTGCAAAGGATATTCTGTATAGCGAGGAAAATCCCAGAGGATATTTGGAGAGAAATGTGATTGTGGTTGAATCTCTTTATACGCCGGATATTCTGGGAAATGACGGAAATATACATAAGCATGATGGAAAGTATAAGCTGCATGAATATAATGAATGGCTTAGAAAAGTATATCTGATTTTTTATAAGTATTTCCAGAACTGCAAGGTTATTAAGCTGCCGGAGTTTACACATTCCTCACAAAACCATATAAGAGGGACACACCCATTGCATTATATGCAGGATACATATTTCTATTTTGAGAGAGCCTTAGATGTGGCTTGTGGATATTCTCAGGTAAATACGTTGGAGAATCTGTTTAAAGAGCAGTCGCTGAAAAATAGGACAGAAACAAGGGCGGCTAATAGTAGTATGATGTATGAGATAAAAAGACAGATGGATATTTTAAAAAATGATGTGGGAATGTTGAAGCGAGAATATGAACCTATATATATTGATACATTAGGGAGTTGTGTGTCTAGGGATATATTCAGGTATTCTTTTCCGGGAAGGTATAAAATTAATGCATGTATTCAAAGAAATCCTATTACCTGTTTGTACCAGAATAAAATAGCATTAGATTATAAAATCCCTGAGGGGAATATTAAAAAGTATGAAAAAAGAATGTTTGACACAGTTCTGAATCAAGATGCGATAAGACAACTTAAAAACAGTAAAGCTAAAATTTTACTTATAGACTTGGCGGAAGAACGTCTTGGAAGATGTAAAATAAAATCTGAAAATAATGAAATGTTTTTGCCTATATGGTCTAAAGTTGATAGAATTTTTGAAAATATTAGTAAAAATCCTAAATTACATATTGATAAAAATATTTCTCCACTTGATATAGAAGAAAAAGAAATTAGAAGAAAATTCCAACAATTTGCTGAAGATATAACTTGGTCAGAAAATAATCCTAAAGGATATCGACAAGAAGATATATATGTAATAGAGGCAATGTATGCAGAAAAAGTATTATCAAATAACGGAAAAGCGCGGGATTATGTAGGTAATTATCAAGTACAGAAATACAATCAATGGTTTCGAAAATTATATACTATTTTATATGAATATTTACCAAATTGTAAGAAAATTAAATTACCACCGCTTACATACGCTTCAGAAAATCATATATGGGGCGGCGCACCACTTTATTATACTGATGATATATACGTATATATCGCGAATGTGATAGATTCTCTTACAGGAGCAACAATGATAAATACACCAGAGAATTTATTTAAAGAACAAAAGTTGAAAAACAGGTTAAAAACAAGAGTGTTAAATAGTGAGAAACTTTATTGCATTGATAAAATGCAACAAAAAATAAGAGAGTTAGAAGCAAATATAAATAAAATAGTTTACGAAAATCAAAGCAAATAAATTTGTTCTTATTTAACAATTATTGGAAAATTATATGAGGAGAATACAAAATGAAAGATACTATCGAGAGATTAAATAAAGAGTTATGTACAGGTTGTGGTGCATGTTATAATAAATGCCCTGTAAATGCTATTGATATGGTATTCGATTCCGAGGGATTTATATATCCTAAAGTTAATCAAGAACTATGTATAAATTGTAAACAGTGTCAAAAAGTTTGTCCAGAACTTAACGTGGAAAAAGCAGAGATTATGAAGCACCAAGAGGGAGCTTGCTATGCTATGATGGCAGAAAACGAGATAAGGCAAGTGAGTTCGTCTGGCGGTATGTTTACCTTGATGGCAAATGTTATTTTAGAGGAAAATGGTATTGTATGTGGGGCAGCATATACAGAAGATTATATGGAAGTGAAACATATTATAATTAACAAAAAAGAAGACTTGCCTAAATTAAGGGGATCTAAATATGTTCAAAGTAGCACAGAGAATGTATATAAGAAAATAGATGAAGTATTAAAACAAGGACAAAAAGTTTTATTTGTTGGATGTCCATGTCAGGTAGCAGGTTTGTATTTCTTTTTAGGAGGAGATAGAAATGGGCTATATACAGCAGATTTGGTGTGCCATGGAGCAAATTCAGTAACGGCATATCAATCTTTTGTGCAGGAAACAGCAGATGGAAAAGAAATCAAAGAAGTAAATTTTAGAGATAAAACGGTTTATGGTTGGTCAACACCTACTACAATTTATTTTAAAGATGGAACAGTTTTTAATGCTGCATGGAATCAGTCAAAATGGAATGACGGATTTTTAGGAGGGATTATTAATAGAAAATGTTGTAAACAATGTCGATATGCAAACCGCAATCGTGTGGGGGATATTACATTGGGAGATTTTTGGCAGATACATCGTTGGGATAAAACTTGTAATGACTGGAAAGGAACATCTTTGGTCCTTGTAAATACGGAAAAGGGTAAAGAAATTTTCGAAAAGGTAAGACCACAGATGAAATTATGCAAAGAAGCACCCTTGGATTTTGCAGTAAAATACAATGGACAATTAGTTAGACCTAATAAAGCACATCCAGGACGTAAGTTTTTCTTTAATCATTTAGAAAAAGATGGTTACCATAAATCTTTGTGGTATGGACAAAAATGGAGATATGATGTAGGACTTGTTGGTTGGTGGTTTGCAGCTAATTATGGAAGTGTGTTAACATATTTTGCATTAGGAAAGATTCTAGATGATATGAATTTGTTAGCAATTATGCTCAGGATTCCTAAACTTGACGGAGGACAATGGGAACCGGTGACAGAAAATAATATAAAATTTATGGAAAAACATTTTCCTGTATCAAAAGAGAGGTCAATAGATGAAATGCAAGAATGTAATCGCTTTTGTGATTCATTTATGGTGGGTTCAGATCAATTATGGGTACAGAGTTATGTCGGATTGGTTGGATACACATTTTTCCTTGATTTTGTTGATGAGAACAAAAAAAAGCTCGCATATGCAACCTCACTTGGATATGCAGAGTATAAAGGTACAGATGAGGAAAAAGCAATTGCAAGTGCATATTTGCAGCAATTTGATGACATTTCAGTGCGGGAATCTTCAGGAGAAGAAATTTGTCATAAGAGCTTCGGGGTAGAGGCAGTTAGGCGATTGGATCCAGTTTTTCTTTGCGATATAAAACATTATGACGAGTTAGCAAGTCAGGCAAAGGTAGAAACAGAAGGAGAGTATATGCTTTGTTATATTCTAGATCCAACTCCGGAGAAGAAGGAAGCAGTGAAATATCTAGAAGAAAAGTTGGGACTAAAGGCAAAAGTAGTTTTAGATATGAAAACCTTTAATTCTAGTAAAGAAAAGTGGGGACAGAAAAATGTTGTAGACAATGTAGGAATTGAAGATTTTGTTAAGCTAATAAAAGACTGTAAGTATTTATTTTCAGATTCTCATCATGGTATTTGTTTTGGTCTTATATACCATAAAAATTTTATTTGTATTGCAAATAAATCAAGAGGATATACAAGATTTGAGTCATTGTTCAATTTGTTGAAGATAAGAAATCATATGGTAGATAATGCACGGGAAATTATTGGTAATGATATTCTGTTAGAGAATATTGATTACAAAAGTGTGGATACCATTCTGGAAGAAGAGAAAAAGAGTTCTCTGGAATGGCTTACAACAGTATTAAATAAAGAAAAGAAAGAAAATGAATCTAAGAATACTTTATTAGTAAAAACATTAAATAAACTTCATAGATTAGAAAGAGAAAATAAGAAGTTGAAAGAAATTTAATAGAAATTTACAAAGGGGAAAGAATGAAAATGAAAAATGTCAAATTGCTAATATGCTATCATAAGCCAGCAACATTATTTAAAGATGAAATTTTCACACCGATTCATGTTGGTCGTGCTAATGCAAGAAAAAAGGCAGCACCAGGAGATAAAAACTACCAATGGATGTTAGACAATATGATAGGGGATGATACTGGGGAAAATATTTCAGATCGAAATGGCTGTTACAATGAAATGACCAGTTTATATTGGGCGTGGAAGAATTATGATAAATTAGGAAATCCGGATTATATTGGGCTTATGCACTATAGACGTCATTTTGTCTTTAGAGAAGATGAAAAAATAGTATATAACATTGAAAACTTTGATGAAGAAAGCTATTTAAGGGAAATTAATTATTCACCGGAAAAAGTCTACAATATGTTAGAGGGCTGCGATTTTATTACGCATATAGGAAAAGTCATTAATGTATATAATCATTATATTGAAAATCACAGACAGGAAGACTTAGATTTAGCAGTTGACATTATGCTGGAAAAATATCCGGAATATAAGGAAATAACAAAAGAATATTTTGCAGGAGATTACAGTAACTTTTGCAATATGTTTATTATGAATAAAAAGTTATTTTTCCAATATTGTGAATGGATTTTTGACATTCTGGAAGAATTTGAAAAACGTGTAGATGTTAGTGAAAAAAGATTCTTTATTTCGGAACGTTTAACCGGTATTTTTATAGCAAAATTGATGGCAGATAAAAGTTTAAAATATAAGGTGCTTCCTATCTCCTTTATTGAAGATCCGGTAAAGATACCAATTGCAATGCCTGTAAGCAGAGAGAAACTGTTCCAGGTAGGAACAACAATGACATCTATTTTAGAAGCTGCAAAAGGATATAACCAGTTTCAGTTTTATCTGTTAAATGATGGCCATTTGGAAGCACATGAAAGACAAAAATTTGACGAATTTGAGAAAAAATATTCTTATTGTAAAATAGAATTTATTGATACGGATGTGAAGGAAGAATTTTATCCGCTTTATGTATCTGAGGCATTATCAGGTATCAATAAATGCATATACATGTCTGGGAATATTGTTGCACTTCAGGATTTAGGGGAATTCTATCGAATCTGTAGTACTGATGATTACTATGCAGTAGGGACATCATTAAAAGATTATGATGTAAAGGCTCAGAAGAAAGAACTTTCTTCCTATATTCTTGTCCTGAATTGCGGAAGGCTCAGACAGCATAAGATGTGGGAGAAATCCGAAAATGATATAAATGCCGGTAAACATGGAATGGAAATTTTTAACCGGTTTTGTGAAAATCAGATAGGATATATTCCATGGTATTTTGTCACCAGAGATAGAGAAAGAGATGCAAAGAACTCCATATTACATGCAGCACAAACAAGAGGAGATATTCAACTGCAGGCTACATGGAGAGCATTGTTGGTATACGATGAAATAGAACCATGGATTGACAGTCAGGGAGTTTATAGTATTTTTTGGTGGGATAATGCTATGAAGGTACCACCAGTATTTGGATTTATGGCGCCGAATTCAAGAGCGATAAAAGTTTTATATACAAAACAGCAGAAAGAAATCAACGAATGGGGACAAGCAAACTGGCAGCCTTCTCATGAGGTGGAACAAGTGCAGCAACCAGTACCAGAGTATCATCCAGTACCAGAAGAAAATATAAATGCCGGAAACGAAGAATGGAGAAATTATAGCTTGTTGGGAAAATTAACATTTTTCTATCAGCACAATGGCTTAAAGAAAACAATTACATATTCATGTGGTAAAGTGATTAAAGGGATTACAGGGAAAGGAAGTAAATAGACATGGCGCAACCATTAGTATCGGTATTAATACCAGTTTATAATGTAGAAGAATATCTTGAAAGATGCTTGGATAGTGTTTTAAATCAATCATTAACCAGAATAGAAGTCATTTGTGTAAATGATGGTTCTACAGATAAAAGTCTGGAAATCTTAAAAAAATATCAGGAGAATGATTCTAGAGTTATTATTGTAAGCAAAGAAAATGGAGGGCTTCCTTCTGCCAGAAATGCAGGAATTGAAAGAGCCAGAGGAGAATATATTGGTTTTGTGGATTCTGATGATTATGTACAGCCGGATATGTTTGAGAAACTTTATAACACTGCAAAAAAGGAAAAATCAGATGTAGTGGTATGCGGCGCCAATATTTTGCCGGAAACGCCAAGGGCAAGTGATTGGCTGTATGCATGTCTTTCTCCCGGATATAGAAAATATGATAAATTTGATGCAAATATGTTGTTTCATGATATGACAGTGACACCATTTCTTTGGAGAACTTTAATTAAAAAGTCTTTAATAGATAAATATAATCTGCGTCTGAATGAAACGATTATGATTGGAGAGGATAAAGCTTTTCAATGTAAAGTATATCCTTTAGCAGAGTCTATTACTGTTATTCCGGATAAATTATACAATTATTTTTGGTGCAGAGAAGGTTCTTTGATGAATCAGACTGTTTATGGAGATCCTGAAAAAAAGGTATTAGAACACGGGCGACTGATAGCAGATATTGCTGAAACTGTTATGAAATATCAGGAAAAGGAACATATCAAAGAGGCATTTCTGGAATGGAGTATACCATTTTTATATGATGATTTTATTTTTCTTTCATTAGAAAATAAAGTTGATTTGGCTACGAAAATGATTGACGTATGGAATAAATGTGGTTATCCTGAATATAAGTTTGATATGCCGGAATGGAAACGGGAAATGGTGGATTATTTTGAACAGGTGGCACAGGAAGAAAAGATAATTCCAAGGCTTTCTTTGGTAATTCCAGTCGATATTGAAGCAGAATATCTGGAAGAAACGATAGCTAATATATTAGAACAATCTTTAGAAGAAATGGAAATTCTGCTTGTGAATAATGGTACGAAAAATGAAAATTATGCAATTCTTCATAAGTATTTATTTAAGGATAAGAGGATTCGTCTTTTAAATATAGCGCATACTTCTTATGCAGAAGCCTTGAATAGAGGAATGAATCTTGCAAGAGCAAAATATATCACCTTTATGGAAACATATGATTGGTATGAAAATAAAAGCAGCTTGAAAGAATGGATTGAGTACACAGAATCCGAAAATGTAGATGTATGTGGAAGCATGTATTGTATGAAAAATGTTCCAGGAGCATTGGCTGGAGAATATCGTAGTATTTCTAATCCGGAAGAAAATATTGGGAAATATTTAGAAAGTGATTTTCACAGTATGATTTTCAGGACAGAGTATTTAAGAAAAAATGAAATACTTTTCCATGAAAGTACAATTTTAACAGGTTTTGAATTTTTGGCATTTGCATGTCTGCATACAGAGCGTAGGGCTTGGTATCAGAATATTACCTATATACATCGTAACATACACAGACCAGACTGGATAAGTACAGAAAAATGTAAAATTGTTTTAAACATTTTTGTGAAATTAATGAGATTATCAATAGAAAAGAACTGTGCATATTTACAGGTGAAAATTCTTGAAATGTTAAATGGAGATGAATTAGGAAAAATTATTGTTAATAATACAAGAGCATTTAAAGCTTCGCCATCTGAATTCCCAAATGGTGAAAACAGTCAAGTAGAAGCTGTAGATTCACTCTTAAGAATAGCAAGTTTAACAAATGTAGATTTTCTGAAAAAACATGGATATTCTGTAGAAAAAACATATATTAAAACTTTATACGAAGTAATAAAAGAACGACAGAAGTTTTTGGCTGAATTATCCAGTCAGAGATAGCAGAGAGGAAGAAACAATGAAATACGATTATTTAATAGTAGGAGCCGGTCTTTTCGGCGCTGTTTTTGCTCACGAAGCAAAGAAAAAAGGAAAAACGTGTCTGGTTATTGATAAGCGTGACCATATTGCAGGTAATATTTACTGCGAGGAAATCGAAGGAATCAATGTACACAAGTACGGAGCGCACATTTTCCACACCTCTAATAAGGAAGTCTGGAACTATATCAATCAGTTTGCAGAGTTTAATAATTATATCAACTCTCCGGTTGCAGTATACAAGGACGAGCTTTACAACCTGCCTTTTAACATGAATACTTTCAGTAAAATGTGGAATATCCGTACTCCACAGGAGGCAAAAGCTAAAATTGCCCAGCAGGTAGCAGAAACGGGTATTACAGAGCCAAAGAACCTGGAAGAACAGGGATTATCTTTGGTTGGAAAAGATGTTTTTGAAAAGCTGGTAAAAGGCTACACAGAGAAACAGTGGGGCAGGGATTGCAAAGACCTTCCGGCCTTTATTATCAAACGTCTTCCGGTGCGTTTTACCTATGATAATAATTATTTTAATGACCGTTTCCAGGGTATTCCTATGGGCGGTTATACCAGGATTGTAGAAAAGATGCTGGAAGGTGTGGACGTAAAGACAAGTACAGATTATTTCGAATTTATCAAGGAAAATTCAGATGTGGCAGAGAAGACAGTCTTTACGGGTATGATTGATGAGTATTTCGGCTACAGATTGGGGGCTTTGGAATACCGTTCCGTGCGTTTTGAAACAGAAGTGCTGGATACAGACAATTACCAGGGAAATGCGGTAGTAAATTATACGGAGAGAGAAGTGCCGTATACCCGAATTATTGAACACAAGCATTTTGAATTTGGCAAACAGGAAAAAACAGTGATTTCCAGAGAATATTCTTCTGAATGGAAGGTAGGCATGGAGCCTTATTATCCGGTAAACAATGAACAGAATAACAAACTTTTTGAAGAATACAGGAAACTGGCGGTTCAAGAAAAAAATGTTATCTTTGGCGGACGTCTTGGAAACTATAAATATTATGATATGGATAAGGTGATCGAGGCTGCATTGGAAACTGCAAAAAAAGAACTGGTATAAAGATTTAAAGTGGAATGACAACAGAGCTTCATCAGTGCGTTGGCATTGGTGAGGCTCTGACTAAATACAAAGGAGAAATGAAAATGGTAAATCCAGTTACAGTAATGAAAATGTTAAACGAGAGAAAAAAATTTATGGCAAACCACCCGCACTTTTTTGACTTTTTTGTAAATGCATTTGGAAAAGGTGTGGATAAAGATACAGAGATTGAACTGAGCATTCGAAGACCGGGGGAAGAAACAGCGTCCTCTAAAATCAAAATTAAGGAGTCTGATTTGAAGCTGTTTC
>ENA-ORTP01001355-ORTP01001355.1-human-gut-metagenome-genome-assembly--contig:-NODE-1355-length-25360-cov-2.933294_pt1 | contig 25360 bp, 21 predicted proteins | sample MGYA00241913_ERZ509190 | MGnify/ENA primary metagenome ERZ509190 (study PRJEB26280, sample SAMEA2338839) | human gut metagenome | biome: human gut; feature: human-associated habitat; material: faeces...
AACCCGTTCCATATCGGCGTCATGATCTTCTTCGGCGTGATCGGTTATCTGTTCTGGAAGTTCGGCCTGCCCCAAGCGCCGCTGATCCTTTCAACGATCCTCGGGAGCATGATGGAGAACAACTGGATGTCGAGCATGGTTTACGCCGACGGTTCGCTGGCAGTGTTCATCAAGCGTCCGATCAGCCTGATCCTGCTGATCCTCTCCGCGGTTTTCCTGATCTGGCCGCTTGTGCAGAGGACGAGAGAGTTCTTCAAACAGCGCAAGGCGGCGTAGAAGCGCAGAAGAAAATGTAATTAAGCGGGCAGAAAAGTTGTTTTAATAAAACGGCAACGATCGTTTTTGCCCGCTTTTATGTCAAGCGTAAAAGATGAATAAGGAAACAAGGAAGCGAGTGACATGTCATTAAAGAAATTGAGCGATAAGCTGATTCTCCTTGTAGGTGCGATTCTAACTCTATTTCAGATTTATACGGCTGCTACAATGCCCTTTCCGGGTATGCAGCAAAGAAGCATTCATCTTGGCTTAGGACTGGCTCTTGTTTTTCTTGTAAAATCGAAGGCAAAGAAACCTGAGCATCAAGATTTGGCTTTATTGCTTGGGATAATTCTTGCTGTTGTGTCTCTTGTAGCGTGCTTTAACGTAACGTGGCAGTGGCTTGATATGGCGGAGCCAATGCGTTTAACCTTCCCTGAGACGGAAGACTTTGTTTTTGGAACGACGCTTATTTTGTTAGTTCTCTTTGGAACCTGTAAGGTCACAGGGATTGCGATGCCATTAATAGCGATTTTTTTCCTTGCCTATGCCTATTTTGGAAAGCACGTTCCCATCGCAATGTTCCGTCATCCTGGTGTAAGGTTTTCTCAGTTAATTTCAATGGGATATATGGGAACGGAAGGAATTTTCAGCAGCATTTTAGGAGTTTCTACAAATCAGGTTTTTATTTTCCTTCTGTTTGGGCAACTGCTTGACTCTTTAGGCGGAGGAGCGTTCTTCCTCGACTTGGCGAATAGCGGATTTGGCAGAGTGAGAGGCGGTCCCGCGAAAGTTTCCATTTTCGGCAGCGCTTTATTTGGATCTATCAGCGGCAGCGCCGTGGCTAACGTTGTTGCAACCGGAACGATAACGATTCCCTTGATGCAGGAAGTCGGATATACTCCCGTTTTTGCAGGAGCCGTCTCTGCAGTGGCTTCAACCGGCGGCCTTATCATGCCTCCTGTCATGGGTGCGGCTGCATTCATTATGGCTGATATTCTGGGAATTCCTTATTGGGATGTCTGCAAAGCAGCCGCAATTCCCGCGATTCTCTATTATCTAGCGCTTTATCTCTGCGTGGATTTTCGCGCGGCATCGCTAAATATGCGTGGGCTGCCTGAGAATGAGATCCCCAAGTTTAAGGATGTTATAAAAAAAGGCGGCTTCATTTACATTACACCGCTTGTCCTTCTGGTTTATGTATTGGGAGCTCTTCAGTATCCGGCTGATAAGGCTTGTTTCTACTGCTGCTGTTTGCTGATCGTTCTGTCTCTTACAAAGAAAAAACTGCGGAAAGTTCTTGCTAAAGATTGGCTTACAATCCTTGTAAAAACAGCTCGCAGTTCTATGACGGTAATTATGGCGTGCTCTTGCGCCGGACTGATTCTGCTTGCTCTTCAGACCTCGGGCTTAATTCTTAAACTCGCGAATATTCTTGTTGCTCTTGCGGGTGGGAGACTGTGGCTTTTGCTGATCCTTGTTATGCTGTGTTCCATCATTATGGGGATGGGTCTTCCCGCGTCAGCTTGCTACATTATCCTGGCGATCCTCGGAGCGCCTGCTATTGTCTCTTTAGGTGTGCCTCCCGTTGCGGCGCATCTGTTCGTTCTGTTCTTTGGATCGATGTCGGCGATTACTCCGCCTGTGGCTATGGCCGCATTTGCTGCCGCCCCGATTGCAAAAGCTTCGTCGGCGCGCATTGGGTACGCCGCATGGTGGATGGGGCTGCCTGCGTTCTTAATCGCATTCTGCATGGTTTTCCAGCCCGCGCTCGTAATGATCGGCTCTTTGTGGCAGATTGGACTTGCCGTTTTTTTCTGCGTTGCCGGCGTATTTTGCATGACGGTCGGCCTTCAGGGATATTTCCTCTCTCGCGTATCAGTTTTGCGCCGCGTCATTTGGATTGTTGCCGGTGTAATGCTGATTGCGCCTGAAACTATCAGTTCGGTGATTGGCCTTGTAATCGGAGTTGTCCTGTATTTTGTTGAAAAGACTCTGAGTAAGAAAGCCGTTGCAGCGTGACGTTATTCAGTCCTAATGGAAGAATAGTTTTCCGGAAAGTGTAAAAATTCCGCTTTCAGGATTTTTATGAATTCCTTGAGGATTGGAGAAAGAGGCTTCTGATCCTGATGAACGACGCAGACGTGCCAGTCTGGGATGTATTGTTTGTCCAGCAGGCAATAAGAAGCCTTCGTGTGATTATCGATGAAGTTTCGCAAGGCGAGGCCTATTCCGGCGGAGGCCATACGTTTGATAGTTTCGATGCTTCGGGATTTGAAGACTATCGGCGGGTTGATCCCGGCGGTTTCAAAGATTTTTTCCGCGACCTGATTCATTCGCTGGCCTTCGGCGCTTTCAATGAAAGGTTCTTTTCCTAAAAGTTTGATGTCGATGTGCGGCAGGGGGGCGCCGTCTTTTTTGTAGAAGAATTTTTCAAGATGGTGCCCTTTCTGCATCATGAGAAGCACCTGCCCTTTAAAAAGAGGTTCGTAGGCGAGTCCCTGAATGGCGGTCCCCGTAAAGGGGAGAATGGCCGTGTCGAGTTCGCCCGATAAGACGAGGCATTCAAGTTCGGCCGAGGTTCTTTCAAGAACTTGAAGTTCGACATTGGGGTGAAGCCGCGAGTAAATCTTTTTGATGCGGGTAAACATGTACGATCCGAGGTACAGCGTGATCCCTAAGAGGATGCGCCCTGCGTCGTTTTTTAAGATGTCTTGGATTTCGTTTTCAAGGTCTCGCGAGATCTGAAGGATTTTGAGCCCGGCGGCGACGAAGCGTTCACCTGCATAGGTGAGGCGCATGGAGCCGGAAGAGCGGTCAAATAAGGGCACGCCGAGGTGTTTTTCGATTTTTTTCAACGATTGAGTGAGCGAGGGCTGCGCAATGTGCAGGGCGCGGGCCGCCTTGGTGACGCTGCCTTCGCTTTTGATCGAGAGAACGTAATTGATTTCGCGCAGGTTAAGCTCCATGTGTCCTGTTCCCCTCTGCCGAGACGGAACGTTTCCCCCTTGCCGTGAACGTTAAATGATTTTTTGATGTGCTGAAAAAGGAGCCTTATGATGGCAGAAAATTTGACAATATCAGAACAAATGGCGGAATTTGCTTTAAGCCTTATGTATGAGCAGATTCCCCTGAATGTGATTGATTATGGAAAAATGCTCCTGATGGATACATTCGGAGTCGCGATGTCGTGCCAAAAACTGCCTCATGCCGAGGCGGTGAAGAACGCTCTGCTTGAGCTGAAGTCCCCGGCTGTCTGCACTTTGTGGGGCGGAAGGGACAAGGCTTCGCTTGCCGACGTGGCTCTGTATAATTCTTCGCTGATTCACGGCGCGGATTACGACGATACGCATGTGGCCGCTATTGTGCACCCGAGCGCCGCCGTGACGAGCACGGCAGTGACCGTGGGCGAGCATGTGAACGCCTCCGGGCGCGATATGATGACGGCAATTGTAGCGGGCTGGGAGATAATTGTTCGCCTCGGTTTGGCTGCAAAAGGGAGATTCCACGATGTCGGCTATCACGGAACGGGGATCGTCGCGCCGTTTGCCGCAGCGTGCGTTGCAGCAAAGCTGATGGGGTTTTCCAAAGAAACTCTGGTCAACGCGCTGGGCATTTGCGGAAGCCAGTCGGCGGCCCTTCAGGAGTTTTTGAACGACGGTTCGTGGACGAAAAAGATCCATCCGGGCTGGGGGGCTCACAGCGCGATTTATGCGCTTCTGATGGCCAAGCACGGGTACGTTGGCCCGAAAAGGGTTTTTGAAGGCAAGTTCGGAATGTGGAAAACACACGTGGGCGACATCGACGGCCTTCAGGAAGAATTTAGGGACATCGGAAAAGTTTGGCATACGCCCGAGATCGCGTTTAAGATGTACCCTGTATGCCACATGACCCATTCATTTATCGATTGTATGCTTGCTCTTCAGAAGGAATACGGATTTACGGCCGATGATATTCAGTCAGCCGAGTGCCGCATTGAAAACCGCTGCTACAAGATCGTGTGCGATCCGCGCGAGGCGAAGATTCATCCGCAGAGCGATTATATGATGCGCTTCAGCCTGCCGTACGTCGTGGCGATCGCGGCGATCAAAGGCGCGGTCGGCCCGTGGGAGGTCAATATGAAGTACGCGAAAGACCCCGCAGTTCTCGATCTGATGTCGCGGATTCAATGCGTGCCCGATGAGAGCAAGCGCAATCCCGGCCGGTTCCCCGGCTGGCTCAAGGTCGTGACAAAAGACGGGCATGAATATGTCAAGGATCAGCGGTATGAATTGGGGACGCTGCAGAATCCTATAAAAATTGAGAACGTTATTGCTAAATTCAATAGCAATCTAATTCCATTTTACACCAAAAATGAGATTCAGGTATTAGTCAATAAAATCAAAGATTTCGATAAGCTTTCAAATGCGGAAGAACTTATTCAGTGTTTTGTGAGTTCGCAGTCGGAATAAAAAGTTTAGTCTAATTTATGGAGGAGAACATGGGACAGACTCTTGTTGAAAAGATTTTAAGCGAAAATGTGGGCAGATCCGTTAAAGCGGGCGAAACCGTTGTTGTAGACGTAAACTTTGCCGCGCTTCATGACGGCTCGGGGCCTCTGCTTGTCCGTCTGATGAAGGAGAGAGGATACGATAAAGACCCGGTTTTTGATCCCAGAAAAGTTCTTTTTGCGAACGAGTTCGGCCCTGAGTCGACGCGCGAAGTTGCAAACGAGCACGCGCTGTGCCGCGAATACGCGAATTCTCATCATTGCTTCTGGGAAGAGGGAGCCACGGGGCACGTTCACGCTCACGTGTATGAATCGTACCTGAAATGCGGCACAGTATGCATTATCGGCGATTCGCATACGACGGTTCACGGCGCGTTCGGTTGCTTTGCGACGGGCTGCGGTTCAACGGACATGGTCGCGGTGACTCGTTTCGGCAAAACGTGGATCAGGGTTCCGGCAACGTTCCACGTTAACGTGACGGGAAAACTTCCCAAGGCCGTTTATTCTAAAGACATTATGCTGAAGCTCGCAAGCATCATTAAATCTGATCAGGCGATTTATAAATCGCTGGAGTTCCGCGGCGATACGATCCACTCTCTTTCGCAGGAAGCGCGCCTTACGATCACGAGCATGGGCGTTGACCTTGGCGCGAAAAACGCGATCATGGAAACAGATGACCATACGCGCGAATTTTTGCGCCAGATGGGCCGTGAGGAAGATTACCGCGAAATCGTTGCCGATGATGACGCGAATTACGAGCGCGTGATCGATATTGACGTGACGAAGCTTGAACCGCTGGTTTCCAAGCCGCATTATGTTGAAAACGTCGATCTTGTGAAAAACTGCGAGGACGAGAAGGTCAATCTGATTTACCTCGGCAGCTGCACGAACGGGCGCATTGAAGATATGCACATCGCCGCCGATATCCTTCGCGGCAAAAAGGTCGCCAAAGGCGTGCGCCTTCTTGTGATCCCCAACTCGCGCTATGTTTATCATGAGTGCCTGCGCGACGGCACGCTTTTGACTCTTGCCGAGGCGGGCGCGATGATCGAGGCGCCGAATTGTGGCCCGTGTATGGGCGTTCATCAGGGAATTCCGAGTGACGGCGAAGTGGTTGTGGCGACTCAGAACAGAAACTTTAAGGGCAGAATGGGCAATCCCACGGCGAGGATTTATCTTTCCAGCCCTGCGACCGCAGCGGCGACCGCCCTTACCGGACATATCACCGATCCCCGCAAAGTTATGGACTAGCCAATTGAAAGGAAGAATATAAAATGATTCGTGATCACATTCAAGGCAAGGCGTGGAAGTTTGGCAGCAATGTCAGCACGGATTCAATCGCTCCCGGGCGTTTGATTTCATTAAGAGCGAATCCGCCCGAGTATGCAAAGCACCTGCTTGAAGATACGCGCCCTGAGTTTATTAAAAACGTGAAAAAAGACGATTTTATCGTGGCCGATAAAAACTTTGGTTGCGGTTCCAGCCGCGAGATCGCACCGCTGATTATTAAGGAAGCCGGGGTCGGCGCCGTGCTGGCAAAGTCGTTCGGCCGCATTTTTTATCGCAACGCGATCAATAACGGCATGATCCTGATCGAGTGCGATACGGATAAAATCTCCGACGGCGAGGAGCTTTTTGTCGACATCGCCAACCGCGTGATCCTGAAGCCAAACGATCCGGGCTTTAAAATGCCGTTTACACTTTCAGACAAGGAGATCAAGATTGTTAGTGAGGACGGCCTGCTGAATTATATCGAAAAATATAATTCACTTGATATCTGATCCGATCCGTTCAGGAGCTTGATCATGAACGAGCTGAGGAATCTGGCGCGCTTTATTCTGAGCTTCTGCCTTGAGAACGCGCCTGAAGCAGTGGTGAACGCGGCACATTACTGCGTTCTTGATTCCATGGGCGCGGCTCTCGGCGCGGTTCATTACGGAGAAATTCCTGGCGAGTGCGAGCGTTTTAAAAAATGGTTCGGAACTTCCGCTCCTGTTACCGCTTCCGTGTGGGGGCGCGGCGAAAAAATGACGCCGACGGCGGCGTTGCTGCTGAACGGGATTATGGCTCATGCGCTGGAGCTTGACGATGTCCATACGGGGTCAAAATCTCACGTCGGCGCGGTTATTGTGACAACAGCGTGGACTCTTGCCGACGCTCTTGGAATCGGCGGAAAAGAATTCCTTGAAGCGGTTATCGTCGGTTATGAAACTATGGCCCGGATCGGGCTCGGCATGGACGTTGTCAGCAACCGTAAACGCGGTTGGCATACGACGGGGCTGATCGGGACGTTTGGTGCCGCTGCTGCTGCGGCTCGCCTGTTAAAGCTTAGCGAAGATCAAACGGTGAGCGCTTTGGGAATGGCGGGAAGCCAGTCGGCCGGCCTTTGGGCATTTTTGACCGAGGGCGCGACGTGCAAAAAACTGAGCCCCGCCCGTGCCGCTGTAAACGGCTTGACTTCCGCGCTGCTGGCGCAGGGTGGCATGACGGGGCCGGAACACATTCTTGACGCGGAAGACGGCGGTTTTTACGCGGCCGTGACGGACCGCTTTGATATGTTAAAAGTCGATGCCGAACTTGGAATGCACTACGAGATTTTGAACATCGACAAAAAGCCCTATCCGTGCTGCCGCTCAACGCACCACTCGATTGACGCCGCGCTGATACTCCGCGAAAAATATCATATCGACCCGGAACAGATTGCTTCCGTTTTGGTTGAAACCTATGACGTGGGCGTTCTGCAATGCGGCTTTGCTCATTATCCCTCAAGCTATGTCGAAGCCAAATTCAGCATCGCTTATACCTGCGCGACGGCCTTTGTGCGCGGCAAGGTTACGCAGGCCGAGTTTCGGGGCGGTTTGCTCGAAGATCCGCAGATTAAGCGGATTGCCGAGAACATGAAGGTCATTCCCGATAAGCTGTTTACAAAACGGTACCCCAAACGCTGGGGCAGCCGCATGACGGTTACGTTAAAAAACGACCGCGTCTTGACGCAGCAAATTGACGATATGTCAGGAAGCAAGGCGGCGCCGATGTCGCCCGAACAGGAGCAGGGCAAATTTATAGGCTTGGCGGTTGAGAGTTTCTCATTGGGAAAAGCTCAAAAACTGATGGCTGAGATTCTCAAAATCGAAACGTTAGAGAAATTGCCCGATCTTTCGTAAAATTACTGATCGAAGAGACAAGAATTAATAACAGCTTTTATGACAAGTAAAGTCCTTGTTAAAGGAGTTGTTATATATTTTATAATATATATCGTTTGAAATTTTTTAGCCATTATGCAAAAACAGTATGGATTTTCATTAAAAACATTCATTTGATTTTATTGCGAGGTGTTGATATAGTGCCATCAAATAAAACGAGAAACGAACTTTCATAAAAAAGAAAGCGGGGGATTTTTTATGATTACGTTGATCGATAAGCCGGTCACTCTTTTTAACGGAAAAGTTCTGGTTGCCGAGCCTGAAAAACTTTCAGCCGACGAACTGAAAGCGAGATTAGCTGAAGAAGGGGAGCATCACGAGGGATCTTTGCCCGCTCAGTCAGGCGAGGGCACGATGGCCCGCCGCATCGTCGCCGCGCACGATTCCGATCGTGGCGACGGGCTGCTGCACCTGAAGTTCGACGCGCTGACCAGCCACGACATCACCTACGTGGCGGTGCTGCAGACGGCCATCGCCTGCGGGCTGGAAAAGTTCCCTGTACCCTATGTGCTCACCAACTGTCACAACAGCCTCTGCGCCGTCGGCGGCACGATCAACGAGGACGACCACATGTTCGGCCTCACGGCGGCGCGGAAGTTCGGCGGCATTTTCGTGCCCCGCCACCTGGCCGTGATCCACCAGTATATGCGCGAGGCGATGGCCAAAAGCGGCGGCATGATCCTCGGCACCGACAGCCATACGCGCTACGGCGCGCTGGGGACGCTGTCCGTCGGCGAGGGCGGCCCGGAAATGGTCAAGCAGCTCCTCGGTCGCACCTACGACTTCGCCTGGCCGGGCGTGATCGCCGTCTATCTGACCGGCGCGCCCCGTCCCGGCGTCGGGCCTCACGACGTGGCGCTGGCCGTCATCGGCGCGGTGTTCGCAAGCGGTTTCGTGAAAAACAAGGTCATGGAGTTCGTCGGCCCCGGCGTCTCCAGCTTGAGCGCCGAGTTCCGTCTCGGCGTCGACGTGATGACCACGGAGACGGCCTGCTGGACGTCGATCTGGCGCACCGACGAAAAGATCGCCGAATTTTTCCGCATCCACGGCCGTCCCCAGGACTACGTCCCGCTCGAGCCCGACGCGGCGGCCCGCTACGACGGCGCGCTCGTCGTCGACCTCGGCGCCGTCGAGCCGATGATCGCCGTGCCGTTCCATCCCAGCAACGCTTACACCATCGCCGACTTCAAGGCCAACGCCGGCGACATTCTGCGTCAGGCCGAGCAGGACGCGCGCGAACTGATGGACAATCCCGAGTTGGACATTGACCTGACCGGCAAGCTGCGCGGCGGAACGTTCCACGTCGAACAGGGCGTGATCTGCGGCTGCGCCGGCGGCAACTTCGAGAACCTCGTCGCCGCAGCGCAGATCCTCGACGGCGGCAGCACCGGCTGCGGCGCTTTCGGCCTCAGCGTCTATCCGTCCAGCATGCCCGTCGGCGAGGCGCTGATGAACGGCGGCTGGATGCAAAAACTCATTAACGCCGGGGCGGTCAACTATCCGGCCTTCTGCGGTCCCTGCTTCGGCGCCGGCGAGACGCCCTGCAATCAGGGATTCAGCATCAGACATACGACGCGCAACTTCCCCAACCGCGAAGGCTCCAAGCCCAACGCCGGCCAATGGTCGGCCGTGGCGCTCATGGACGCGCGCAGCATCGCCGCCACGGCGGCCAACGGCGGCACGCTCACCAGCGCTTTCGAGTTCGCCGACCGCCTCGCGGAGCACGAGCCGTACGTCTTCGACGGTGAAATCTACGCCAAGCGCGTCTACAACGGTTTCGGCCGTCCGCATCCGGAGACGGAGCTCCGCTACGGCCCCAACATCAAGCCCTGGCCCGAGATCGCCCCGCTGCCGGAGAATCAGCTGCTGCTGGTCGCCTCGGTGATCGACGATCCCGTCACCACCACCGACGAGCTGATCCCCTCTGGCGAGACCTCGTCGCTGCGCAGCAACCCGCTCAAGCTGGCCGAGTTCACGCTGCAGCGCAAAGATCCAAATTACGTGCCCGCGGCCAAGCGGGCGAAAGCGCTCGAAGAGGCGCGCGCCGCGGCGGTGAAAAACGGCGGCGAGATGCCCGCGGAGCTGAAAAAACTGCTCGACCTCGCCGGAATCGAAGCTGAGCGCGTCGGCCTCGGCAGCCTCGTCTGCGCCGTCAAACCAGGCGACGGCTCGGCGCGCGAGCAGGCCGCCAGCAGCCAGAAAATGCTGGGCGGCCAGGCCAACGTGGCCCGCGAGTACGCCACCAAACGCTACCGCAGCAACCTCGTCAACTGGGGCATGGCCCCGTGGATCGTCGGCGACGCAGACCGCGCCAAGTTCAAAACCGGCGCCTGGCTTTTCATCCCCGGCGTGAGGGCGTTCGCGAGCGGCGACAACACAGAGATCGAGGCCGAACTGCTCGACGGCGGCACGCGCCTCCCCGTGACGCTGTCGCTGCCCGGCGTCACGCGCGGCGAACGGGACATGCTCCTCGCCGGCTGCCTGATGAACGCGTATCGCAACGACAAGTAGCCATAGCAGAGGAAATAAAAGCCGAAGCTTCCGGAGGATAAAATAATCTCTGAAAGCTTCGGCTTTTCGAAGACCATGCCTATGGCTGCTCCGGCTCCTGCTTGTGCTTACGGCGCCGCTGGCTTTACGATGAAAAAGTACACCAAAATGGGATGGTTCTCCCGCGTACTCAAGGCGGTCGTTTTTGTTCTCTAGGCGCCGTTGGTTTTGAACTATCTCCATCAGGACGAGATACTTTGTGAAAACAACAAGTTCCCCCAATGCTGCCGATCGGCAACGTTGGGGGAACGTGTTGTTTTTTGGTCGAGCCCTCTCGAATGATGCGACGTTTCTTTCCGCGAAAGCGCCGCGGCGATTTCAAAATATCACAGCGGGGTGGAAAATCAATTTTCGCTCCGCTGGCTCCGTTCGCGCAGAAAATCCCAGAAGGCTCTGACGGCGCGAAGCTGCAGCGAAGCGGCGCGGCAGTAAGCCCGCGTGTCGCGGCGCAGTTCGCGTTTGCCGGAAGCGAAGAGAAGACGCTCGCGGAACAGATCCGGGCAGCCCTGTGTGTCGAGCCCGGAAAGCAGGCTGTAGCCCAGCCCGCGCCGTACCATCTCCACGCAGATGTCGGAACGGTCGACGACGGTGGAAACGCGCGGCGGCCGGCGGTAGCGCTCCGTCCACCAGCGGTGCAGTTCCGCTTCCAGAGGCGCGTCGGTGGTGATGCGGATCTGCGGCAGTTCGGGCAGACGCTCCAGCTCGACGGGCGCGGCGCTGACGACGTAATAGTAAGGATCGGCGTCGAGAGGCAAACTTTCTTCCCCCCAATCGAACGGTCCGCGCACGATGGCCACGTGGACTTCACCCGCGCTCAGGCGGCGCGCCTGAGCGGCGCTGTGTCCGGTGACGACGTGGACGTCCGCGCCGCGGCAGCGGGCGGAGAATTCTTTGAGAATCCCCGGCAGGCAGGCGCGCGCGTAGGCGTTGGCGCAGGCCAGGCGGATCATGCCGCGCACGTCGGCGCCGTGGTTGTCGATGTATTCGCGCAGCTCCCGCAGACGCTGCAGTTCCTCGGCGGCGTAACGGGCCAGCGCTTCGCCTTCGGCGCTCAGCTCGACGCCGCGCGCTCCACGGACGACGATGGCGCAGTTCAGCTCCTGCTCGATCTGTTGGATGCGCCGCGTCACGGCCGGCTGGGTGACGTACAGCCTCTGCGCCGCGCGCGTGAGATTTCTTTCCGCCGCCAGCGCCGTCAGCAGTGTCCAATCCTTCTCGTTCATGCGCCCCGCCTCCTCTTTTTCGCTTTATTGTAGCAGTCTTTCCCCCAAACGGCGCTATCACGCCAAGCGGATCTGAAAAAGGCCGCCCATGCCGTGACGTTCTGCACGGGGCGTTGGCCGCGACGAAAACGACAAAACCGCGCCCCGAAATTTCGTTTTTCGGGGCGCGGTTTTTTTTGCGTGGCGGAACGTGCCTCTGCCGCTGGTGAAGACCTCGGCGTCGTCATGGCTTTTTCGATTGCGGAACTGGGCGGGAGCGTGTAGAATAACGACACTGGATCGAAACAAAAATTTAAATACGATCGGATAATCTTTAAGAGTTTATTTTAAGGAGGTTGGATGATGGATTCGAAGCAGAAAATTGCCGCCGCGGTGGAACGTCTTGCCGCCACGGGGCTGGCCATGACCGGCCTCGACGTGTTCCGGCCGCCGGAGCTGCGCGCCGCGGCGAGGGCCGATTTCGAGCGGAACGCCCTGCCGAACAAAGCGCGCTGAATCTTTGAGGGGCGCGGCGATCTGTGAGCGGCTGACAGCGCCGGAAAATGATTTGCCGACGCTGTCGTGACGATTTATAATTCAATGGGTGAGGATTTCGTAAGCTTGGTCGATCTGCGCCAGACGCCGTCCGTCGGCCCGGTCGGAGGCGGGGCGGTCGGCATGTTCCGCGGCGACGAGCTCGCGATAGCGCCTTTTGATGTCGTTTTGCGAAGCGTCGCTGCCGAGGCCGAAAATCCCCAGCGCCCACCGGCGCGAAGCGAAGCGCGGCGCCCCGGCGTCGATTTTTTCTTCGCAAGCGCGCGGCGCTGAGGAGGCGCCGTGGCTTCTGCGGGACGGCGAAGTCCCGGCGCACGCGCTGAGCAGGGAGACGCCGCCCCAAACGCCGGCGGCGGCGATGAGCAGCCACATGACGACGGTGCCGACGACGCCGAAAAGGGCGAAAAAGCCGCTGCAGAGCTTCCAGACAAGCCCGAGCAGGCCGAAGAGTCCGTCTATGACGATCAGATGAAGCAGGCGGAACGGCAGCTTGACCAGGAACCAGACGAGGCCGAAAAATCCGCTCACGAGCGTGGGAATCAGCCAGAGAACGAAGAGCGCGCCGACGATGCCGCCGAGAAGTCCAAGACGCATCAAGAAAACCACTCCTTTGGAGGAGGTCAGGAAAAGCAGCCTCTATTGTAGCGCAAAATGGAACGAAAAAGAATCCTTTCGCCGGCGCAGCGGCGGTTTGCCGCCGCCCGCAGCGGAGGATGGCGACGCATATCTGAACGGAGGATGCCCCGGTGAACAAAAGTGAATTCCTCGCCCTGCTGCGGCGCAAGGCGGCGGGGCTGGCGGCGGTGGTCGCGGCGGCTTGCGCGATCGCGGCGGCGATGTTCGCCGTTTATGAAGCGGTGTTGTGGCTGCTGCCCGAAGATGTCGCCGGGCGATGGCAGTCGTTTGTCGGGCAGTTTTTCGCCGATCCGCGGAGTTTCCGCGACCTGCTGCTGCGCAAGGGCGCTTCGGCGCCGTGGTTCTTTGTGGGCGTACAGGTGCTGCAGGTGCTGTTCGCGCCGATCCCCGGCCAGGCCGTGGCGCTGGCGGGCGGTTTCGTGTTCGGCTTCTGGAAAGGCTGGGCGCTGACGACGCTGGGACTGGCGCTGGGCAGTCTGCTCGCCATGCTGCTGGCACGTCTGCTGGGAGAAAGATTCGTGCGCCGTCTCGTGCCCGACGGCGTGATGAAGCGTTTCGACTCGCTGCTGACGAAGGGCGGCTACACGATGTTCTTCATGATCTTCCTGCTGCCGGCGCTGCCCGACGACGCGGTGTGCTTCATCGCCGGCATGACGAAGCTGAGACTGCTGCCGCTGTCGCTGGTCTGCCTGCTGGGACGCGCTCCCGGCATGGCGGTGCTGTCGCTGCTGGGGTCCGAGCTGACCTCGGGGCCGACGGCGGGCGTGAAGATCCTGTTCATGGCGCTGATGGTCCTTTCGATCCCGCTGTGGATCTTCTGGGAGATCATCGAGGAAAAGATCCGCGCGCTGGTCATGAAGCCGCGCCGGAAATAAAATAGCGCCTTCCAGACAAGAAGCGAGTCAAAAACAGGAAGGGATGCCCTTCCTGGTAAAATTTTCTCACGAAAAGGCACTTTGCAGATGGCCGTTTTCTCACGAAAAGGCAGATAACACTACGGGACGCACAGCGCGAGGCTGTCTTTTGACCCGCTTGCGAGCGGGAAAAAAGGCAGCCTCGGCTTTTTATTTCGCTTTCGCTTCCAAAAATTTGCACGCCGTGGCGACGACGGCGGCGGCGCAGGTTTTGAGGATGGCGTCGTTGGTGCGGAACTGGGGCGAGTGGTGGGCGGCAGCGTAGGGCGTGCCGGGTCCGCCCATGCCGACGTTGAAGTAGACGGACGGGCGTTCCGCGGAGTAGAAGTTGAAGTCGTCGGAGCCGGAGGATATGGGGACGCGCTTCACTTTTTCGGCCCCGAACAGTTCTCCGGCCGCCTGTTCGAGCAACTGGCACATGGCTTCGTCGTTGACGACGCTGGGATAGACGGGGATGAAGCGGAAGTCGGTGCGGCAGCGCATGGCCAGGCCGACGCCGTTGGCGATGCGCTCGATGCGTTCGGGCAGCGTGGCGCGGACGGCGGGGTTGGTGGTGCGGATGTTGCCGGTGATTTCGCACTTTTCGGGGATGACGTTGACGGCGCTGCCGCTTTTGAGCGTGCCGATGCTGACGACGACGCGCTCGCCGGGCGGGATCTCGCGGCTGACGACGGTCTGCAGGGCGCAGATGATCTGCGCGGCGGCGACGGTGGGATCGACGGCGTCCTGCGGGCGGCTGCCGTGGCCGCCTTTGCCGATGACGTCGAGTTCCCAGATGTCGCCGGAAGTGGTGGCGGGGCCGGGAGTGAACTGGATCTCGCCTTCGGGCGCGCCGGCGCGGACGTGATAGCCGATGACGGCGTCGACGCCGTCGAGCATGCCTTCTTCGATAAGGGCTTTGGCGCCGGGCGCGGTGGCCTGTTCTTCCGAGGGCTGGAACATGAGGCGCACGCGGCCGGGCAGATCTCTTTCGAGCGCCTTGAAGATTTTGGCCGCGCCGATCAGCGAGGCGGCGTGGGCGTCGTGCCCGCAGGCGTGCATGACGCCGGGGGCGGCGGAGGCGTATTCAAGATCGTTGTCCTCACGCGCTACGGCCAGCGCGTCGATGTCGGCACGAACGGCCACGCAGGGGCCGGGCGAGTCGGGATTGACGTCGCAGACGATGCCGCACCGCGTGCCGGCGAAGCCGCGGCGGAGGATGGCGCAGCCGATCTTTTTCAGCTCGCGTTCGATCGCGTCGGTGGTGCGCACTTCCTGCCAGCCCAGCTCGGGGTGACGGTGAAGCTCGTGACGGAGCGCGGTCATTTCGTCTTCAGCCTGAGCGGCCAACGCGAGGATCTTCGCTTTGTCCATGATTTTATTCTTCCTTTCTCGAGATCACATGAAGTTGACCAGGAATCCGGCCAGAAACACCGAGGCTATTGTAACAGTCGTGAAGCCGGAAACGAGCATTTGCGGCATGATGCGGCTTTCGATGAACTCCTTTTCCGCGGGCGTGTCGCCAAAGCTGCGCGATACCTCGTCGGCGACGATGTAGGTGCCGGGGAAGCCGATCAGGCAGCAGGCGCCGATGGCCAGCGTCATGTCGAACGAGCTTTTCGCGAAGCGGCTGATCAGGTACGCCGAGGCGACCAGCCCGATCACGGCGGCGGCGAAGGATACGGCGATCGGGCAGAAGAGCGACAGAACCATCCGCGGCGTGGCCTTGCTGAGGTTGACGTACGTGGGCAGAAGCATGATGAACATGGAGAGGCCGCTGGAGGCGGCGATGTCGAGGATACGCCCTTCGAGGAAGCCCAGCTCGTAGGCGGCGACGCCGAAGACGAGCGCCATCACGAAGGGATGGACGCGGTTGCCGGTCGCCTGCGCGGCGGCGACGGCCAAGGCGGCGACGAGAAAGCTCTTGCACAGCAGCACAAACGGTGTGCGCAGTTTTTTGGGCAGTTCGGGGATCGGCTTTTTGCGCTCGCTCTTTTCGGCTTCGGTTTCCGCAGCCTGCCCGCCGGCGGCGAAGGCGGCCTTGAGGCGGCGCGCTTCGCGGCGCAGGCAGAAACTGGCGATGGGCACGCCGATGAAACCCTGCAGAATCAAGAGCATCGTGATGAACACGAGGATGTCGTTCAGCCCTTTGGCTTGGGCGGCTTCGCTCATGATCAGCATGGCCACGTTGCCGCCGGAAATGGGGCCCGTGGCGGTGAGGGCGAAGTTCATGCCGATCAGCGGACTTCCGATCAGAATCACGGCGGCCGAAGCGGCGCACATGGTCGCCAGCGCGATTAGTACGGTGCGGTACTGCGCCAGCATGGCCCGGCCGTCGATCATCGTGCCCATGTGCACCATCAGCACGGGAATGAACGTCATCGCCAGACTCATCAGCCCCGTGGTCTTGAACAAGTCCGCGGGCATCCCCAGCCAGAAAGCGGCGAGAATCATGGCTGAGGAGACGAAGCGCATGGAAACGAGCGCCCGGGTGCGCGAGGCGATCAGATCGCCGACGGTGAAGAAGCCGAGCACGACGAGAATCGACTGAAGCTGAGTGAACTGCATGACAAAAACCTCCCTGAGATGAACGGGATCCCGCGAGGATCCGTGAAGTCCGGCCGACGACGGCCGCCGAATTCCGCACGCTGCGATGTTCGTCTTGTTTGAGCCGCCAGCCGGGCTCCATGGACATTCCCCCTTTCCGGACGCCGAACGGAAGATAAACGAAAAAGAGCCGGTTCCCGCATGAATGGGAACCGGCTCTTCGTATCCGGACGGATTTATTCAGACCGCAGCACGACAGCGCGTCGGTCCTCGTCGAAGAGAGTCCCCACGCTGCGCCACCACATGCCGTTGTCAAAGGTGTTATGGATATGGATGGTTGCCGAGATCATGAAAGTTCACGCCTTTGCAAAAGATTGGGAATTGCTTGGCGCATTTTATAGCACGAAGAGCCGCCGTTGTCAAGAGAATCCTTGCGTCCCGGAAGGGGCGCCGATCCGGTGGCGCGGCGAAAGAATCCGCCTCCCTCTTGAATTTTTAAATAGGAATCGTCATAATGAATTTGCGCTCTGCTATAATAAAACCGGGAAGTTGGAGACGAGAAAGCAAGGCAACTCTTTCGGGGAGGTGACCATTGTGTTCGGAGACACGATCGCGGCAATTTCGACGGCTTGGGGAAACAGCGGCATTGCCATTGTGCGGCTTTCGGGCCCCGATTCCTGGGCGATCGCGCAGCGCCAGGTGCGTCTTCAGACCGAGGCGCCGCTGAAAGTGCGTTTCGCGCGCAATGCCGTGCTGCTCGACGAATCGGGCGAGGTGATTGACCACATCCTCGTGCTGCCGTTTCGGGGGCCCCGCAGTTACACCGGCGAAGATCTGGTGGAACTGCACTGCCACGGCGGCAGCCTGGCGGCGCAGCGTTGCCTTGAGCTGCTGATTTCCGGCGGAGCGCGCATGGCCCTGCCCGGCGAGTACACCCGCCGCGCCTTCGAAAACGGCCGCCTTGACCTCTCGCAGGCCGAAGCCGTCGGCGCGCTGATCCAGGCCCGCAGCAACGAGGCCCTGCGCGCCGCCAACCGCACGCTGGACGGCGAGCTGACGCGCGCCGTCAGCGAGATCTACGAGGAGCTGACCTCCCTCGGCGCCGAGATCGAAGTCGGCCTCGACTTTCCCGAGGAAGACGTGCCCTACATCGCCGACGAATCGTTGGCCGGCCGCCTCGAGATCGTGCGCCAGTCGCTGGCGGATCTGCTCGAGCGCTGCTCTTCCGGCGTCATCTTGCGCGAGGGCATCCGCGTCGCCATCGTCGGCCGCCCCAACGCCGGCAAGTCGTCGCTGCTCAACGCCCTGCTCAAGGAGTCGCGCGCCATCGTCACCGCCATCCCTGGCACCACGCGCGACGTCATTGAAGCCGTACTGACCTACCGCGGCATCCCGTTGCGCCTCGTCGACACCGCCGGCATAACCGAGAACTATCACGACGAAGTGGAAGCCATCGGCGTCGAGCGCGCCCGCGCCGCCATGAAAGAGGCCGACGTCTGCGTCTGGGTCATCGACGGCAGCGAACCGCTCCATCAGGAGGACGTGGACCGCGTCCACGAGCTGGCCGACACGCCGCACCTCGTCGTCCTCAACAAGGCCGACCTGCCGCAGCAGATCAGCGAAGCCTCGCTGACGGCCCTGATCCCTGCCAGCACGGTGATTTCCGTGTCCGCGGCCAAGGGACTGCGCCTCGACGAGCTGAAGGAATCCCTTGTCGGCCTCGTCTCCGGCACCGGCGCGCTCGATACGGGGCTGAATGCCAGCTCGCGCCAGGTGGAGGAACTGCGCGGCGCCATCGCCAGCGTCGGCACGGGGCTGAAAGCTCTCGGCGACGGTCTCGATCAGGCGCTCGTGTCGAGCTGCGTCGGCGACGCCCGCCGTTCGCTCTCCCGCATCCTCGGCGGCGACCGCGACGAAGACTTGCTGCACGAGATCTTCGGCCGCTTCTGCATCGGCAAATAGCGTCGGGAGCTTTTCGTCGGGAAAGCCTCAAAGGACGCGCGGCGCATGATGCCCACCGGATCATCCGGTGCCGTGCAGAAAAATGTTCCACGTGGAACATTCGCAACGGTCGTCCGGCGACAAGCCGCCGCCGGACGATGAAATCGTCAAAAACGCAAAGGAGTCGGAACCTATGGAAGCTCTCGAATGCATCAGAGAACGCCGCAGCGTGCGCAGATTTTCGGACGCGCCCGTGACAAGGGAAGAGATCAAGCACATCGTGGACACGGCGCGCTTTGCCCCGACATGGAAGGACTCGCAGACGGTGCGTTACATGGCCGTGCTCGATCCGGCCCTGAAAGGCCGGATCGCCGCCGAGGGGCTGATGGGCTTCGAGCGGAACGCGCAGATCGTCGCCGGCGCGCCTGCGCTGATCTTGCTTATAACGCTCGACGGCGTCAGCGGTTATGACAAGGACGGCGTGCCGTCCACCTCCAAAGGCAGCCACTGGCAGTCGTTCGACGCCGGTCTGGCCGCCGAGGCCTTCTGCCTTGCCGCGCATGAAGCCGGTTTGGGAACGGTGATCATGGGCGTCTTCGACAACGACGACGTCTGCCGTCTTGCCGCCCTGCCCGAGGGGCAGTCGGTTTCCGCGCTGATTGCTTTGGGACGCCCCGCCGAAACGCCCGCCGCCCGCCCGCGCAAGTCCGTGGAAGAACTGCTGATCTGGCGTTGACTCATGGTTCGATAAAAAAGCCGCCGCTTTCGCATTGGGAAAGCGGCGGCTTGCGTTATGCAGGATGAGAGAATCCCCGTTCTGTTTTTTCATACTATTTCTTGTATAAAAAGCACTAACATGGTTTGCAGGGTGCTGCGAGGGAGATCCACAAAGCGAGCTGCGCAGACTGCGCAGCAGTCGAGATAGTTCTGAGCGACTGAACTCACTCGCAGCACCCTTATATTCAACTTTTTGATTAAGAAATAGTGTCAGTTTTGTTGGAAACTTTCCAGTGCCGCGGCGATACGGCGTACGCCCTCGGCCATCTGGGCGTCGGTCTGGCGCGCGAAGGTGAGGCGCAGCGAAAAGTCTTCGCCCTCGTAATTGGGCGTGAAACAGACGCCCGGGAAAAAGGCCACGTGCCAGTGATCGCGGGCGCGTACGGCGAAATCCATGGCCGAGACGCCGCCGTGCAGGCGGCACCACAGGAACATGCCCCCCAGCGGCGTTTCCCACGTCAGCCACTTCGTTGGGATTTGCGCGCTCATCAATCCAGTCAAAAGCCGGCAACGTCGCTTCAGATCGCGGCGTAGCTCGTCAATGTGCGCGTCGAACTGAGGATGTTTGATCACGCGCGCGGCGGCGCGGTGAAGCAAGGCGGGATAGCACAGCGCCGTGGCCTTGAGCGTCATCACGGCGCGTTCGACCAGTTCGTCCGGCAGTACCAGCCAGCCGAGGCGCATTCCCGGTGCGATCGTTTTCGAAAGGCTGCCCATGGAGATCGTGCAGTCAGGCGCCAGCGAATAATAGGAAGGTGGCGGCGCGGCGTCGAAGTTCAGCTCGCGATAGGGATCATCCTCGACGATGAAGAAACCGTACCGGCGCGCGACCTCCACGACGGCGCGGCGGCGTTCGGTCGAAGTGCAGCGTCCCGTGGGGTTCTGGAAGTTGGGGATGACATAGAAGAAGCGCGGCCGCAGTTCCCGCGCCAGGCGTTCGAGTTCGCCGGGCAGCGGGCCGTCGGCGTCCATGGAGACGCCCGCGAGGCGCGCGCCGGCTTTGGCGAAGCAGTCCAGCGTTTCGGGAAACGTCGGCGTTTCGCTCAGCACCGCGTCGCCGGGGTCGACGAACAGCTGCGCGAGCAGATCGGCGCCGCCGGTGCCGCCGTTGGTGACGACGATCTGTTCCGCCCGGATGCCGGCGCCGACGTCGAGGCGGTTCTGGCGTTCGGCCAGAGCTTCGCGCAGTTCTTCGTCGCCCTGCGAACCGGGGTAGGCGAGTATCTGCGGATCATCGGCGAGCAGCTCGTCGATGACGGCGCACAGCAGGTCGCGGGGATAAAGATCCGCCGTGGGCTGCCCGGAGTTGAAGAAGATCATGTCCTTCGCGTCGCGCAGATGAAAGGCGTCCATCATGCAGCGGCGCAGGTTTTGGGCGCGATGACTGAGTCTGTATTCCATGGTCAGGCCTCCTGACTGAATTTTTCAAATTTGCGCCATTATAACATTTTCATGCCGGCTTGATAAATATCCGGCGGAGAAAACTCATGTCGCTTCATGCGAACGATCCGTGCTAGAATGAAATAAAAAGGGAGACGAACGCGGTTTGCGCCGCGCGGGATTCAATAAAAAGGAGAGATTCTGATGACTTTGAGAAAAATCGGTTTTGTCGGACTGGGCGTGATGGGGAGAGCGATGGCGTCGAACCTGATGAAGGCCGGCTTCGATCTGACGGTCTCCAACCGCAGCAAGACTTCCGCCGAAACGCTGCTGGCATCCGGCGCGGCGTGGGCGGAGAGTCCCGCGGATGTGATGCGCGCGGCCGACGCGGTGATCACGATCGTCGGCTATCCGCGCGACGTGGAGCAGGTCTACTTCGGCGAAAGAGGCCTGTTCGCGGGCTTTGCGCCGGGCAAGCTGCTCATCGATATGACCACCTCGTCGCCGCTGCTGGCCGCGAAAATCGGCGCCAGAGCGCGGGAACTCGGCTGCGAGGCTCTCGATGCGCCCGTTTCCGGCGGCGACGTGGGCGCGCGCGACGCCAAGCTGACGATCATGGCCGGCGGGCCGGAAACGGCGTTCAAACTGGCGGAGCCTCTGTTCGCCGCCATGGGCAAGGAGTGGAAACTGCAAGGGCCGTGGGGCGCGGGGCAGCATACCAAGATGGCCAATCAGATCGCCATCGCGTCCAACATGATGGGCGTCTGCGAAGCGCTGGCCTATGCGCGCGCCGCCGGGCTCGATCCGCGGCGCGTGCTCGAAAGCATCTCCGGCGGCGCGGCGGGCAGCTTTTCAATGAGCAACTTGGCGCCGCGCATGCTCAAAGGCGATTTCAAGCCCGGCTTTTACGTCAAGCACTTCATCAAAGACATGGGCATCGCCCTCGACTGCGCCAAGGAAATGAAGCTCGATCTGCCCGGCCTGGCGCTGGCCGACAAACTTTACCGCCGCCTGGCCGAATCGGGCGGCGAAAACGACGGCACGCAGGCGCTGTACAAGCTGTACGCATCGGAACGCAATTAGCGAAGCGCTTTTTACGGGGCGCGACGATCAGCCGGAAGTTTTTTTGGCCGATCGCCGCGCTTCGAGCGTTTCATGGCAAATGAAAAGTTGTCGCTTGACAGATCGAGAAAATAGAATTAGAATAATTCCAGAAAAGAGGCGAGGCCATGACAAAATACGCTCGGGGAATTCTCGACATCGTGAACGCTTCGCGCAGCCACCTGACGGCGGAACAGATTTTCTGGGAGCTGAAAAAGACGCAGCCCAAGGTCGTTCTGGCGACGGTGTACAACAATCTCAACGCGCTCTGCGCGCAAAAGCTGATCCGCCGCGTTCACGTCGAAGGATCGCCGGAGCGCTACGACCGGATCGAGAAGCACGATCATCTGATCTGCCAGAAGTGCGGCAAACTGGCGGACGTGACGCTGGCCGACCTGACCGGGGGGCTGGAAGAGCAGCTGGGGGAACGTGTCACGTCCTATGACCTCAAAGTCTTTTACGTTTGTCCCGAATGCCGCCGCAAGGCGGAGGGGACGGCGCCGTAAGCGCGTGTGGGAAGGCTGGCGGTTCTGCCGGCAGCCATGGGGGAGATCCGCTCCGTCCGGGGGGACGGAGGGAAGACATGTTTTGAAAAAAATCAGGGGGATTATTCGGAAATGGCACAGAACAAGTACGAAGGCACCCAGACTCTCAAGAACCTGCAGGCGGCGTTCGCCGGCGAATCGCAGGCGCGCAACAAGTACACCTACTTCGCCTCGGTCGCCAGGAAGGAAGGCTACGAGCAGATCTCGGCCCTGTTCCAGAAGACGGCCGACAACGAGAAGGAACACGCCAAGATGTGGTTCAAGGAGCTGGACGGCATCGGCGACACCAAAGCCAATCTGGCCGCGGCCGCCGAGGGCGAGAACTACGAGTGGACCGACATGTACGACGGCTTCGCCAAGACTGCGGAGGAAGAGGGGTTCTCCGCGCTGGCCGCGAAGTTCCGTCTCGTCGCCGCCATCGAAAAGCATCACGAGGAACGTTACCGCGCCCTGCTCAAGAACGTGGAAAGCGGCGAAGTCTTCCAGAAGGGGGAAGTGAAGATCTGGGAGTGCCGCAACTGCGGCCACATCGTCGTCGGCGTCAAGGCGCCCGCCGTGTGCCCCGCCTGCGCCCATCCGCAGAGCTACTTTGAGATCCACGCCGAGAACTACTAGGGAAAAGGCGAAAAAGTGAAAACGGCCGAAGGCCGGTGAACGAGCGTTCACCGGCCTTCGGCCGTTTTTGTTCCACGTGGAACATTTATCCGCGGCGTGGGGCGTCAGCACGCGAGGGCGCTCATGCGGAACAGACCGTCGCCGAGGTGCCGCGCGCGGATCACGAAGCCGAAGCGGTCCACGTCGGTGCACATCCAGAAGTCGTCTTCGGGGAACACGTCCTGACGTGCGGGATCGAAAAACTTCCGCCCTTCCGCGTCGTCTTTCACGGCTTCCAGCTCGCGTTCCATGTCCAACGTTTCGCCTTCGAGCAGCGCCTTGACGTAGCGCGCGCAAAGGCGGTCTTCCGGCGTGCCCGACGCGCCCGCCAGCCCCATCGCCACCAGCGATACCCGCTCGGGATCGCGGCTGCGGATATAGCGCGCGGTGGCCGCGGCGTTAACGAGGCTGCCGGCGACGATCTCCGCCGCGCCGGCGGCGGCCGCCAGCCCCTGCGTGCCGGCGCTGGTGGTGTGGATCACGGTTTTTCCACGGAAATCCGCGCCGCGCGTCTGCGACGGCGAGTTGCCGAAATCGAACCCCGGCAGGATCGCGCCGCCGCGCTCGCCGATCAGCACGGCGCCGGGATGTTCGGCTTTGAGGCGCCGGGCTTCGGATTCCGCGCCGACGGCGAAAATCGACGCCGCGCCGCGCGCGAACAGCCACGCTTCCAGCGAAAAAGCGCGGAACACGTCGATGACGACCGTCAGCCCGCGGGCCCGCCGCGCGCCGTCGAGCAGTTCGAGAATTTGTATGTCCATCGGATCGCCAGCCTTCATGGGATTGCGCCGCCGTGGATCTCTTTCGGGCGCGCCGCCTTTCCATTATATGATGAACGGCGCCGTCTGGGAATGGGCTCTTGGGCCGGTGGCGACGCGGCCTGCACTGAGAACCATCCGGCGGAAACACAGGTCGCCGCGTTTTTCGCTCTGGAGTAATGGCGCTGCGGCATAAAAACGGGGCAGGGCCTTTCAATTTCGTCGTTTTTTTGTATTATTATGCTGAAACGCGGGCGAATTTGCCTTCTAAGGAAAGGGGGAACATCGTGTGAAAACGCTTGGGGCTCCGCAGGCGGTGACGGTGCGGCAGATCGCGCAGCTGCACAATTTCAAAAAATATACGCGCCTTGTCGCCGGCGAGGAAGGGCTCGACCGCCAGGTAGCATATACCACTGTCTGGGAATCGCCGGAACTGGCGAGCCGCCTCGAAGGGCAGGAATTTGTCTTCAGCGTGGGCTATTTGGCACGAACCAATCCGCCTCTGGCGCTGGAAGGTTTTCGGGCGTTGACGAACGTCGTATCGGCGATGGGGTTCAAGCTCGGCCCTCATATCGACGAAATCCCCGATGAGTTCATCAGAATTGCCGACGAGAAAAACGTTCCTCTGTTCGAGATTCGCGCAGACTGTCAGTTCAGGTGGCTCATCCAGTCCATAATGGCCGAAATCAATCTCTACCAGGCCAGCGTTTTGATGGAAGTGAACCAGTATTTCCATGACCTCTATGAACTGGCCATGAAAGACGGACGGGATTCCGTCCTTTTGTCGCAGCTTTCCGAGCGGATCCGCGCGCTCTGCTTCCTTCTTCCTCCCGACTTGCAGGAACCCATATGGCCGCAAAAACGGCAGGCAGGACGAGCTGAAAATACGCTTTTGCAGGGAGCGCACGAAGTTTTTCGCAAGGCCTGCGTGACGCAGGGAGAGTTTCATGAGCCCCCGTGGCATATCTTCCCGCTGACGGGTAAGAACTATTGTCTTGGTTATCTGGTCGTGCATCATAAGCCGGCTCTGGGAGACAAGGAACGTTTGATGATCCAACAGCTGCAGATGAGACTGACGATGAAGTGGAACGAGCGCTTCGAGGATACTCGCCGGACGCTGATGAGCCTGTGGAACAGCTTGCTCTACAATCCCAAAGATAAAAGAGAGTTCATCAGCCATACGTTGGAGCGCTACGGACTGGACGCTGAACAAGCGTTCCGCGTGCTGGTGTTTTCGGCCCGGCCGGGACTGGACGAGGCGTTTCGGCGGGGAGCGCAGTTCACCATGGGGAGCCTTGGACGTCTGATCCCGCATAAGATATTGCTCTGGGTGACTCCATTGGAATGCGTGCTGCTGTGTTCGTCGACCGGCGGACAGAAACTGCCTCAGTATATGATCAAGGCCAAAGAACTGCTGGCGCCCGATCCATCGGCCGTTTTATCGGTCGGACCGTCGGTAAGGGGAATCGAAGAGATCCGCGACAGCTACCGTATGGCGAAAAACTGTTTCCGCGCGGTCTGCAGTCGATGTGATACTCCGGAATCGCTCCTTTACTGTGACGATTGGCTCTTCGAACTCTCTCAGATCGAAGGGGCAGATGCGCTGGAAAGTCGCCTGCTCGTGAAGAAAGTTCTTGAGCCGTTGCTTCGGTACGACTGCGACCACGGCAATACCGCTTTTCAGGATACATTGAGGGCAATGAACCGAACGGAGAGTTTAAGCGAGGCGGCAGGGGTTCTTCACGTGCATGAAAACACGCTTCGTTACCGCGTGCAGCGCATGAAGGATTTGACGGGGCTCGATTTGTTCCGCTACAGAGACCGGGCGATGCTGGCCCGCGCGCTGTTCTGTTTTGAAATAAACGGTAAATAGT
>ENA-ORTP01001356-ORTP01001356.1-human-gut-metagenome-genome-assembly--contig:-NODE-1356-length-25359-cov-3.088445_pt1 | contig 25359 bp, 23 predicted proteins | sample MGYA00241913_ERZ509190 | MGnify/ENA primary metagenome ERZ509190 (study PRJEB26280, sample SAMEA2338839) | human gut metagenome | biome: human gut; feature: human-associated habitat; material: faeces...
TACCATGATGATTGCCCCGATAATACGGGTAGACATTCCCCAGGAAGTTTCATACACCGGTGATAATTTATTTTCTTTATTCGTATACTGAATACCAAAAGCTTCTGCAAAACCGGAACCAAAATTATGGCTGGTACCGGACTGCAATGCTTTTCCATCGTGCATCAGCGCTTCAATGGTATACGTAGCTTCTGCTCCGGCAAATTTTTCTTTCTCTGTTTTCTTTCCTTTTACCAGAGGAATAGCCAGGATTTCTTCACAGAAATCTGCATAAACATTCAGCATCTGTTCTGTTCTTGCCTCTGCCTCTTCCGGTGTGGCATGGAAGGTGTGCCCCTCCTGCCATAAAAATTCTGCGGAACGCAGGAAAGGCCGGGTCGTCTTTTCCCAGCGGAGAACGGAACACCACTGATTATATACTACCGGAAGATCCCGGTGAGAGTGTACAATATCTTTCACATGGTCACAGAATAAAGTTTCTGATGTCGGACGGATACACAGTCTTTCTGTCAGTTCTTCCTCTCCCCCATGGGTTACCCAGGCTACTTCCGGTGCAAAACCTTCGACATGGTCTTTTTCTTTCTGCAGAAGATTCTCCGGAATCAGCATCGGCAGATAAACATTTTCCACACCGGTTTCTTTAAATCTTTTATCCAGTTCTTTCTGGATGTTTTCCCAGATTGCGTATCCTCGCGGACGGATAATCATACATCCTTTAATATTTGAATAAGCAATCAGCTCTGCACGGGTTACCACATCCGTATACCACTGTGCAAAATCCTGATCCATAGGAGTGATTGCTTCCACAAGCTTCTTTTCTTTCGCCATAATCTTTCCTTTCCTGCTTTCTTCAAGCACAAACTTACTTTCTTTTCTCTTTATTGAAAAAGGCAAATCTGTATTCATTCATCGTTCTATTCTAAAATAAGTAGTGATTTTTGTCAATATTGAGACCATTGCCTTTTCCGGCCTTGCCCCTCCGTTTTGCAAAGAAAAAGGAGGCCTTTAATATGCCTCCACGTCCATCAGTTCAAACGCCTCTCCCTGCGGTTCTGTTTTGAAAACCATTTCTTCTCCCGTCACCGGATGAAAAAATGCCAGTCTGGTCGAATACAGACCAAGCTGCATATATTTCTTTTTGGTATTCTGATACTTTGGATTATATTTTGTATCTCCATACAATCCCAGACCCCTGGACGCAAACTGTACACGGATCTGATGATGTCTGCCGGTATGCAAAATAACAAGAACCCAGGAAAAGATTCCCTCCTTCGTCTCAATCTGATCGATCATCTCATAGTCAAGCACTGCCTTTTTGGCGCCTTTCGTCCCCGAAGCCACGACCTTGGTGGTATTCGTTTTGCCGTCTCTGTATAAGGTATCTTCAAAGGTACCGAACTCTTCCGGCAATTCTCCACAAACCACCGCCTGATAACATTTTTCAAATTCATATTCCTGAATCTGTCTGCTCAGTTCTGCCGCCGCTTCTTTGGTTTTGGCAAAAACCATCAGACCGCCCACCGGACGATCCAGACGGTGCACCGCTGTCAGATAAGGTTCTTCTTCTCCTTCCTGACGTTTAAACAAATCATTTTTCAGCCATGTCTCCACATCGATATTTTTCGTTTTATCCGGCTGCACCGGCATCCCTGCCGGTTTCTCGCAGACCAGCAGATATTCATCTTCAAATACAATCTGTACTTTATTTTTTCCCAACACGCTTTTTTACTCCTGTCTGTCTAATGAAGATTCCGGTACATGAAAGCGGTATCCGGAACCCCATACGGTCTCAATACTGCTCGGTCTTCCCAACTGCTGTTCGACTTTCTGCCGAATCTTCTTAATATGTACGGTTACCGTAGCCACATCTCCCATGGAATGCATCCCCCACACTTCACTGAACAACTCGTCTTTCGAAAAAACCCGATTTGGATGCGAAGCCAGAAAAACCAGCAGGTCAAATTCTTTCGTGGTAAAAACAATTTCATCTCCATTGGCCGATACTCTTCTCGCTGTTTTGTCAATACGGATTCCATTGACATTAATACAGTCGTTTCCCTGCTTGTTTTTTCTGTCCAGACGGTCATAACAGCTCAGATGCGCTTTTACTCTGGCTACCAGTTCATTTGGTGAAAACGGTTTTGTCATATAATCGTCTGCACCCACACCCAAACATCTAATTTTATCGATTTCTTCTTTTCGGGAAGAAACGACCATAATCGGTATATCTATTCTGCTACGCAGTTCTCTGCACAATTCAAATCCATTGACATCCTCCAGGCAAATCTCCATAATCACCAGATGAATGTCCCCCTTGAGTGCTCTCTGAAATCCAGCCATACCGCTGTGTTCCACTGTAACGGCAAACGAATTAATCTCCAGATAATCCCGTTCAAGATCCGCTGCAGACGCGTCTTCGTCTATAATTAAAATATGTTTCATAATGACTCCCACATTTCCCAATACCATTGATTTGTAATTTTCCCAACATAAAGCATTATAACATAAACTTTAAATAATTTCTTTGGTTTTTATCAAATTGTTCACTTTTTTCCATTTGAAAACATATTTTTTTGTTCATATTTTATAAATTACTATTTTTATCAGTATTTAAAAATCATATTTTATATTATAGAACGAAACACCAGCATCTCTTTTTATATTATTTTTTATATTTACAGAGAATATAAGATAAAATTTCATCTGCCACTTCATCTTTTCCCATTAACGGCAATGTCTTTTCTTCTTCTGCGGTAATGATCGTAATTCGATTTGTATCCGTTCCAAAACCTGCGCCGGCATCTTTAAGATTATTGGCGACGATCATATCTAACTTCTTCTTTTTTAATTTTTTTCTGGAATTTTCCAGCATATTCTGGGTTTCCATGGAAAAACCGCAAATCACCTGATCTTCCCTCCGATGTTCCGCCACATACCCGAGAATATCCTGTGTTCTTTCCAGATGAATCTGCATATCTCCATCTGCTTTTTTTATTTTTTCCTGTCCGACCTGTGCGGGACGATAATCTGCCACGGCGGCCGATTTAATTAAAATGTCTTGTTCCGGCAGGTGATCGCGGACAGCTTCAAACATTTCCTGTGCCGTCACCACAGGGATGGTGCGAACAAACGGCACCGGTTCCAGAGAGGTTGGGCCGGAAATGAGCGTGACATCGGCGCCTCTGTACATGGCCTGTCTCGCCAGCGCATATCCCATTTTGCCTGTGGAATGATTGGTGATAAACCGCACCGGGTCTATGGCTTCTCTGGTAGGCCCTGCCGTCACCAGCACCCGTTTGCCCCGCAGATCTTTTTCACCGGCCAGTTCCCGTAAAATATACTGGCATAAGACTTCCGGCTCGGGCATTTTTCCGGCGCCGGTATCTCCGCAGGCAAGATACCCCACCGCCGGCGCAATGACCTCATAGCCATAACGGCGAAGGATATTAAGATTATCCTGCAAAATCGGATTTTCATACATGTGCACATTCATCGCCGGAGAAAAAAATACTTTTCCCGGGCAGGCCATGATGGTCGTCGTCAGCATATCATCCGCAATGCCATGGGCCACCTTCCCGATGACGTTCGCCGATGCCGGCGCAATCATCATCAGATCCGCCTTTTGTGCCACAGAGACATGTCCCACATGAAATTCAAAATTCCGATCGAAAGTATCTACCAGACATTTCCTTCCGGTAATTGTCTCAAAGGTAATCGGATTGATAAAGTTCGTTGCGTTTTCTGTCATGATCACATGCACTTCACAGTGTTTTTTTACCAGCATACTTGCCAGGCTGGCAATTTTATAAGCGGCAATACTGCCGGTCACTCCCAGTACGACGGTTTTTCCTTTTAACATTTTTCTTTCCTTTACTCCATATCACACAGACGGCCGTGTTTTTCATAACTGGTGATCCGTTTTACGGCATTTTTTTCATCCACAAACACCACCGATGGACGATGGGTGCGCGCTTCCTCCGGCGTCATTTCTGCATAGGCCATGAGAATGATCTTATCATGAACGCTTACGCACCTTGCAGCCGCTCCGTTTAAACACATCACGCCGCTTCCCCGTTCTCCGGCAATCGTGTATGTCTCAAAACGGTTCCCGTTATCAATATCGACAATCTGTACTTTTTCATATTCCATGATTCCGGCGGCGTCCAACAGATCTTCATCAACAGTAATGCTTCCCACGTAATCCAGTTCTGCCTGCGTTACGGTGGCTCGATGAATCTTTCCTTTTAACATTGTAATCTGCATTTTTGGTTTCCTTTCCGCCATGCACCTCGATTCCGCTTCGCTTCTTCTCGGTTAGGGCTATTCGCCCTATACCCACAGATAAATTTCTCTGCTTTTTTGTGCAAGCACAAACGCAGGAATTTTATCTGTGGGTGCATGGCTCATTATACAATAAAGTTATCAATCAGTCTAGTTTTTCCGATGTATACGGCTATGGCGGCGAGGGTTGGCGTTTGGATGGTCTCTACCGGCTGCATGGTGAGGCCGTCTACGATTTCCACATAGTCGATTCTGGCCATTGGCTCTGTTGCTATTTTTTCTGCCATGGCTTTTTGCACTTTAGCTGCGTCTGTCTCTCCTTCTTCCACCATTTTCTGTCCCAGAGCGATGGACTGGCTGAGAATCAGCGCTGCCTTTCTTTCTTCCGGATTCAAATAGGTGTTGCGGGAGCTTTGCGCCAATCCATCTTCTTCTCTTATGATCGGACATCCGATGACTTCCACATCCATATTCAGATCACGGACCATCCGGCGGATAACCGCCAGCTGCTGGGCGTCTTTTTGTCCAAAGTACGCTCTGTCTGGCGTAACAATGTTGAATAATTTACTGACCACTGTGCATACGCCGCGGAAATGCGTCGGACGACTTCTTCCACATAATGTTCCGGTCAGCACATCCATGTCCACCCAGGTGCAAAAATCCGGGGCATACATTTCTTCCCGTTCCGGATGAAACACCAGAGAAACGCCCAGACTCTCGCACAGTTTACCATCCTTCTCAAAATCCTGCGGATAAGCCTCCAGATCTTCTGTCGGCCCAAACTGCGTAGGATTAAGGAAGATACTGGTGACCACCCGGTCGTTTTCCTGTACGGCTTTTCTCATCAGACTGGCATGTCCTTCATGAAGATACCCCATGGTCGGCACGAGACCAACGGTCAGGCCTTCTTTTTTCCATGCTTTTACCTGTTTTCTGACTTCGTCTATGGTATACGCAATTTTCATTTTGCTTTTGCTCCTTTTCCTAATACAGTTTTTCAATCACTTCATCATCGATTTTATAAGTATGTTCCGGCGCAGGGAAAGAACCTTCCTTGACCGCCGCGTCATAATCTTTAAATGCCTGGGTCATTATTTCTCCCACATTGGCGAATTTACGGACAAATTTTGGAGAAAAATCGGAAAACATGGCCAGCATGTCCGCGTAGACCAGCACCTGACCGTCGCAGCCATTTCCGGCGCCAATGCCGATGGTCGGAATAGAAATCGTCTGGGAAACCAGTTCCGCGAGCTTTGCCGGTACACATTCCAGCACCACGGCGAAAGCGCCTGCTTCTTCCACCGCCTTGGCATCCTCCAGCAGTTTTCTGGCAGCCGCTTCGGTTTTTCCCTGTACTTTAAATCCGCCAAAAGCATTGATGGACTGCGGCGTAAGCCCAAGATGCGCACACACCGGAATAGAAGCGTCCGTGATGGCTTTAATCTGTGGACATACCACGGCTCCACCTTCCAGTTTGACCGCTCCACAATGGGTTTCTTTCATGATTCTTCCGGCATTGACCACCGCATCATAAACCGAAGTCTGATAGGACATAAACGGCATATCCACAACGACCAGTGCGTTTTTTGCTCCTTTGGCCACTGCTCTTCCGTGATGGATCATCTCCTCTACGGTAACGGCCAGGGTATCCTCATATCCGAGCATAACGTTTCCCAGAGAGTCCCCCACCAGAATCGAATTAACGCCGGCGCCATCTACCAGTTTGGCCGTTGAGTAATCATAGGCGGTCAGCATGGAAATTTTTTCATGATTTTCTTTCATCTGCTGAAAAGTTGTGACTGTGTTCTTCATTTGATTCTCCTCCATTTTTCCTTATCAAGATTCCCGGCAGCGCATACTATGCTTTTCTGCCTCCTGCAAACACTGCTTCAGCGGTTCATAATTTCTGTCAGGATTTTTTCTTCCGGCAACTTCCACCAGCTTTTCGGACAACAGCAGATAAAGCATCTGCTCCTGCTCTCCCAGACACCGCAAATGTTTTTGCACCGTTTTTTCATCCCCACGTTCTACCGGACCGGTGAGACTTTCCACTGGACCTTTTTCCAGCACCCGCTGTACGTTTCCACGAATGAGCGGCTGCAGCGCTTCCAGCGCGCTATGCTCCTCAAAACCACATTGCTGCATCAGTTCCAGGCTCTCCTGGATCAACGCAATCACCTGATTGCTGCAGATTGCCGCTGCACAGTGATACTTCACCTTATCTTCAGCGCGGATCTGCCGGACAGGATTTCCAAATGACTGAAATAATTCCATGACCGTATTCAGATGTTTTTCTTCTCCTTCAATGGTAAAATAGGCGTTGGATAACTCTTTGTAAGAATGAAACCGGTCACTGACCGCAAAGAGTGGATGGACAGAATATCCGAAAGCGCCACTGTCCACAATACCGGGAAAAGCCTCCCCGGCCGACAGTGCGCCACTGCAATGACAAATGTATTTTCCTTGTAGAGGGAATTCCCGAATCTGCTTCCACACTTCTGTGATCAGACCATCGGGAACTGTTAAGAACAGAACGTCGCTTTTTTGTACTAAATTTTCCAGTTTTTCCTCAACGTTGGTTTCGGCAAAGGCTGCCGCTGTTCCTGCCGCTTCCTGATCGGCATCAAAAAAGCCTGATAAACTCAGGCCATGTAACACAAAATATTTGCCCAGAGAACATCCCACTTTCCCTGCGCCAATAATTCCTGTCTTCATTTTTATCACCTTACTTTCGCAAAGTGACGCTCCGAGTCTCATTCCTCCGGATATAAGCTCTACATTTATTCACCCGCAGTGGTACAGTTTCTTTCGAATACCGTCCATTTTATACTGCCCATACACTATATCATCTCTTTTTCATTTCGTAAATACCCGAAGCTTATTTATTTTTTCAAACAAAAATGGTATAGTATATGGCTGTATATAAAGAGACAAAACAAACCGAACGCATAAGAGACAGGAGAAATTCATGAAAGCTTTTATTTTTGACGTTGACGATACTTTATACGATCAGCTCCAGCCTTTTGCCGGCGCTTACCATTCCATGTTTTCCAGAGACATTAATCTGTATGCTCTGTTCAAATCCAACCGGAAATACAGCGACGAAGTTTTCGTTTCGTCTCTGCGTGGAGAAATCACCATGGAAGAGATGTATATTTATCGCATCAGCCGTTGTCTGGAGGATTTTGGTTTGAAGATTTCCCGGCAGGAAGCCCTGGAGTTTCAACGCAGATATGCCGATGGACAGCAGCACATTCAAATGAGTAAAACCATAAAAAAATTACTGACCCTTTGCACTTCATCCTGCCGACAGGAAACAGAACTTCCGGTTCTCGGCGTAATCACCAACGGGGAAAGTAAACATCAGCAGAAAAAGGTGGATACTCTGGGCATCACACAATGGATTCCCAAAGAACATATTCTCATCTCCGGAAATTTCCAGATGCACAAACCCGATGTCGCCATCTTCCGTCAGGCCGAAAAACTTCTGCAGCTTGACCGGGAAAACACCTGGTTTATCGGCGACTCTTTCCGCAATGATATTCTTGGGGCAAAAAAAGCCGGATGGCATGCCGTCTGGTTAAACCGACGGAACGAAACGCCATCCGACGAAACTGTCTTTCCCGATTATACCGTGAAAACCGAAGAGGAACTTCTGCAATTATTTCAGGATACCCTCCTGCCCCGGTAAGGGTTCCTCCACTTTTACAATAAATATTTTTCGATGGCTTCCGCACAGCCATCATGGTCACAGTCAGCCACGACCACATCCGCCAGGGCTTTGACTTCCTCAATGCCATTTCCCATGGCTACGGACAGCCCGGCGATTTGCAGGACTTCCAGATCATTATTGGCGTCCCCCACAGCGATCACTTCTTCTGGAGACACATGCAGATGCTCACATAATTGCAAAAGTCCCGTCCCCTTATTCACTCCGGCGGCATTAAACTCCAGCGCGGTAATCTCGGAATGAACCATCGCTGAAGCAATGCCCCTCTCCCGAAGATACTGCTCTGTTCTCGCCCGGCTTTCCACGCAGCGATGATACAGATTACACTTCGTCACCGGAAATGGATGTTCTGCATAATATGCATAAATGTTTTCCACCTTTTTTGCCACCGTTTCATACATTTTGCGGTAGATGCCCATCTGGTATTCTTCCAGACAATCCAGATGACTTTGCTGAATCAACGCTTCTTCCACAGTAAACAGATGCACCATGGCATCTTCTTTTTTTGCTGCGTCCAAAATTATTTCCAGTTCTTTCGGATCCAACGAATTTTCCGCCACCACCTTTTTTTCTTTCCAGTCATAAACTACCGCGCCGCTGGTTCCATTGAGATAGCGAACCACCTTCAGTTTCTCTTCATATTCCTTTAATTCCGCAACCCCTCTTCCGGTCGATAAAACAATTTCCTTTCCCTCTGCTTCTGCCCGATGGAGCATTTCCAGCGTTACAGGAGAAATTTCTTTTTTGGAATTTAACAGGGTTCCATCCATATCTAACGCAATCAGTTTATATTTTCCCATTTTTTCCTCTCGCTTTCTCTTTTTTCCATACTTCCCCGCCAAACATCGTTTCCTCCATTTTTACAATAAAAAGGGGCTATTGTTTCAGACAATTGTCCTGTAAACAATAACCCCCATTCTGTTTTTTCTCTTCCCGATCAGTATACCTTCTTATCCCAGATAAGTTTTCAGCATGTCCACTTTATCCAGTTTCTCCCAAGGAAGAGCCAGATCGTTGCGTCCAAAATGACCGTACGCTGCTGTCTGTTTATAAATCGGACGACGCAGATCCAGCATTTTGATAATTCCTGCCGGACGAAGATCAAAGTGCTCGCGAATGATCTCCACCAGTTTATCTTCGGACAGTTTTCCTGTGCCGAAGGTATCTACCATGATGGAGGTTGGCTGTGCCACTCCGATGGCATAGGAAAGCTGAATCTCACATTTATCTGCCAGACCGGCGGCAACAATATTCTTTGCCACATATCTTGCCGCATATGCTGCGGAACGGTCCACCTTCGTACAGTCTTTACCGGAGAATGCGCCGCCGCCATGACGGGCATATCCGCCATAGGTATCCACGATAATCTTACGTCCGGTCAGACCGCTGTCTCCATGTGGTCCGCCAATCACGAAACGTCCTGTCGGATTAATAAAATATTTCGTATCTTCATCTACCATATCCTCTGGAATAATGGCATCAAAAACATATTTTTTAATGTCTGCATGAATCTGTTCCTGCGTAACCTCCGGATCATGCTGCGTGGAAAGCACTACCGCGTCCAGGCGGGCCGGTTTTCCCTCTTCATCATATTCTACCGTGACCTGCGTTTTTCCATCTGGTCTTAAATAAGGCAGCGTTCCTTCTTTTCTCACTTTGGTCAGCTGTAAAGCCAGCTTATGGGCAAGAGCGATAGGATACGGCATATATTCTTCTGTCTCATTGGCAGCATAACCAAACATCATTCCCTGATCGCCGGCGCCGATGGCTTCCAGTTCCTCGTCAGACATTTTGTTTTCTTTGGCTTCCAAAGCCTTATCCACACCCAGCGCAATATCGGCAGACTGCTCATCCAGTGCAACAACCACACCGCAGGTATCTGCGTCAAAACCGTATTTTCCTCTGGTATACCCAATCTCTTTAATGGTATCACGCACCAACTTCTGAATGTCCACATAAGCGTTGGTCGTCACTTCGCCCATGACCAGTACAAGACCGGTCGTCATGGCTGTTTCACAGGCCACGCGGCTCATTGGGTCTTTTTCCATCAATGCATCTAAAATCGCATCAGAAACCTGATCGCACATCTTATCCGGATGTCCCTCCGTCACTGATTCTGATGTAAACAATACTCTCTCCATCTTTCATTTTCTCCTTTTTCACATAATTGTGTTCCACAACACTAAATTTAACCGATTGTTCCGGTCTTGTAAATAAATTTATTGGCATCCTTTTCTGAATCTACTTTTTCAATCATACCGCCAAGAGCACGCAACTTCTCATCAAAGCGCTCATACCCTCTCTGGATATAACCAATCTCCGTGATCGTCGTATAGCCTTCCGCGGCCAGTCCGGCAATCACCAGCGCCGCCCCGGCTCTCAGGTCCGGCGTTTCCACGGTGGCTCCGGTATATTTTTCCACACCGGAAATAATGGCGGTATTTCCGTCTACCACTTTAATGTTGGCGCCCATACGCCTCATCTCTTCCACATAACGGAAACGATTCTCAAAGATACTCTCCGTAATGATACTGGTTCCCTTGGACAGCCCCAGCGTCACCGCAATCTGCGGCTGCATATCCGTCGGGAATCCAGGATATGGCAAGGTTTTAATCTGTGTATGTTTCAACCGCCGGGTTGCCGTCACCCGTACCGCATCATCCGATTCTTCCACCTGTGCACCGATCTCCGTCAGTTTTGCGGAAATCGCCTCCAGATGTTTCGGGATAACATTCTTAATCAGAACATCTCCCCTGGTGGCTGCTGCAGCCATCATAAAAGTTCCGGCCTCAATCTGATCCGGAATAATGGAATATTCTGTATCGTGGAACTTCTCCACCCCTTTAATACGGATCACATCCGTACCGGCTCCTTTAATGCCTGCGCCCATGCTGTTTAAGAAGTTCGCCACATCAACGATATGCGGTTCTTTCGCCGCATTTTCAATGATGGTATTTCCCCGGGCAAGGGCAGCCGCCATCATAATATTAATGGTTGCGCCAACCGAAACCACGTCCAGATAGATATGGCTTCCTCTGAGTTCTTCTGCCTCGGCAATGATCATTCCGTGCTCAATTTTCACCTCTGCGCCCAGCGCGCGGAATCCTTTGATGTGCTGATCGATCGGACGGCTTCCGATGTCACAGCCCCCCGGCAGAACCACTTTTGCTTTTTTGTATTTTCCTAAAAGAGCTCCGATCAGATAATAAGAAGCTCTGATCTTTCTTATATATTCATTATCCACCAGCAGATCTCCGCTGGAATCAATATTTTTTCCACTGATAAGGACTTCGTTATCCCCCTTGCGGATAATCTGTGCGCCGATCCCTTCCATCGCCTGTAAAAGAACGTTCGTATCCCGCACATTCGGCATATTGTCAATCAGACACTGGCCATCTGTCATAATCGCTGCGGCCAAAATTCCGAGAGCTGCATTCTTTGCTCCTCCAATCACTACTTCACCGACCAAAGGAGTACCACCTTTAATAATATACTGTTCCATATCGCACCTCTATATCAAATAAACCTGAATTTCTTCTTCAATTTCAATCTCTGCTTCATTTCCGGATACCTGTCTCTGCTTCTACCTTGCAGTCCATCAATTCAAAACTCGTCATTCGGCCTTATGGCCGCAGTGATACCCTTCCCTGAATCTTCATTTTCGCAATTCTCTGTAAATTTCCAGTAATTTTTAATCTTTTTTTCAATTATTTAACTTTTTCTTTTGTATACTTTCTTTTCTATGTACAAAAAATCTCCATTTTCCATACTTCTATTTATTATAACAAGAATGCTTCTTTTTGTAAATTCATAATTTAGATTTTGTAAAATCAATACACTTATCTTTTTTTCTTCTTTTTCTTTCTGACAGAATAGCCAAAGGTTCCGCGGGATTTTCCTATGTCAAAATACGTTCCATGGGAATAAACGATGGGATTCGCCTTTTCCAGATGAAAACTTCCTTTTTCATCCATATACCGGTCATCCACGGTAACGTGCACCACATCCGCCACGAACATATGATGAGAGCCCAGTTCCAGTACCTCCCGGACTTTACATTCTATGTTCACCGGGCTGTCCTCGATCACCGGGACATTTACCTTTGCCCCCTCACCTTTGTGCAGACCGGTCTCTTTAAACTTATCCACGTTCTTTCCCGATCGTACCCCACAAAAATCAACCGCTTTTACCATCTCCGCTATGGTCAGATTCACCACAAACTCGCCGGTTTCTTTTATCGCCCGGTAAGAATATCTTTCCGGACGGACAGAAATATAGAGCATGGGAGGATTGGTACATACCGTTCCTGTCCAGGCGACAGTAATCATGTTATCCTTTCCCTCTGCATCTCTTACCGTCACCAGCACCGCCGGAAGGGGATATAACATGTTCCCCGGTTTAAACTCTATCTTTCCCATGCTCTTTCCTTTCTACTCTCCTGCAATGAGCGCTCACTGCTTTTTTCTTCCTGTTTTTTTATTCTTTCTCTTTTTCAAAAGCGGAGCCGCAGCACGGTCGTCTGCGACTTATGGAAAAACTTCCAGACTTCCCGCTAGCCCCGCTGTCTCTTTTTGCGCCGGCGCAAAACTCAGATTTTTTCCCGAATGGCCTTGCGCAGTTCTTCCAGTTGATCTGCCTGCGTTTCATGCGGCGTCCAGGTCAGCGCAACCTGATCGCCCTCATAGCGGGGAATCAGATGTAAATGGAAGTGAAACACCGTCTGTCCGGCGATCAGTCCGTTATTCTGTACCAGATTCAACCCGTCGCAGTGAAGCGCATCCTTCATGGCACGGGCGATACAGGTAGCCAGAGAGAAAAGCTTTCCGGCAGTTTCTGCATCCAAATCATAAATATTGTCAAAATGTTCTTTGGGTATAATCAGACAATGTCCCTTTGTCGCCGGATTAATATCCAGAATCACACGAAAATGGCTGTCCTCATACACCGTGGCAGAAGGAATATTCCCTCTGGCAATTTTACAAAAAATACAATCGTCTTTCATGATCACGCACACCTTTCTTCTATAATCTTATAATCTCTTTCTTCCCTGTGCGGCAATGTCCTGCGAACGGGCAAACCCCCTCGTCTTCTTTCTGCAGACAATCTGCCTCTGATAAACTATCATAATAAACCTTTCCGTTCTTGTCAATTGATGTTTGGCACAATCTCTTCTTCTCCCAGAATAAAAAGTACCCCTTCTTCCTCTTTACGGAGCATGCCTGCCGCCTGTTTCAGCATTTCACTTCCGGTGCTGCCATGCGCCACGGCAAGAGAATCGCATCGGGCATTATATATATCTATATTATTAGATATATCGAGGGAATCTCCCGTCACCCTCCGCATATCCCGGAAAAGGAAACCGTCCACATGATATTCTCTGGCCCAGAAGAGAAGACTGGATAAGAAAAAATTCTTGACCTCATCACAGACCAGACTCCTCCGGTTCCAGGATAATTCCAGTAAAACGCCTATGCCGTTCCGGTGTGCTTTTTCAATCATGGCATGAAAGTGTTCCGGACTTCCCGCACAGCGCGGAGGCAAAAAACATTGTCCCGGAAACATTTCCTGCTGCCGCAGCAGATCCTTTTTCTGCTGGCTGATCAAAATGTGCGTACAGGTATCCTGCAACATATCCTCCATTTCTTCCGCACCTTCCTCAATGGTTCCAATGATCAGCGGAGAATTCCAGCGCTTTTGCCGCTTCCTGTCTTTCATCCAGTCCCCGTCCTCCCAGAAAGTCTCATTTATATTCAAAATCTTGGATATATTTCTTTTTCCCGGTTCTTCCGCCATTTCGAAGGGATCCGCCATGCGAAAAGTCCTGTCCTGTATGGTTTTGATTTCAAAACAGTAATTTTCTCCCGTCTGTACTCCCGGAAGAAATAATTCATAAATATCCGTATGTTCCATGCGGTTCATCGGATACAGCGCCGGATTCCAGTGATTAAACTCTCCCAGTACGCTGACCCGCTTTATGCCCGGCGCCCACAGGGCAAAATATGTCCCTTCCACACCCCCGATGGTCATGGGATGCGCTCCCATCTTATGGTAGGCGTCCAGCCACCTTCCCTGTAAAAACTGTTCTTCCTCTTCTCTGGTGATCTGGCATCCGAAACGATAGGGATCATCCATGATCCTGCGTCTTCCATCCCCGTACTCCATCTCGATCTGATAGGAGAAGGTCTGTCGATGGGGAAGAAACAAAGCAAATACCGGCTGCCGTTCCACCATATCCATAGGATATGCTTCTTCATTTTCCATCCGGAGCGTCATCCGAACCACGCCCGGATGAAATGCCGCGATTACCTGTCCCTGTTCTAACAGGTGTCTTCCCAGAACATTTTTCGGCTGAGAACAATTTCCCGTGGAAAGCTTCATCACCTGTTCTCTTGTTAAAATCCGACTGATCTGATGTCTCATTTCTCCACCCCCTCCGGTCATCGCTTTTCCGTGTTTCCCCTGTGGTCATAAAACGCAAAGGGGCAGCCACACTGTACATGCAACACACCCCTTTGTCTTTCGTTCTTTATTTTGCTGTCAAATACAGTGTTTTTAATCTGACCAGATTATCCACATGTACTTCAATGGCCTTTTGTAAATAATGATCGACACTCACGTAATCTTTTTCAATGGCGGTAAAAAACGCCTCGATATAACAGGTCTTCTCCCCGAAAATCCGGCGGGCAATGGCCTGATATTCCAGATTACCGGCAACCGACGCCGGAAATAACTGCTCTAAAAGATAATCCACCGTATCGGAAGAAGATTCCGCCGTCTCCCGGTAGATCTCGATGATCGTCTCCTTGGTCACGCCCAGCGCATACAGGAGCAGCGCCATGCATATCCCGCTGCGGTCTTTTCCTGCTCCGCAGTGCCACAAGACCGCTCCGTCTCTCCGGTTCCCCAGCAGACGGAAAAACTGACGGATCTGTTTTTGTACCACCTGGTTATTCACCAGTTTCTGATACATCCTTGCCATGTAGGCTTCCGGCTCAAAATCCTCCGTTTGCACCATCTGCCGTACTTCTTTCAATGCGGTCTCCATCATGGCGTCGGACTGATGACTGACAATAAATAATGCCTTCAGATGTTTTTCCAGAATATCCTTTTCATCCGGAGCAAATACGCCCGTCTTTTCCACATCCTCGGTAAACAGCGGATTCCAGAGGTTGGATACGCCTTTTATGGCCGGATCCGGACAGGCTTCCCGCTCCGCTCTGGTTCGCAGATCGATAATCATTTCCACCTGATAATCCCGGACCAGTCTCTCTATATCCTTCTGTGTGGCTGCGAAAAGCTGTCCGCTCTTCAGCAGTTTTTTCTTTCGGATGCTTCTTCCGTCCGCAGTGCGGATTCCCCCAAGGTCTCTCATGTTTTTTATGCCTTCAAACGGTATTTTTTCCATATAGAACTCCCCTTTTCCCCTTATGGTCTCTAACCTTCTCTTCTCTGTAAAATGAATATTTATTCTAACATTATAGTTTTTTATTCCTTTAAAGTCAAGAAAAAAGCCAACGCCCGAAGGAGAGATCTGCCCGGCTGCCAAAGCCGAAACAGACCCGTCATCCTGACGTTGACTTTCTTTTGGGCGCTTTACGCACCTGGTCAGTCTTTTATGCTTTAAGGTAATCTGCCTGTGCCGTTTCCGGACAGGTTTTAAGGAGTTGTAATAAGGGAACTACATTTTTCTTTTTTATTTTTTTACCGGTTTTCTCAGTACGCCGAGGAGAACCGCTCCAATCAGGGATCCTGCCAGCAGAGCAAGGATATACATAAGAGCGTTTCCCACAACAGGGAAAACAAATACTCCGCCGTGAGGCGCCATCAGGGTACATTTAAACAACATGGACAATGCACCGGCCGCTGCTGAACCAACCACACAGGATGGAATTACATGAATCGGATCACCGGCTGCGTAAGGGATGGCTGCTTCTGAAATAAAACACAGGCCCATAATGGCATTAACCGGCGCCGCTTTACGATCGTTATCGGTAAATTTATTTTTAAATAACCAGGAGGCAATGGCAATGGCGATTGGAGGAACCATGCCGCCCACCATAACTGCCGCCATAATCATATAACCGCTGGTGGTCTGCGTACCCAGAGCCGCTGTACCAAAAACATAGGCCGCTTTATTAAACGGACCACCCATATCGATGGACATCATTCCGCCAACCACGAGACCAAGAATCACGGAGTTTGCTCCGCCGAGAGATTCCAGCGCATTGTACAGCAACTGGTTTAACCAGGAGAAAAACGGATTAATGGCAAACATGATCACACTGATTCCCAAAAGGCCGAGCACCGGATAAAGCAGCATCGGACGGATACCATCCATGGAGGCCGGAAGTTTTTCTGTTACTTTTTCCAGCAGAAGAACCAGATAACCAGCGGCAAAACCAGCAAACAAAGCGCCCAAAAATCCACCGGACACCGGAATGATACTGGAGTCAAAGGCAGAAACAAACGTTGTTCCCGCGCTGGCAATGACGCCGCCGGCAAAACCAACCATCAGTCCCGGACGATCGGCGATACTCATGGCAATGTATCCGGCAAGAATCGGCAGCATGAAATTAAAGGCTACGCCACCGGCTGTCTTGAAAAATGCCGCTATCGGTGTATTCATTCCAAAGTTGGACGGATCAATACTGTAATCATCCAGCAGGAAGGCAATGGCAATGAGAATACCGCCGCCGATTACGAACGGAAGCATATGGGAAACACCATTCATCAGATGTTTGTAAATCTGATGACCCAAACCTTCTGTATTGTCTTCTTTTTCTACCGTGCTGCTTCCGCCGGTATGGTGATAAACCGGCGCCTCGCCATGGATCACTTTTTCGATCAGTTCCTGTGATTTATGGATTCCATCCGAAACTTTTACTTTGATCACAGGTTTGCCGTCAAAACGAGCCATCTCCACATTTTTATCTGCGGCAATGATAATGCCGTCGCAGGCAGCGATTTCTTCTTTGGTCAGAACATTCTTTGCGCCTGAAGAGCCATTGGTTTCCACCTTCACCGTAATCCCCAGCTCTTTTCCTTTTTCTTCCAGTGCTTCAGCTGCCATGTACGTGTGCGCAATCCCTGTCGGACAGGCGGTAACCGCCAGAACACGATAACCGGAAACGGCTTTGGTTTCCGCATTTTCTTTCTCTTCCTGATTCTGGTTTTCCTGCTCATTTCCATATTTTTCTGCTTCTTTTTCATCAATGCAGGCCATAAATTCTTCTACAGATTGTGCAGAAAGAAGTTTTTCCCGGAAATCACCATCCATAAGAATGGTGGATAAACGGGATAAGGCTTCCAGATGAACGTCCGATCCTTCCGCCGGGGCTGCAATCATAAAAAACAGATTGGACGGCTGTCCGTCCAGCGCGTCACAATCCACCCCTGCCGGCACGGTGATGGCGGCAATTCCCGGCTGTCGTACTGCGCTGTTTTTTGCATGAGGAATACAAATGCCCTCTGCAATTGCTGTCGGACCTTCTTCCTCTCTTTTCATGATTCCTTTTTTAAATGCAGCTTCGTCCGAAATGTTTCCCACCTTGCTGTGGAGGCCGATCAGCAGATCGAGCATTTCTTCTTTTTTCGAGACATCCGCATTTAAGATCACCGCATTATTTTTTAACAAATCAACGATTCTCATTTTTTCTCTCCTTTATCTAAAATGTGAAAGAATCTTTCCTCTCTTTTCAGGCTTCCAGTTGTTCCAGCATTTTGGAAAACAGAGCAAAAGAGGCCAGACCTTCTGAAAAGGCTGTGGCGCTGCCTGCGGCAGTTCCGGTCTTCAGCGCTTCCACATAACTTCCATGTTTCAGGTAACCGGCAAGGAATCCGGCAACCATGGAGTCTCCGGCGCCAACGGAATTCACCACTTTGCCCTCTGGCGTTCCCATCTGCACGGTCTCCCCATCTTCCGTAATCAAAATCGCTCCATCGCCCGCCATGGAAATCAACACGTTTCGCGCGCCCATTTTCTGCAGTTCTTTTGCGTAATGAACGATTTCTTCTGTTGTTTTGCATTCTGTATGGAACATTTCTCCCAGTTCATGATTATTCGGCTTAATCAGGAACGGATGATACTTCAATACATTTAACAGCAGATCTCTGGTGGCATCCACCACGGTACGGATCTGTTTTTTCCCCAGTCTTGCCATGATTTCCTCATAAATGTCTTCCGGCAAGGTGTTGGGAATGCTTCCTGCCAGCACCAGAATATCTTCCTTTTGCAACGTATCCAGTTTTGCAAAAAGAAGCGCAAGAGCTTCCCGGGTGATCACCGGACCCTGTCCGTTGATTTCTGTCTCTTCTCCATGTTTCACCTTGACATTGATTCTGGAATTTCCTTCCGGAAGATGAATGAAATCCGTACGCATTCCCAGAGAAGCCAGACCTTCTTCGATGGCTTTTCCCGTAAAGCCGGCCACGAAGCCCAGCGCCGTTGTTTCCAGCCCCAATGTATTTAAAACCGTAGAAACATTAATGCCCTTTCCACCATAAAAAATGGATTCCTTTCTGGATCTGTTGATGTCCCCTAATTTCATCTCATCCAGAAAAACGACATAATCCAAAGCGGGATTAAACGTTACTGTATAAATCATATGCGCAACCCTCCTTTTCTTATTTTATCCAGGTTTCTAAAATTTACCCACACGCTTTTGTTCTGACGGATTTCTCCGCCGGCTTTTCAACCGGAACTGCTGCATTACCAAAGAAAACACAACAGTTCCTTTAAACAGGATTGTATGGATATACAGAGGCAGCTCTTTCCTCCGTGTTTCTATTGTAACAAAACCAATCTTTTCCGCACCTAACGATTGTCATGTTCTTTCATGGAGAAATGTCACATCCCTCTGTGACAAATGTCATAAAAATTACTGCCGAAGCATTTCATCCAGTTCTCTGGTAAGATTAAATAAAGCCGTACGAATATCGTCCCGGGATTTCGTCAGGACGGACAGCACACTGTCCATCTTGTCGTACACCTCCTGATGCAGACGAAAGTTTTCCGGCGCCGCTGCATTGGCAATGGCCTGATCCAGAAGAGAAAGATCAATATCCCTGCCTCCCGGCGTATCCTCATTTAAAAATTCCATAACCTCGTCGGATCTGGTTACCGCCTTCAGCGGCGACGCACCGGAAGAATCCTTATAGATCAGTTTCTGAATCTCTTCATCCATGGTCAGCAGTTTCAGAAAATCCCAGGCTTCTTTTTCCTTGTGCGTCCGGGCGCTCATGCCAAACAACAGCGTTTCCATGGAAGATGTGTTGGTTCCGGACGGTCCGGCGGGCATAGGCATACAGTTCCACTCAAAATCAGAATATTTTTTTATTCTCCATGGATACGGCATATAGGTTCGATAGTCCGAAAAGGTCAGCGGGCGAAATACGACATGACCAAGATCGAAATCATCGGCGCTGACCTGATAACCCTGATTCGTCTCCTCCAGACTGCGGACAAATTCCATGGCTTCCAAAAAGCGATCGTCGGTCACGGCTGATTCCGTTCCCTCCTCGTTAAACAGCCGGATTCCGTTGGCATAAACCGCCTGATCCCAGGTATATCCATAACAGCCAAATTGATCGAGCTTCCCGTCTCCATCGGTATCCCTGACCGTCTGCCGGCATATAGTATAAAACTCTTCCCAGGTCCAGTAATTATCCGGCAGGGCTATCCCTTCTTTTTTTAACAGGGTTTTATTGACAAACATCAGGGTCGGATTACAGGAAAATGGCAGAGCATACTGTTTTTTCTGATATTGTCCTGCCGCTATGGACATGGGATAAAATGCAGAATCCTCCGCTTCGTCATCAGCGGCAAGAAAAGTGTCCAGTGGTTTCAGCATCCCCCCGGCAGCCAACGTTTGAAAATCTTCTTCCAGAATCAGATAAAGATCCGGCTCTGTTCCTTTCAGAATCTCTCCGAACAGCCATTCCGAATAATCTTCCGAAGGGATTCCCTCCTCATACACCACCCGGATGCCAGGATGTTCTTTCTTATATTTCTCAATGGCCTGGTCAATAATATCATAATGCATCGTCCCCGGAACTTCCCAGTTGCTCCCATAAAAAATACCGATCCTGAGCGTATGTTGTTCTTTAAAGGTCAGCGCCAGAAAAAGGGCGCTTAACACAATGACCGTTGCCAGGAGAATCTTCAGGGGATTTTTCTTCTTTGTTTCTTCCATGCCCGCCTCCTAATCCAGAATCCGGTTCACTGTTCCTGTCTGTACCGCCCAGATAGCCACCTGCGTACGATCCCTGAGATTCAGTTTATCCAGAATGGAACTGAGGTAATTGCGTACCGTTCCTTCCGACAGAAACAGTTCCGTCGCAATTTCTTTATTGGATAAACCACAGCCAATCTTCTGGATTACTTTCCATTCCGTTCTGGTCAGATCCCTGGTCTCTTCCTCATCAACCTGAATCGCATAGCTGCTTTGTGCCATCTGGTTAAATAATTTAACCACCTTATTGGTGATTTCCGGATTAATCATGGCTCTGCCACTGACCACCGTCCGGATGGCCTCGGCCAGATCCTTCATGGAAATTCCTTTGAGGAGGTAACCGCTGGCTCCATATTTGAGGGCGCCATACACATATTCATCGTCGTCAAAAGTGGTCAGCACAATGATAAAAATATCCGGGTATTTTTCCTTGACCTGACGGGTACATTCCACCCCGTCCATCCCCGGCATACGAATATCCATCAAAATAACATCCGGCTTATCTTTTTTAATCATCTCCAGCACCTGATGCCCGTCGCCGGCCATACCGGTCACTTCCATATCTGCATTGGCGCCCAGCACAATCCCCAGACTTTCTCTGATCAGTTCCTGATCATCTGCAATCATGACTTTTATCATTTTCTTCCTCCCTCTCCATGTCTGTCACAGGTTCTCTTCTGTCTTTTTCTGGCGCATGGGCATTTTCACAATCACCGTAAATCCAAAATTTCCTTCACAGTACAGCGTTCCCCCGGCCAGTTCCACTCTTTCTCTCATATGCTGCAGACCGAATCCTTCCACGATCTCGCTGCAGCCGCATCCGTTATCACTGATCATCAAAATCAGCTCTCCGTTTTTTTCACTCATTCTGATCCAGATTTCCGTCGCCTTTCCATGACGGATGGCGTTGGTCGTACTCTCCTGAATGATCCGATATAAGATTTCTTCAATGTCTGATTCAAATTCAATTTTATCAATATAAGAAACAAAATAGATTTTTGTATTGGTTCCCCCGGACATTTCTTCAATCATCTGATGAATGGCATTTTCCAGAGACAGTCTTTCCAGGGCGTCCGGTTTCAGTTTTCGCACCGAACGCCGCACATCATCCAGACCTGTCCGGGCCATTTTCCCAATGGTCTCCAACTGCTTCCCGGCTGCTTCCGGAGAGGTTTCCATGAGAATGGCCACAGCGTCGAATCCCAACTGATATTCCTGTTAAAATATGTCCCAGCGTATCATGAATCTCTCTGGCCAGCCGATTCCGCTCTCTGGTCTCTCCCATCAGTTCTTTTTCCTGCGCAAAAGCATGCAGTTGTTCATTGGCTTTTTGCAACTGCTGGTTGAGCGTTAAAATCCGCTCATTTTCTTTACGGTCCGCCATAATCAGTAAAATGATATAGCCGAGAAAAAATAACATATTGGCCAATTCACAGACCGTTCGAATACCGAGAAAAAGCTTTTCCGTCTGCAGGCCGTAAAACGATACCCACCCCTCGAAAGAATTCATGGGAACCAGAAGACTGATGAGCTGATAATTACAGATCAGATAGCAAAAACAGGCCAGCGATAACACGGCCAGCCGGTTCCAGGATTTTTTCACATAAAATAAAATCTCCGCAAAAACAAAAAGCAAAATCCCATTATAGGCCATATCCAGTTTTTCCATCAGGAAAACCGCCAGAACGATTTCCAGAACATTGAGAACAGAAAACCACGCCGTTCCCTGAACGGAATCATCTCTTTTCAGCCAGATGCACATTCCCAGAAGTATACAGCATCCGCCTGCCACGGCAATACGGATTTCCGGCCGTTCCGGCATGACCATCAGTTCATCCATAAAACCTGCCGCCTTCTGCGAAAAGGCGATTCTGTACTGGGTCAGAACAATGACTGCCGTCAGAAAGGTGATCGTAATGACGTTCAATAGCCCCATCAGCAGCAGACTGAGATCCAGATCGTTATCCGGCAAAGAGATCGCCTGGTTTTTTGATTTTTTTTCTTTTTTTCTCATCCCTTTTCTCCCCTGTTTTTTCCGTTGTCTATTCCCATCCGGTTATATTAAACTGGGAGACGTTCTCCTGTGTTACCAGATGGACCGGTACGACCACCTTTTTTTCCACTTCTTTTTTCTCCAGGACATCATAAAGAAGCTCCGCCGCTGCCGTTCCGATGGATACCGGAGACTGGGCGGATGTGGCCGTCATCCTTTTTTCATAAATCATGGTCTTGGCCTCCGGCGCTCCGTCTACGCTGTACACCAGCACATCCGGCAACAGATGTTCCGCATCAAGCGCCGCCATGGCGCCCAGCGAACTGGGATCGTTCAACCCCATCACCACGTCAATGTCCCGATGGGTTTGCAGTAATTCCTCCACCAGAGGCTGGGCGATTTCCAACTGTCCGGCGCACTCCAGTTCCGCCACCGTCTCGTAAGGCCAGCCTGCCTCCTTCAGCGTATCCTTAAAGCCTCTGATTCTGTCCATGGCCGATTTATTGGTATGCTGCACCAGAAACAGGATTTTTCCTCCGTCTCTTTTTTCCATCAGATCACGGGCGCACAGTACCCCGGCATGATAATTATCCGAAACCACGGTGGCTTCCACCCAGTCTTCATCATACACCTCCGCATCCACGGCAATCACCGGAATCCCGGCATCTCTGGCGGATTGCAAAGGTTCTTTCACCGCTTTCCAGTCCACGGCATTTAAGAGAATGGCGTCTACCCCTTCTGCGATAAACTGCTCGATTTGTCTTTTCTGTCTCTCTGCATCCAATGCGGCGTCTCTGGCTACAACCACATCCCCCCGGCTTCGGACGACCGCCTTGATTTTCTCATCCACCACCTGAAAATAAGGATTATTCATGGTCATATACACCGTACCGATTTTTTTTTGTTCTTTTCCGTCTGCATTTTTATTCCGGCTATAATACAGCAGCGCCACGCAGCAGGCCAAAATGAACACCAGCACCGCCAGACTGATAAGCAATACCAGACTCCTTCTTTTTTTCATTTTCCTCTCCACCTTCTATAACTTTCCCTTATTTTATCTTTTCTCCTACTATTTGTCTACAATCATCTCCGGCATCTTATGGCTTTTTTCTGTAAAAAAAAAACAGCCATATCCCGCTGCATGGCAGATGCCATGGCAGAATATGACTGTCTTTTTTCTTTTGCATTTTAAGGGCAAAACAGATTATCCGATTTTTTCATTACTAAGATACTGCTCGATATGTTCGATGGCGGCCTCTTCATCTTCACCAACTGCGGATACGGTGATCTTTTCACCGGCAGGCAAGCCAAGAGTCATCATTCCCATGATGCTTTTTGCGTTTACCTTTTTATTCTCAACTTCCACATAAACCCGACTTTCATACTGACTGGCCGTCTGTATAAATAAAGCGATCGTACTTGGATCAAGTCCTGTAGGAATCTTGATTTCCATTAATTTTGTAATCATAATAACCTCCTGATTTTTACCTGTATACTCTCTTTGTCCTGTCCCGGCATGCGCATTGTCCCTGCGGAAATGGTCATGAAATGGAGCCGCCTTCCCTGAGATTTTGTGCAATCTGGCTGAGTTTCCTCAACCGGTGATTTACGCCCGACTTCCCTACCGGGGGATGCAGCATCTCGCCCAGTTCTTTCAGCGCCGCCTCCGGTTCTTCCAGTCTGGCAAAAGCAACATCCTGCAGGTTTTCCGGCAGTCGCTCGAGACCAACAGTGTTTCTTATATATTCAATATCTTCAATCTGTTTTCTTGCTGCGGAAACGGTTTTATTTATATTGGCCGCTTCGCAATTTACCCTTCGATTTACCGTGTTACGCACGTCTTTTACAATACGTACATTTTCAAATTTCATCATGGCGATATGGGCTCCCATGATATTTAACGCATCTGAAATCATCGAACCCTCTTTCAGATACACGACATGGTATTTTTTACGGATCACGATTTTCGCTTCCAGTCCAAAAAACTCCATAAAGTCTTTTAACTGCTCCGCCTTATGTTCATCTGTGCTGGCCACTTCAAAGTGATAGTTCCTTTCCGGATCCGTCACCGAACCCGCACATAAAAAAGCGCCCCGAAAAAAAGCTCTTCGACAGCATGTTTTTTGCAGCACCGGATTATGCAGCAGATCTTCTTCATCCATCTGTCCCAGATTATTCATGATGCCCGTCGCCCTGAGCAACTGCAGTACATCCGCAGCTTTTTCTACGGCTATGCTGTATATATGGCTCTTTTTCTGACGGTCATGCTGCAGCGTTTTCACCTTGGGCTGAAAAGAAAATACCGTTCTTAGCAACGTATAGAACCTTTTGGCCAGCGAAATATTTTCCGTGGTCAGCCGCACCGCCTTGCTGCCGTCAGACAGACAATGCACGCCATGACCAAAACGAAGAATGGCGGCCAGTTCCGCCAAAACACAGTGGGTTTCCGTTTCCGGCAGGTGGGTCAGTTCTTCTTTTACTTCCGACGAAAATGACATTTTTCTCCGTCCCCCTGTTATTTTTCCTTCCGGCGCGTGTCGTTACTGATGTCCCGGTGTTCCATCCGAACGCTGTACGGCAGATTCAGCATACGTTTATAAATGGCATTGGTCATAGTAACCGACCGATGTTTTCCCCCTGTACAGCCAATGGCCACCACCAGATGATATTTTCCCTCATCCAGATAATGGGGAATGAGAAAACGCAGCAGATCTTCCAGCTTATCCAAAAAGATATGGGCGTCCGGGCAACGAAGAACATAGTCCTGCACAGGAGAATCATTTCCTGTCAGCGGCCGCAAATTTGGATCATAGTAAGGATTGGGCAGAAAGCGGACGTCAAAAACCAGATCGGCGTCTGCCGGAATTCCATATTTGAAACCAAAAGATAAAAAAGTGATAATAAAATTACCGTAATTTTCTTCTTTCACATAAATCTTCTCCAGCTCACCTTTCAATTCTCTGGTCAGCAGCGAAGACGTATCAATAATATAATCTGCCTGTTTTTTGATGAAGGAAATCATCTTGCGTTCCATCTGGATTCCGGTTTCCACCCTGCCCTCTTTGGAAAGAGGATGGGTTCTTCTGGTTTCCTTATAGCGCTTGACCAGAATATGGTCTTCCGCA
>ENA-ORTP01001363-ORTP01001363.1-human-gut-metagenome-genome-assembly--contig:-NODE-1363-length-25253-cov-3.541114_pt1 | contig 25253 bp, 20 predicted proteins | sample MGYA00241913_ERZ509190 | MGnify/ENA primary metagenome ERZ509190 (study PRJEB26280, sample SAMEA2338839) | human gut metagenome | biome: human gut; feature: human-associated habitat; material: faeces...
GAATCGATGCATTCCGTGAAATGATCTGTTCTGAAACAGTAGAAGAAAGAGAAGCTGCTCTTGAAAAAATCCTTCCAGAACAGCAGGGAGATTTCGAAAAATTATACGAAGCTCTTGAAGGTAACCCGGTTACTATTCGTTTCCTGGATCCGCCGTTACATGAGTTCGTTCCTACAACAGAAGAAGATATCAAGAAATTAGCAGATGCTCAGGGCAAAACAGTTGAACAGATTAAAGCAATCATCGATTCTCTTCATGAGTTCAACCCAATGATGGGACATCGTGGATGCCGTCTTGCAGTTACTTATCCAGAAATTGCCAAGATGCAGACAAAAGCTGTTATCCGTGCAGCAATCAACGTACAGAAAGCTCATGCTGACTGGAACGTTTGCCCAGAAATCATGATCCCACTTGTTGGCGATACAAAAGAATTAGCATACGTTAAGAAATTCGTTGTTGAAACAGCTGACGCTGAAATCGCAGCAGCCGGTGTTGAATTACACTACGAAGTTGGTACAATGATCGAAATCCCAAGAGCTGCATTAACAGCTGACGAAATCGCTAAAAATGCTGACTTCTTCTGCTTTGGTACAAACGACTTAACACAGATGACTTATGGATTCTCTCGTGATGATGCTGGTAAGTTCTTAGAAGCTTACTATGATGCAAAAATCTTTGAAAACGATCCATTTGCTAAATTAGACCAGATCGGTGTTGGTAAATTAATGGAAACAGCTATCAAATTAGGTAAACCTGTAAATCCAAACTTACACATCGGTATCTGTGGAGAACACGGCGGTGATCCAAGTTCTGTAGAATTCTGCCATAAGATTGGTTTAGACTACGTTTCCTGCTCACCATTCCGTGTGCCAATTGCGAGACTCGCTGCTGCGCAGGCTGCAATCAATAATAAGTAATAAATTGTTTTATATGTAGGAAAGAAGCCCCATGAAGCTTATGTACAAGCTCCGTGGGGCTTTTCTATGCCATAAATCCTCTTATCTTTGTTTTAAACAGGAGATTTTCTTGCGGAAATATTAAGAATATGTTACATTTAATGAGATAATCAGAGAATTTGAACAGAGAAAGGGGAAACGAATGAGAAAGGGAAAATTGCTGGCCTGGGGGCTGGCATTTTGTCTGGGTGTTTCGGGAGTCTGGTATTTTTCGGATTCTGCTCTGGCAGCAGAGCCTCAGACAGATAAATTACAAAATGAGTATGTATCAGGGCAAGACCATATTACTTCTATGGACGATGAGGGAAATATCACAGATGCGGACAGTTCGGCAAAGTTGATTGAAAATCCTGCAGGACCCAAGAAAACCAGGAGCGGAGAACCTCAGGTAGTGAATTTTCGGACAAAAAATAATGAAATTACAGAGTTTATTGAGCAGGAAACTGCAAATCCCGGTTATACCAATGGGGCTTATGGCGCCGATGCGGTGTATCTGGGGTCTGCCAATGGCAAATATAAATTTATGCTTTCCGGCGTAGTGGGCTGGGTAAAAGAAGACGAGGTGCAGGTGGTAAATCTGTCCCAGGTAAAGGCAGTCAGTTGTTATGAGGTAAAGGACGGAAAATTATTGCATCATATTGTGCAGGATATGACAACTCCGGGATATGCCACAAGCCTGAATAATGGTCCGGCGCCATCATATTTAGAACCCGGTACAGTATATTACAGCTATGATGGACATTATTTTTATACACATTATGGTGTTATGGTACAGGATTACCGTGCAGACCAGCGCACAAATTCTGTAAATCCACAGGAAGCTTATTACAATTACTTCCAATATCTGCCTATGCGAAGCAAATCTGCGTATACGGCAGAAGAACTGAATAAAGCACTGGATACCATTGTGAAACCGGATTCCAAGATGAAAAGTATCGGAGAAGCTCTTGTGAAAAATCAGAATACATATGGAGTGCAGGGGCTTCTTATGGCAGGAATTGCAGCCAATGAAAGTAACTGGGGGAAAAGTAGTATCAGTCAGAAAAAAAACAACTTATTTGGTTTGAATGCCACCGATGCAGCGCCGGGAGAAAATGCCAGCCAATATAGCAGTGTGGAGGCATGCATCAAGGACTTTGCAAAGGGCTGGATTTCCGAAGGGTATCTTTATCCGGAGGATTATCGGTATCATGGAGGATTTTTAGGAAATAAAGCCAGTGGTTTGAATGTGAAATATGCCTCTGACCCTTATTGGGGAGAAAAGGCGGCAAATATTGTGTGGCGTCTGGATAGTGCTATGGGAGAAAAAGATGCAAATGCCCATACACTGGCTGTAAAGGAAATGATTCCGGGAAAGCACTTATCTGTAAACGTTCGAAAAGAACGAAACGCCTCCTCAACACGCCTTTACAAGACAGGAAAGGCGGCAAACTATGTGGTTTTGCTGCGAGAGGAGGAGCCTCAAGAGGGATTTTATGAAATCCAGAGTGATGCAGTGTTAGATAAGGGCAGAAATACAGTAGTAAAGAAAAATGGAGCCTATCATTTTGATGCCATGTATGCATATATGTCTGCCGATTATCTGACAGTGGTCAGTACGAAACAGACGGGGGAAGAGCAGCAGGAGCAACCGCCTCAGAAGCCGGAAACCGAGGGGGAAAATATACCCGCAGAGAAAACTCTGGACTCCATAAAAATTGTAAATCCACCTGTGAAAACTGTTTATACAGAGGGAGAAGCTTTTGAAGCAGAGGGAATAAAGGTCATGGCAAAATGGAGCGATGGCACAGAAAATGACATAAGTACAGAAATCATGTATTCGCAAAAGCCTTTACAGCTTTCAGATACAGAATTGCGGATTCAATATACTTATGGAGTTGTAACAAAGGAAACAATACAGAAAATAACAGTTTCCCCAAAAGAAGAAATAAAGCCGGCAGCACTTTTTGTAACGCCGGATACCGTGGAATTAAAACCGGGAGAAAGTCAGCAGTTTCAGGCGGAGATAAAGAATCAGGAAATGTCTGAATTATTGTGGGAGGTTTTGGGAAAACAGAGTGCGCAGACAGTGGTTGACAGCAATGGAAAACTGACTTTGGGGCAGGACGAAACAGCAGATAAATTGCTGGTAAGAGTTTCGTTAAAAGCAGATGCCAGCATAACGGCAGACGCTATGATTACTCTTATGAAAAGCCCGGAACTGGAAGGAAGCGGAGAAGACAGCCGGGTAGAGAATTCGGAGGTGCCGCAACAGGAACAAACCGAAACGGGAGAAGAAACGCCGGAAGCGCCCCGGTCAGAGGAATCAAAGGAGCCTTATGTGAAAGGACAGAAAATAGAAGGGCAAAAAGCGGAGAAACAATCTGTACAGAAAGATTCTGAAAAGGTGAACGGGAGAAGTGTAAAAACAGGAGATAATTTGCAGACAGGCTTCTGGATTTTACTTTTAAGCGTATCCGGTCTGATTGGCGCAGGTGCATATCAGAGCAGAAAGAAAAAATAGTGATAAAACAAGCCTCGCAAAAGGAATGAAACAGCAAAAAAGCTGAAAAATTCTTTTTGCGGGGCTGTTTTTCAGTTCGGCTCATTGCGCGATTTGCGGCAGCCTGTGCAGCTGTCAACAACCGTTAAGACGCTTTTTCATCCTTTGGAAGAATAAGATTCAGCAGGATTGCTGTCAAAGTTGCAATTACAACCGGAGATTTTCCGAAAATGGTTGTCACCCATGCAGGGAAAGTTGCAAGAGAATCAGCAGCCTGTGTAATGCCCATACCCAGAGCTACGGAAAGTCCTACGATAGAAGAATTGCGGAAATTCATTTCCTGGCGCATAATCAGCTTGATTCCGGTCATGGCAATGGAGGCAAAGACAGAAATCGTTGCACCTCCCAGAACGCACTGCGGAATTGTGGTTAAAAGGGCTGAAAATTTCGGAACAAATCCGGCAATCATAAGAATTACGGCAGCAAGTCCCAGAACACAGCGGTTAATTACCTTTGTAGTTGTAACAATTCCCACATTCTGACTAAAGGTAGCGGTTGGAAGACCGCCAAAAAGAGCGCCGGTAATGTTGCTGATACCATACATTACAATACCACCCTGAAGTTCTTTTGTTTCAGGTTCCCGGTTCATACTGCCCACCGTTGTGGCAGAAAAGTCGCCAATTGCCTGAATGGAGTTGATTCCGAAAAGCACGCCAATGGCAATGCAGGCAGAAGGCTCGAAATTCAGGCCAAAGTGAAGTGGTTTGGGAAGCTGGAAAAATCCTGCGGAAGAAACGTCCGAGAAATTTACCAGTCCAAAGCAGGCTGCCAGAATATAGCCGGCGATAATACCCACTAAAATAGACGCAAGCTTTAAAGTACCTTTGGCAAAATGGTTTAAGCCAATTACCACAGCCAGAGTGAAAAAGGCAACCAGCCAGTTTTTCCAGGAACCGTAGTCCGGGCTGGAAGCGCCGCCTGCCATATATTTTACGGCTGTGGGGTATAGGGATAAACCAATGGTAAATACTACAGTTCCTGTGACAATAGGTGGGAAAAATACCCGGATTTTGCGAATCGTAAAGCCTACGAAAATAGCCACAAGTCCGCCTATCACCTGGGCGCCCAGAATGGTTCCCACGTCATAGGATTCCGCAATGGCCTGCATACTGGGAACATAGGCAAAGCTGATACCCATAATAACAGGAAGCCGGGAACCTAACTGAAAGTTCTTCCCCTTGAAAATAGGAAAGAGTTGAAGCAGGGTACTGATGGCTGATACAAATAATGCTGCCTGGACAAGAATCACTTTATTTCTCTCGTCCAGACCGGCAACATCAGAGATGAGAATTGCCGGAGTGACACAACCTACAATCATGGCAACCACATGCTGCAGAGCCAGAGGCAGGGCCTTGGAAAATGCAGGTATGCCGTCAGATTCAAAAATAGATGCTTTTGTCTGTGACATTTGATATCCTCCTGAGTGTATAAGACATTTTTTTCAATTTTACTTTACACAATTTTTGTCGTGGCGTAAAGAAAAAAATGCAGATACATTGAAAAAAACAGGAGAATATTATATGATAGAGCAGAAAAGGCACGAAAAAAGGGGAAAAAGCTATGAAGAGGAAAAATAATAAGACGCAGAATACGGTTCTGCTGCAGATAGAAACTCAGGCAAATGCTAGATTGATTGCTAAAACAAGCAAAAGCATGCTGGCAATTTTTGCCCGTTATTTTGGATTGGGAGCAGGGTTTTGCCTGTTGATTTGGAGTTTTATTGAAAAACCGGTTTTTCTTACCGGAGTGGAAATCGGAATTGTGCTTTTGCTGGCCAGCTTTCTGATTCCATGGGCTATGGAAATCAGAGCGAAAAAACAGTTGGAGAAACGACTAAATAAGGGCAGTATAAAGCTGGAGTACAAATGGTATGAGGATTTTCTGGAAATTTATTCCAGAGAAGGAGGAAGGGTAAATCTCAGTAAAATTTTCTATACAGATATTCGGGCAATGAAAAAAGTATCCTTTGGGCTGTCTATACAACTGCAGAACAGAGGTGTTTATTATCTGTTTCTGGATAAAGAACAAAAAGAAGAGGTTATAAGGCTTTGGGAAGCAAAGCGGGAGAAGAAAACAAAAGATGCTGTATAAAAACAGATTTGGGACGGCCTGGAAAATGGAGGGCGTAAGAGCTGCCATTTTTCAGGGAAGGCCGGAATTGTTTTGTACAGCAGTTTTTATTTTTAAATACTGAACTAAAAAACTCTAGTATTAATATATGAAGTATGATATGATGACAGAAACACTAGATATAGTATGATGAAAAGGGAGAACGAAGAATGGACAGAGTAGATTGGAGAACATGGTTTTCGGACAATACAAGACTGGAAACTGTATTAGAGAATATAGAAAGAGAATTTCCACAAAAGGAGTATGCATTAGAGCGATTGTTGGAGCGCTTTGCAAGTTTGGCAGGCGACGGCATGACAGAGAATCAGAAGCTGGAACTTCTGATTCGGGCCGCTGTGGAGTTGACAGAGGAAATTGCACCGAAATGGGAATTTATTGGCGCACGGCTTTTGCTGTTCCAATTTCACGAAGAGCTGGAACGGGAAATGAGGCATAGAAAAATTAAGAATTTTTATGAAAAGCTTCAATATCTCACAAAAGAAAAACTATATGGTTCTTATATTCTGGAAAGCTATACCAGAGAACAGGTATTGCAGGCAGAGGCTATGCTGAAGCCGGAGCGGGATAAACTTTTTAATTTTTCAGGATTAAAGCTTTTGCTGGAAAGATATGTAATCCGCAGCAGAGGACATGTTCCGCTGGAAACACCTCAGGAAATGTATCTGGGCATTGCCCTTCATCTTGCCATGAAGGAAAAGCAGGCGCAGGCAAAGGGAAGCAGTCGCATGGAATGGGTACAGCGGTTTTACGACATGCTGAGCAGGCAGGAGGTTACTATGGCAACCCCTACACTTTCCAATGCCAGAAAGCCTTATCACCAGCTTTCCAGTTGCTTTATTGATGCAGTGCCGGACAGTTTGGAGGGTATTTACAGAAGTCTGGACAATTTTGCCCAGGTTAGCAAATTCGGTGGGGGCATGGGCCTGTATTTTGGAAAAGTAAGGGCAAGCGGCAGCAGTATCCGTGGATTTCAGGGAGCAGCAGGCGGTGTGATTCGCTGGCTGCGTTTGGTAAACGATACGGCAGTGGCAGTGGATCAGCTTGGTATGCGGCAGGGAGCTGCTGCTGTTTATCTGGATGCGTGGCACAGAGATTTACCGGAATTTTTACAGATACGAACCAATAACGGAGATGAGAGAATGAAGGCTCATGATATTTTTCCCGCGGTCTGCTATCCGGATTTATTCTGGAAAAAAGCCAGAGAGGATATGGGGCAGATCTGGCATCTCATGTGCCCTCATGAAATTTTTCAGGTTAAGGGCTGGCATCTGGAGGATTTTTATGGGGAAGAATGGGAACACAGGTATGAAGCGTGTGTACGGGACAGCAGAATTGCCAAAAGAAGCATGAGCATTCGCGAACTTGTACGCCTGATTCTGAAATCTGCGGCAGAAACAGGAACGCCCTTTGCCTTTAACCGGGATCTTGTGAATCAGGCAAATCCCAATGGCCATAAGGGGATGATTTACTGTTCCAATCTCTGTACAGAAATTGCGCAAAACCTGTCTTCCATGGAATCTGTATCCAGGGAAATCCAGACCAGAGAGGGAGATACCGTGGTGGTTTCTGTCACAAGACCGGGAGATTTTGTAGTCTGTAATCTGGCGAGCCTTTCTCTTGGCAGAATTCCGGTAGAAAATGACGCCTATATGGAGAATCTGGTTCAGACCGCTGTACGGGCGCTTGACAATGTGATTGATTTGAATTTTTATCCGCTACCCTATGCAAAGATTACAAATGAAAAGTACAGGGGAATTGGTCTGGGCGTCAGTGGCTATCATCATATGCTGGCAAAAAGAGGGATTTCCTGGGAAAGTGAGGAGCATCTACGCTTTGTAGATGAGATTTTTGAGAAAATAAATTATTTTGCCATTTCTGCGAGCGTCAATCTGGCGGAAGAAAAGGGGGTTTATCCGTATTTTGAGGGAAGTGACTGGCAGAATGGCGCTTACTTTTTAAAGCGGGGCTATACCTCAGAAAAGTGGGAAACACTGGCAAAAAGAGCAGCAGAAGGAGGCATGAGAAACGGCTATCTCCTGGCAGCAGCGCCAACCAGCAGCACCAGTATTCTGGCAGGAACCACTGCGGGTCTTGACCCGGTGATGAAGAAGTTCTTTATAGAAGAGAAAAAAGGAAGCATGCTCCCTCGGGTGGCGCCGGAATTGTCTGTGGATACGTATTATTACTACAAAAGCGCCCATGAAATAGACCAGCGCTTCAGTGTCCGCGCCTGCGGAGTGCGGCAAAGACATATTGACCAGGCACAGAGCATGAACCTTTACATTACAAATCAATATACTCTGCGACAGCTTTTTCATCTTTATCTGGAAGCATGGGAGCAGGGAGTGAAAACAATTTATTATGTGCGGAGTAAATCCTTGGAGGTAAAGGAATGTGAAAGCTGTGCGTCCTGACTGGGATATCTGTAGAAACAGAGACAGAAAGGCTATTGAGCGAACAGAAAACCTATATTATAATGAAAGAAGCGGAGAAAAATATGACAAAATTAAAGAAAAAACCATTGTTTAATCCAAACGGCGATACAGAAGTGCAGCAAAGGCGTATGATTGGAGGAAATACCACGAATCTGAATGATTTTAATCATATGCGTTATACCTGGGTCAGCGACTGGTACCGACAGGCAATGAATAATTTCTGGATACCGGAGGAAATCAATCTTTCTCAGGACAAAAAGGATTACGAGAGGCTGACTCTAAAAGAAAGACAGGCATATGATAAAATTTTAAGTTTTCTGGTGTTTCTGGATTCTATACAGTCCGCAAACCTGCCCTGCATCAGTGAATATATTACAGCAAACGAGATAAATCTCTGTCTTTCCATACAGGCATTTCAAGAATGTGTCCACAGTCAGAGCTACAGCTACATGCTGGATAGTATCTGCAGTCCGGAAAAGAGAAATGAAATTTTGTATCAGTGGAAGTCTGATGAACATCTGCTGCAGCGGAACACCTTTATCGGAAGTTTATACAATGAGTTTCAGGAAAAACAGGACTCCCTTACCCTTTTAAAGGTGATGACTGCAAATTATATTCTGGAAGGGATTTATTTTTACAGTGGATTTATGTTTTTTTATAACCTCAGCCGCAATGGAAAAATGCCGGGGTCTGCACAGGAAATCCGTTATATTAACCGGGACGAAAACACCCATTTGTGGCTGTTTCGGAACATGATTCTGGAACTGAAAAAAGAAGAACCACAGCTTTTTACAGAGGAAAATATAAAACTTATAGAAGAAATGATAAAAGAAGGCGCCAGGCAGGAGATTGCATGGGGGCATTATGTTATTGGCGATGGGATTTCAGGTCTTTCCAAGGACATGATAACCGCCTATGTGAAATATCTGGCAAATCTTCGCGCCACAGGAATCGGACTTCAGCCTGTTTATCCGGGGTATGAAAAAGAACCGGAAAGTATGCGCTGGGTCAGCCGTTATTCCAATGCCAATATGGTAAAGACAGATTTCTTTGAGGCGAAAAGTACCGCCTATGCAAAAAGCACGGCGCTGATAGACGATTTATAAAACAGTGTAAATTAGGAAAAGGAAAAAGAAATGAGAGAAAACGAAATTCTGGCGATTTATGGAACAAATTACAAAGAAATGACAAAACAGCTTTTGGAAGAGGCCAATTTGTGGGGGGAGATTCCCCATAGGGAGTGTCGTATTGGAATCAAGCCCAATCTGGTAGCACCTACAGAACCGTCCCAGGGGGCAACTACTCACCCGGAAATCGTGGCAGGGATTCTGGAATACCTGCAGGAACACGGCTTTGGGAATCTTGTGATGTTGGAAGGTTCCTGGGTGGGAGATAAAACAGAAGATGCAGCTCGTCTTTGCGGATACTACGATTTAGCGGAAAAATATCAGGTGGAATTTCTGGATTTGCAAAAAGATGACTGGGAAGTCTTTGACTGTGCCGGGCTGGATCTGAAAGTCTGTGAGGAGGCGATAAGGCTGGATTTCCTTATTAATGTTCCGGTAATGAAGGGGCATTGCCAGACTAAAATCACCTGCGCCCTGAAAAATATGAAGGGACTTCTACCAAATGTAGAAAAGCGTCGTTTTCATGCCATGGGGCTGCATAAGCCCATCGCCCATTTAAGCGCAGGGATTCGTCAGGATTTTGTTGTGGTAGATAACATCTGCGGGGACTGGGACTTTGAAGATGGAGGAAATCCTGTGGTGTTGAATCGGATTATGGCGGCTGCAGACCCGGTTTTGTGTGATGCCTATGTGTGTCATCTCATGGGATATGAAGTAGAACAAGTGCCTTATATTACCATGGCCGATGAATTGGGCGTAGGACTTTCTGACTGGCATCTGGCAGAGTTTCGGGAATTGAACCAGCCTGTGCAGGGAGAGTATCACCCAAAAGAGCGAAAAGTGGTAGAACTGGCAGACGCGGTGGAGGAAGTAGAATCCTGCAGCGCCTGCTATGGATATTTGCTGCCTGCTCTGCAAAAACTGAAGGAGGAAGGGCTTCTTGAAAGGCTGGAGGAGAAAATCTGTATCGGACAGGGTTACAGAGGACAGGCCGGGGAACTGGGGATTGGAAATTGTACCAGAGGATTTCGGTGTTCGTTGGAGGGGTGTCCGCCTACGGAAGGGGCGGTGTATGAGTTTTTGAAGGGGTATATTATGAAAAACATTTTGTAATGGCTTGCTTTTATGAAAAAACAGGGTATAATAAAGTTGACGTTAAATGCAGTTTAATAGAAAATTATAAAATTGGAGATTTTGATAGATGAAAGTATTGTTTTCCCCTCCGGATATCACGGAAGAAGAAATTGCAGAAGTTATAGATACTCTGAAAAGCGGCTGGATTACAACCGGTCCGAAGACGAAAAAGTTTGAAAGCATAATTGCAGAGTATTGTCACACAAAAAGAGCAGCCTGCTTAAATTCAGCGACCGCAAGCTTGGAGATGAGCCTTCGTATTATGGAAATCGGTCCCGGAGATGAAGTAATCACTACAGCTTATACCTACACAGCGTCCTGTAGTGTGATTTGCCATGTGGGAGCTATCCCTGTGCTTGTGGATACGATTCCTGGTTCCTATGATATGGATCCGGAACAGGTGCGCGAAGCGGTCACAGAGAGGACGAAGGCAATCATTGCTGTAGATTTGGCAGGTATTGTGTATCCGTATTATAAAGAACTGTTTCAGATAGCAGAAGAGAAGAAGGCTCTTTATCACCCGGCAAATGAAAGACAGGAGGCATTGGGAAGAATTGCAGTTCTGGCAGATGCTGCCCATGCCTTTGGCGCCTCCAGGGAAGGGAAAATGGCGGGAGAAATTGCAGATTTTACCGGATTTTCTTTTCATGCAGTGAAGAATCTGACTACTGCAGAAGGTGGTGCAGCAGTTTGGAGAACGATTCCCGGGATTTCTGATGACGAGATTTATCAGCAGTACATGGATTTATCTCTGCATGGGCAAAATAAAGATGCATTGGCAAAGACCAGACTGGGGAATTGGGAATACGATATTGTGGCGCCTTATTATAAGTGCAATATGACCGATATTATGGCTTCTTTGGGTTTGGCACAGTTTCGGCGTTATCCCCAGCTTTTACAGAGAAGAAAAGAAATTATTGAGAAGTATAATGAAGGCCTAAAAGACCTGGACATAGAGGTTCTGGAACATTATGGTGAACACCATACTTCCAGCGGACATTTGTATCTGACACGTTTAAATGGAAGAAATCGTCAGGAATGTAATGAGGTAATCGCAAAAATGGCAGAAGTAGAAATTGCCACAAACGTGCATTACAAACCGTTACCTATGATGACAGCCTATAAGAATCTGGGATTTGACATCAAAGATTTTCCAAATGCGTACCATATGTTTGAAAATGAAATTACACTGCCGCTGTACACGCGTCTGACAGATGAGCAGATAGAATTTGTCATTTCGACCTTCAGAAAAATTGTAAAGGAACTGTAAGCCATGTTAAAAAATTGGGACAGTCTTCCGAAGAAAATGCAACAGGAAGAAGTAAAAAAATATTATACAGAACTTTCCAAAAAACGTGGGGCTCTTGGTGCCAAACGTTTTTTGGACGTGGTTCTGGCGGCTTGTATGACCGTTCTTTTGTCACCGGTAATGCTGATACTGGCAGTATGCATTAAACTGGATAGCAAAGGACCGGTTTTTTATCGTCAGGAGAGAATTACACAGTACGGGAAAACTTATCGGATTTTTAAATTCCGTACCATGGTAACAGATGCAGATAAAAAAGGTCCTTTGGTGACAACGGGACAGGATTCCAGAATCACAAAAATGGGAAGTAAACTGCGAAAGTGTCGTTTAGACGAGCTGCCGCAGCTGTTTAATGTACTGACCGGAGATATGAGCTTTGTAGGGACAAGACCGGAAGTAAAGAAATATGTGGATTGTTATACACCGGAAATGATGGCTACCTTGCTTCTTCCGGCAGGAATCACTTCCAGAACCAGTATTGTTTACAAAGACGAAGACGAAATTTTGGATAAATACAGCCGGAGTACAGGGAAGACTACAGATGAGATTTATGTGGAATATATTCTTCCGGAGAAAATGAAATACAATTTAAAGTATTTGAAATCTTTTGGCGTTTTGGAAGACTTTAAGGTTATGATAGATACGGTACTGGCAGTAATAAAATAGACAGGAGATGACTATGAAAAAGATAGCGGTAATTTCTATGGGCGTAAAACTGGATAATGAAAAAGGTTACAGCCGTTTTCGGTATATCGGAGATTTTCTTTCTGATGCAGGATATCAGGTGGATTTGATTACAACTACTTTTCAGCATTGGGAAAAAGCCCAGAGAAAGCTTGATGAAATAAAAAAAGAGGATTATAAATTTAATTTGAAATTTATCTATGAGCCGGGATATAAGAAAAATATTGATTTGCGAAGAATCCACAGTCACCGGATTGCAGCAAAGAATCTGACAAAGCTGCTGGAACAAGAAGGGGACTATGATTTGATTTACTGTGAGATTCCTCCAAATGATGTAGCGCTGGCAGCGGCAGAATATGCGAAGAAAAAGGGGATTCCTTTTGTACCGGACGTAAACGATTTGTGGCCTGAAGCCATGCACATGGTACTGGATATTCCGGTTATAAGCAATATTCTCTTTTATCCCCTGCAAAGAGATGCAGAAAAGGTCTATTCTCTGGTTTCCGGTATTATCGGAACTTCTGATGAGTACAGGGACAGACCGCTGAAAAACCAGATGCTGCATGTACCGAAGAAAACGGTTTATGTGGGAAATGAGATTACAGAGTTTGATGCCGGTGTAAAAGAATACAGCTCTGAGATAGAAAAGAAAGAGGGAGAATTCTGGATTTCTTATGCGGGAACCATTGGAACAAGCTATGATATCAAAACCATGGTGCTGGCAGGAAAAGAGCTTTTAAATCGGGGAAAAGACCAGATGAAAATAAAAATTCTGGGAGGAGGTCCTTTAAAAGAAGAACTGGAAACTCTGGCAAAAGAACAGGATTGTACAAATGTAGAGTTTGTGGGCTATGCTCCTTATCCGAAAATGGCGGCTTATCTGGCAAAATCAGATATTCTGGTAAACTCTTTTGTGAAAAAAGCGCCCCAGAGCATTGTTACGAAAATCGGAGATTATCTGGCAGCCGGCAGACCTATGATTAATACCTGTATGAGCCCTGAATTCAGAGAAAAGGTAGAGAAGGATGGCTTTGGCATTAATATTATGCCGGAAGATGTGACAATTCTGGCAGATGCCATCGAAAAGTTGTATGAGGACAATGCTGGCAGAGAAGAGATGGGAAGAAAAGCAAGAAAAATCGCAGAAGAGCAATTTGACCGTCCTGAGTCTTATAAGAAAATCATTGAACTGATTGAGGAGTTGACAGGAGATGAATAAACCATTTTTCAGTGTGGTTATGCCAGCCTATGGAGTAGAAAAATATCTGGAAAAGGCAGTAAAAAGTATAGAAGCACAGACCTTTTCTGACTGGGAACTTTTGATTGTAGAAGACGGTTCTCCTGATAGAACGGGAGAACTGGCAGAAGAACTGGCAAAAGAAAATGACAGAATCCGTGTGTTTCATCATGAGAAAAACAGGGGATTAAGCCCTGCCAGAAATACTGGAATGAGCCATGCAAAGGGGCAGTATATCTGGTTTATGGATCCGGACGACTGGGTAGAAGCTGATGTGTTGCAAAAGGTTTATGATGCCTTGTGGGAAAATCCGGCAGAACTGACAATCATAGGGCATACAGAGGAATATTATGATCGTGATGGAAAGCTGAGCTATACTCACGAAATTTGTCCGAAAAGACAGTACCTGTCCGGTCAGCAGAAAATGAGGGAACAGGTTATCCGTCTGGAACAGGAAACTATTTACGGATATGCCTGGAATAAGTTTTACAGTCTGGAACATATACGAAGAGAAGGCTTACAGTATGAAACCGTTCGTCTGATTGAGGATATTGTATTTAATATTCAGTTCTGCAATGATATAAAATCCATGAATGTTCTGGATATTGTACCTTATCACTATGCAAAGCGTATGGAAGGCAGTCTGACTACCAAATTTGTACCGGATTATTATCCTCTTCACAGAAGAAGAATTGCCATGCTCTATGAGCAGCAGCAGCTTTGGCACACCGATACAGAGGAAACCTGTGCGATTCTGGGAAGTCTTTATGGCAGATATATTTTGTCAGCTCTGGAGAGGAACTGTGACAAGAGAGCAGAAATGAACCACAGGGACAGAAAGGCATTTTGCAAAACTGTTTTTGCGGACAGGCTTTTTGTAAAACTGATGCCCAAGGCAAGAGCAAGAGATAGCAAAGCGTTGAAGTTTGCACTCTTTTGCATGAAGCGAAAATCCGTATTTTTATGCACCACCCTTGCAAGAGCAGTACATATCATAAGAAGCGGACTTCCCATGGTCTATTCTAAGGTAAAGTCTAACAGATAAATTCAGAAAAGAAATTCAGTTATAGAACAATAGAAGGGGAAAGATTTATGAGAAAATATGATTATATTTTAGTAGGAAGCGGATTGTTTTCAGGCGTATTTGCATATCATGCCATGAAAGCAGGCAAAAAATGTCTGGTAGTAGAAAAGAGAGATACCATTGGAGGAAATCTCTATTGTGAAGATATGGAAGATATTCATGTTCATAAATACGGCGCGCATATTTTTCATACCAGTAATAAAAAAGTATGGCAATTTGTCAATTCGTTGGTGGAGTTTAACCGCTATACCAATTCTCCGGTGGCAAATTTTCACGGGGAAATGTATAATATGCCCTTTAATATGAATACCTTCAGCAAAATGTGGAATATCAGCACACCGGAGGAAGCGAAAGCGATTATTGAAAAACAGAAAGCCAGTGTAAAGGGAGAGCCAAAAAATCTGGAGGAACAGGCCATCAGTCTGGTAGGCGAGGATATTTACAAAAAACTTATCAAAGGATATACAGAAAAACAGTGGGGAAGAGATTGTAAAGATTTACCGTCTTTCATTATTAAAAGACTTCCTGTAAGATATACCTATGACAACAATTATTTTAATGATTTATACCAGGGGATTCCTATCGGCGGCTACAATGTGCTGATTGACAAGCTGTTTGCGGGCTGTGATATGGAAACAGGTGTGGATTATAATGAAAACAGAGAAAAGTATAACGCTCTGGGGGAAAAAGTCTTATACACAGGAACCATTGACTCCTATTATGATTACTGCTTTGGAAAGCTGGAATACAGAAGTCTGAAATTTGAAACCGAAACTCTGGATAAAGAGAATTATCAGGGAGTGGCTGTGGTAAATTATACGGACAGGGAAACACCTTATACCAGAATTATTGAACATAAGCATTTTGAATTCGGCACACAGCCGAAGACTGTCATTACAAGGGAGTATCCGGCAGACTGGCAGGAGGGTATGGAACCTTACTATCCCATTAACGATGAGAAGAACCAGAGTCTGTATCAGAAATACAAAGAACTGGCGGAGAAAGAAACAAAGGTTCTGTTTGGAGGAAGACTGGCAGAATATAAATACTATGATATGGACAAGGTAATTGAGTCTGCATTTAAACTGGTGGAAAAAGAATTATAAGAAGAAAAGACAAGGGGATTATAATGAAGTTTGTGAAAAAGGAGTATATTCGATATCTGGAATGGGCATTTAAGCTGAGCTATCTGCTTTTGGGACTCGTGACATTTAACTCCTTTCTGTATGATTCTCCAGTGCAGCCGTTTTTGGTAAAAGCGTGTTTGGTATTGGGTGTACTGACTCTGTTGGGAAGAATCATTTACTGGAAGGATTATATAAAAACGCCGTATTTAGCAGTGTTATCTCTGTTTTGTGTAAGTTTCTTTGTCACTATTCTGGCAAATAGGGAATATGGACAGGTAAGTGGGGATATTAAGTGGCTGATATGGACAGGAATTCTGTTTTTTCTTTTATATATGTGTGATACAAAAAGAAACACAGAAGCATATAAAAAAGAGTTTATTCTTTTTTCTCATATATTAATTGTATGGAATGCAATTTCTTCAGCAGCGAGTTTATTCCTTATGAGTCAGTTGTACCATGAAAAGTGGTTTACTGCTTCAGGAGAATTGATGCTGGCCGGCTTCCAATGGGGAAGGCTGTGGGGAGTGTATACAGACCCCAATTACGGAAGCGTATTTAGTGTGGTAGTTATTTTATTGTGTGTGTTTTACATTAGAAGATATAAAACCTGGAAAAAGATTCCGTACGCAGGAGTTGTTGTCTTAAGCTATCTGTATATTGTATTCAGCGATTCAAGAACAGCAGAAGTGGCAATGATTATATCTGCGGTTTTCTGGATTCTTTTGAATACTGTTTACAAGAAGAAAGCTGTGAAAGAATTCCTGGTAAGAATGATAATTGCAGTGTTTTTTTCCGTTGTCTTTCTTGCAGGAACCTCTGGTATTAAAAAAGAATATAATACGGAAATACAGCGACAGATTAATGAAATAGAAGCGAAAAAGAACACCGTCCAAAATGGAGTTCAGAATCATGCTGACAAAAATAAGACAAACGGTAAAAAACAACAGCAGGTTGGCCGGGCGCAGGATCTGGAAAAAGATGTTACGAATGGACGTATTGCTTTGTGGGAAAGTGGAGTGGAGGTCTGGAAAACCAGTCCAGTGTTAGGTGTTGGTTACAATTCCTTTATTCCATATGTTTTGAAAAATTTGCCGGAAACATATGCGGTTCATAATTCTCAGGGAACGAATTACGTCAGTCTGCATAATGAATTTATCAATATTCTGGCGTATCAGGGGATTTTAGGAATTGGAGTTTTCCTGATATTTATCCTATTGCTGTTCCTGCTGTGGGCAAAAGTAATAAGAAAAATAGAAGAAAAAGATCGGGATTACATAGCAGTTTTAAGCGCATGTGTGTTAGCCATTGGTGTATCCATGGTGTTTTTATTAGAAGGATTATACACAAATTCTCCGGGGACTTTTATTTTATGGAGTTTTGCCGGATATATTGCACATTATTGCAGAAAGACAGGAAAGGCGGAGCCATAGAGATGAAAAAAATGCTGGTTGGGTTTATTATGGATGGAAATGGCGGAGGAGTGGATAAGTATCTGTTGAATTTTCTTGAGAATACAGCAGGTGAAGAGGTAGAAATAGACTTCCTGACAAATGAAATAGATGCTGATTTGGAAGAATATTTAAAGAAATACCATTCCCGTATTTTTGCTATTGCAAATTTAAAACATCCAATAACCCAGTACCGCCAGGTCTGCAGGATTATAAAAGAACAGAAATACGATATGGTATATCTGAATATTTCGACAGCAATTGATTGCATAGCAGCTTTGGCAGCAAAAAGCTGTAAGGTAAAACGGATTATGATTCACAGTCATTCCAGTGGAAATGACTGTGAGAATCACATAAAGAGAATGATTTTTAACGGGATACATAGAATTTGCAGAACATTTTTGTACAGAATAGCTACAGAATATTATGGCTGTTCTAAAAAGGCGGGAGTCTGGTTGTTTCCGAAGAAGATTGTGGAAAGCAATAGATTTCAAACCATTTTTAATGCAGTGGATTTAGAAAAGTATACATATAATGAAGAACTCAGAAAGCAAGTAAGAAAAGAACTGAATTTAGAAGATAAATTTGTAGTAGGCCATGTGGGAAATTTTTCTTATCCCAAAAACCACTACTTTTTGATTGATATATTTGAAAAATTGAAAGCAAAATGTCCGGAGTCTGTTTTAGTGCTGGCAGGACAGGGGGAACGCCTGGAAATGGTAAAAAATATAGTGAAGGACAGGGGTATGGAAGACAGTGTGAGAATTCTGGGATTCCGGAAAGATGTGAACAGGCTGTTTCAGGGAATGGATTTTTTTGTCCTTCCTTCTTATTTTGAAGGTTTACCGACCGTCAGTATAGAAGCACAATGTACAGGACTGCCCTGTCTTATGAGCGAAAATGTAACGCAGGAAGCAGCAATTACAGGAAATTGTTGGTTTTTACCGTTACATGATACACCGGAAAAGTGGGCTGATTTTATTTTACAACATAGAAACATGGACAGAACTTCTGTTTCCTGGATAGAGAAAACGAAAAAATACAGCCTGGAAGATTTGAAAGAACAACAGATACAGTTAATAAGAGGATAAGGTGAAAAATGAAGCTGGCCAGTATTGTTGTACCTGTGTACAATATAGAAAAATATATAAAGAATTGTATAGAGAGTCTGTGTGTACAGACGTATCAGAATTTGGAAATTATTCTGGTAGATGATGGAACTTTGGATAACAGTGGCAAGATCTGCGACGAGTATGCAAAGAGGGACAGCAGAATCAGAGTGATTCATAAAGAAAACGGAGGTCTGAGTGATGCAAGAAACAAAGGCGCTCAGGCTGCGTCTGGGGAATATCTGTTCTTTGTAGATGGAGATGACTGTGTGGCTCCGGATTTAGTGGAGAAAACCGTTTTGTGTGCAGAAATACAAAATGCAGATATGGTTATTTTTGATTTTGAATCTGTAGAAGAGGATACCGGACGGAGAGATTTGTATCATTTTGATCTGCCGGAAAGTACGAATGTCAAAACAACCCCTGAACTGATTCTTAAGACACCGGCTGCCTGGTGCAGAATGTATAAAAAAGAATTTTGGGATTGCTCAGGTATCCGTTATCCTGAGAAAATTCAATATGAAGATTTGGCAACAACTCCGCGCTTGATTTTGAAGGCAAAGAAGATTGCATATGTAGGGGACAAACCATTATATTTTTATATGCTGCGAGAAGGTTCCATTATGCGAAGTAATAATTTTGAAAGAAGTTATCAGGATAGAAAATATGTTTTGAGTTATTTGAAAGAATATTTTCAGGAACAGGGAGAGGAACAGCGCTATGAAAAAGAAATGGAATATTTATTTTTCGAACACGGATATTTTGTTCCCTCCAAAGAGATTATTCTGGCAGATACAGGAAGTATGTGGCTAAAGGAATTCAGAAGCTTTGCTTTGAAGAACTATCCGGAAATGTTTAAGAATCCTTACATAAAACAAATGTCAGGTAAAGATAAAATTTTGCTGTTTCTTATGCGGAGAAAATGGTACAGAATTATGAATCTGCTATCCGGCGCCAGAAAGCAAAAAGACAGTTGGAAAAAGGAGTAATGAGAAACTATGGAAAAAATACTGACAATTACAATTCCTTCTTATAATGTGGAAAAGTATTTACAGCAGACCCTGGATTCTTTTATAGATGATGAGATTTTAAATGACATAGAGGTACTTGTTGTAGATGACGGTTCAAAAGACAGAACAGCAACTATAGGAAAAGCATATGAAGAGAAATATCCGGATACTTTTCGCGTGATATCCAAAGAAAACGGAGGACATGGTTCTACCATTAACAGGGGAATACAGGAGGCAAAAGGAAAGTATTTCAAGGTTGTAGATGGAGATGACTGGGTATATACAGAAGACTTCATAAAGTTGGTAAAGGCTTTAAAAACCTGTAATGCAGACTATATTGTCACAAATTATTATGAAGTAAATGATAAAACCGGAGAAAAAACTCCAAGAGAATATCGGGAATTTCAAAAAAAGGATATCTGGAAATTTTCAGAAGCAGCCCAGGTAAAGCAAATAGGAATGCACCCTTTGGTGATCAAAACAGAAATTTTAAAAAAGAATCAGATTCGTTTAGATGAACACTGCTTTTATGTGGACGTTGAATATATTTTATATCCGGTGCCTTATGTGGAAACCGTACAGTATCTGGATTTGTTTGTGTATATGTATCGTCTGGCTGTTACAACCCAGAGTGTGAGTCTGGCAGGGTATCAGAAACATATGCAGAATCATATAGATGTTATTTTGCACCTGACAGAATTTTTTAATAAATATCAGAAATATGGTGAAAAAGAAAAAATAGATTATATTGGAAAAAGAATTGCTCAGATGGTGGGAGATCAGATTACGATTTTCATGAGTTTCTCAGAGAAAGATAAAGAGATGAAAAAGAAATTTATGGAATTTGACAGAGCATTAAAAGCAGCCAGCCCGGAGATTTACCATCGTTCTGGTGAAGAAAGCGGGACGCTTCGTTTATTTCGGAAGATGAATTTTAAATGCTATCCGTGGATTGCAAAAATGTGTAAAAAACGGAATCACATAGGAGAAGATTAGATATGAAGACACATTCTATTAAATTCAATTTTATTATGAATGCTTTGCTGACTTTATCGTCTGTTATTTTTCCTATTATTACATTCCCATACATATCGAGAGTGTTAGGAGTAAGGGGAAGCGGAGATGTAGCGGCAGCATTATCAACAGTTTCCTACTTTACGATGTTTGCTTCATTGGGAGTGCCTACATATGGTATTCGGGCTTGTGCACGGGTAAGAGACGATAAAGCAAAGTTATCGCAGACCGTCCAGGAACTTTTGATCATTAATGCAGTAACAACAGCAGTTATATATATGATTTTTTTCGGCTGTCTTGCAGTTGTACCAAAATTCAATGGGCAGAAAGAACTCTTAATGGTAGTCAGTATATCTATCATATTAAACACCATGGGAATGCAATGGTTGTATAATGCACTGGAACAGTATAGTTATATTACAGTCTGTTCGTTGAGTTTTAAGGTTTTGGGAATCATATTGATGTTCGCCATGATTCATTCACCTGATGATTATTTAAAATATGGGGCAATTAGTGCAATTTCCAGCTACGGATCTGGCATTATGAATTTTATTAATATGAGAAAATATGTGTCATTAAAAAAGACAGAATTTTACGATTTTAAAAGACACATGAAACCGCTGTTTACATTTTTCTTTATGTCTGCAGCAACCAGTATTTATTTGAATCTGGACATGGTTATGCTCTGGCTGATGAAGACAAATTGGGATACTGGTATCTATAATGCAGCAATTAAAATTAAGACGGTGTTGGTAAACTTAGTTACCTCTCTGGGCACAGTTTTGCTTCCAAGAATGTCTTTTTACATAGAAAAAGGAGAGCAGGAAGCCTTTAAGAATACTGTGACAAAAGCTTTTCGGTTTGTTACAGTAGCAGCAACAGGAATGATGATTTTCTTTATGATTTTTGCAAAAGAATCCATTCTGATTTTATCAGGAGATGCATTTTTACCGGCAATTTTGCCTATGCAGCTGCTAATGATAACACTTTTGCTTATTGGGCTATCTAATATTACAGGGATGCAGATTCTTACCCCTATGGGGCAGGAGGATAAAGTATTGAAGTCAATTGTAGCCGGAGCAGTTGTGGATTTTACATTGAATCTGGTATTGATTCCCAGATATGCGTCTACAGGAGCTGCATTTGCAACAGTTATGGCAGAAACTATAGTTGTGATTGTACAATTCATATATTTAAGAGATATATTGAAAGGATTATTGAAGAATATCCAGTTTTTCAAAATTATAGCAGCATTAATTTTAGGAAGCGCGGGGGCTATTTTGTTAAAAGTAAATATGAATTTTGATGGAAGTTCCACCTTTATACGTTTAGTAATTATGGCAGCGGAGGCAATCGTATTTTTTGCTCTTTATGGAGGAAGCCTTCTTTTGATGAAAGAGCCTTTGATTATGGAAATGAAGGACATGGGGATTAATATGCTGAAAAGAAAGAAATAGAGGAGGAAAAATATGTATCAGACAGAGAAAAGTAGCTGGTGGAAACACTGGGATTTTATTGTCTTAGATATTATATGTCTTCAGATCGCCTATGTGATTTCTTTTATGATTAGACATGGGTGGATTTTTCCTTATAAATTGGAAGCATATAAAGATTTGGGAGTTATTTTGACCCTGATAGAATTATGTGCAGGATTCTTTTTAGAAAGTTATAAAGATGTTATCAGAAGAGGATATTTTGAAGAGGCAAAAAGAGTTGTATTGCAGATTACAGTAGTTCTGGGTATTGTGATTGCAAGTTTGTTTATGACAAAGTCTTCTGAGGTTTTTTCCAGAGCAGTTTTTTTAAGACTCTGGATACTTGCTATATTGATTACATATATAGGAAGAGTCTTATTAAAATTGTGGGTTAGAAAAGTCTTAAGGAATAAAGAAAAATTGCAGAAATTGATTCTTGTTTCTACAGGGCAGGAAGTAAAAACAACCATTGAAGAACTGGAAAAACAAAAGTATAAAAATTACTATATTAGCGGGATTATATTGTTAGAGAAAACAGATATAGAAAAAATATCAGGAATTCCGGTGATTTCCTGTGGAGAAGATGCAATTTTGGGGATTCAAAACAGTATTGTAGATGAAGTGTTTCTGGATTGCAGCACACGAAATCCTTTAGTAAAGAGAATTCTGTCTGCCTGCAGGGAGATGGGATTGACAACACATTATAATCTGGGAAACAATGATATGCTTTCTGAAACTTCCATGGTGGAAAATTTTGGTGGATTTGCTGTTCTTACCTCCAGTATTAAATTTGCAGACTCCAGACAGTTGTTTCTTAAGAGGCTGATGGATATCGCAGGTGGAATTATTGGAATGATATTAACCGGAATTTTAACCATTATTCTTGCCCCTATTATTTATATCCAGAGTCCTGGACCTGTGTTCTTTTCTCAGGAAAGAGTAGGACGGAATGGAAGAAAATTTAAGATTTACAAATTCCGTTCTATGTATCCAGATGCAGAAGAGCGAAAAAAAGAACTGATGGAAAAAAATAAAATGCAGGGACTGATGTTTAAAATGGACGATGATCCCAGAATTATTCCGATTGGAAAATTTATTCGAAAAACATCACTGGACGAGTTCCCACAGTTTTTCAATGTATTGAAGGGCGATATGAGCCTGGTAGGAACCAGACCTCCCACAGTAGACGAATATGAACAGTATGAAACACACCATAGAGTTCGTCTGGCTGCAAAACCAGGATTAACAGGAATGTGGCAGGTCAGTGGAAGAAGTGATATTGTGGATTTTGAAGAAGTAGTAGCCTTAGATAAAAAATATATTGAAGAGTGGAATATAGGATTGGATATCAGAATTCTTTTGGAAACAGTAAAAGTAGTTTTGACTGGAAAAGGTTCTGTGTAAAGGGAGAAAAAAGATGGAAAATAAGAAAAAACATGTGTTTATTATCGGTTCTAAAGGAATCCCCGCACAATATGGCGGATTTGAATCTTTTGTGGAGAATCTGACAAAATATAGAAAAGATAAAGAAATACAATATTATGTATCTTGTATTCCCACAAAAGAAGTGTATGATACAAAGCCCAGGACTTTTAAATATAATGATGCAAACTGTTTTTATGTAACACCGAGAAATATCGGACCGGCAAAAGCTGTTGTTTATGATATTGAGGCATTGAGGTATTGTATTCGCTATATTAGAAAAAAAGGATTAGAAGATGTAGTTATCTATATTTTAGCATGCAGAATAGGACCGTTTATTGGGTATTATAAAAAACAGTTGCAAAAGCTGGGAGTTACTTTGTATGTAAATCCGGACGGACATGAGTGGAAACGGGCAAAATGGAGTCTTCCTGTAAGAAAGTACTGGAAAATATCTGAAAAATATATGGTAAAACATGCAGATTTGCTCATCTGCGACAGTAAGAATATAGAAAAATATATACAGGAAGATTACAGAAAATTTCAGCCAAAGACCACTTTTATCGCATATGGTTCGGAAACCAAGCAATCCAAATTAGAAGATCAGGATAAAAAATGGATATCCTGGTGCCGGGAAAAACAGGTAAAACCGGGCAAGTATTATCTGGTAGTGGGAAGATTTGTACCGGAAAATAATTATGAAACTATGGTCAGAGAATTTATGTGTTCTAAAACGGATAAAGATTTTGTGATTATCACAGGCGTGGAACATAATAAATTTTATCAGAAGTTAAAAGAAACTACTCATTTTGAGAAAGATAAAAGAATCAAGTTTGTGGGAACCGTATATGACAGTGAATTATTGAAGAAAATACGTGAAAATGCGTATGGTTATTTTCATGGACATGAAGTCGGCGGTACAAACCCCAGTTTGTTAGAAGCTCTTGGGAGTACAAAGCTGAATTTACTTCTGGATGTGGGATTTAACAGAGAAGTAGGAGAAGATGGTGCTTTATACTGGAGCAAGGAAATAGGAAATCTGGCAAAAGTAATAGAAGAGGCAGATAAGATGAAAGAGCAGGAAATCCTAGAACTGGAGAAAAAAGCAAAAGAAAGAGTTGAACAGGAATATAGTTGGGATATTATTGTGGACAGATATGAGAAAGTGTTTAAAAGGTAGATAGAATAGATGAAAATATTAGTTGTACATAATCTTCACAGAACCGGTTCTGCCAGTGGAGATGATCAGGTATTTAAAAATGAAACAAAGCTATTGCAGCAAAAGGGGATAGAGGTTATCCCCTATACTGTTATTAATGATAAATTTGATCAGGCTGGGGCAGTCGGGAAAATATTAATGACACTTGGCATGATGTGGTCATTTGAAAATTATAAAAAAATAGAAGAACTTATAAAACGTGAGAAGCCGGATATTATGCATGTGCATACTTTTTTTCCACTGCTTTCTCCGTCTATTTTGTATGCAGCAAAGAAATATCAGGTAAAAGTAGTGGCGACGCTGCATGACACCAGATTTATCTGCCCTTGCGCAACGTCTTTAAGGAATGGAAAAATATGTAATCTTTGCGGCGATGGAAAATATTTCAGAATGGTCAAGTATGGCTGTTTTAAAAATTCCAGGTTTATGTCTTTAGTAGTGGCAACTATTTTTAAATATCATAGGATCAAAAAATCCTTTTATAAACAAATTGATAAATATATTTGTCTGAATGACGAGCAGATTGAATTGCTGGAGAATATTGGTTTTGATAAAGAGAAAATTGTCAAAAAATACAACTTTGTATCCGACGCAGGACTCTCTGTAGCAGAAATACCAAAAAACTATACGCTTCCTGAACATTTTGCCGTATTTTACGGGAGAATAGGGGAAGAAAAAGGCATTCGGATACTTCAAAAGGTTTGGGATACAATCGAAGATATTCCCCTCGTAGTGATGGGCGGGGGACCATTAGAAGAAGAGTTTAGAGTGTGGGCAGACAAGAAAGCAAATGT
>ENA-ORTP01001387-ORTP01001387.1-human-gut-metagenome-genome-assembly--contig:-NODE-1387-length-24969-cov-2.600064_pt1 | contig 24969 bp, 17 predicted proteins | sample MGYA00241913_ERZ509190 | MGnify/ENA primary metagenome ERZ509190 (study PRJEB26280, sample SAMEA2338839) | human gut metagenome | biome: human gut; feature: human-associated habitat; material: faeces...
GAAGGCAGCACGACCCTCGGACAGCGTTTCCGCGTGAGCGGCTGGAGCGGCAAGTTCTTCCGGAACCGCGGCTGGGACGGTCTGGGAGCCTTCACGCTGGCGCCGGGCGCCGAGGCGTTCTTCTCGATCGCCGGGGACGGCAACATCGAGATCGCCTCGGGAGTCACCCTTGAGGAGGGCGCAACCTATCGTCTGACACTCGACGTGACGGCGGGAAAAGACAACCCCGTTTTGTCGCTGGTTAAGAAATAATCGTTAATTTTGCAAACGGAGTGCGCGGCCTCTCGACTGTGCACTCCGTTTGTGAATATGCACTAATCCATTCCAGACATGAAAAATAAAATTCTGTTGAAGAGTCTCGCCGGGCTGTGCGCCCTGGCGGCGGTCGCCTGCGGAGGCAGGCCGGGGCCGCAGGGCAGCGTCGCCGTCTACCTCGACGAGTCGCAGCCGATCGAAAAGCGGGTCGAAGACGCCCTTTCGCGCATGACCCTCGAAGAGAAGGTCGCCATCCTGCATGCGCAGTCGAAATTCTCGTCGGCGGGCGTTCCGCGCCGAGCGCGGCGGCAGCGGCGGCGTTCTCTTCAATATCGATGCCGTACAGCGCGATGCCGGGTTTGGCGGCTCCGAACTTCTCGAGCACCTTCTCCATGTTCTTGCAATGCGGGCAGAGCTTCTTGAAGAACAGCAGCACGCCGTTTTGCGTCGCGGCAAGGCGATCCTTGTAGTCAGCTTCGGTGATGATCTCGATCATAATGTCACTCCAATGGGTTTCATGCGGTTCTCTCTTCACGAAAGGGGATTCCCCTCCGTACCGCCTGCCTTCACTCGAAAAACATGGGGAAGGCGGTGTATCCAGGGAGGGAGAAACCGTGCGGGAATTCCCCGAAAGCTCCCTCTCCCCGGTTCATCTTATTTTCCTCCCTCGCTCGGGTTGCACAACTCCGCGAGGGCTTCGCGGTCGAGGATCTCAAGGGAACACCGGGTAAAGTGCCCCAGAACGCCCCGATCGCGCAGGGTCCGGATAATGCGGCATACCGTGCTCCGATGCAAGCCGAGCACAAGGGCCAGCTCGGACTGCGACACGCCGGGGTTGACCACGCGGGTCCGACGCTCATCGGCCAGCCGGTGCAGATACCGGCATACCTGCGTCTGCGGGTCCAGCTCGACGCTTTCGGTTATCTGGCTGTAAAAGGCCCCGGCCTTGGCTCCGAGCGAGTGGACCAGATTGCTCATCAGCGCCGGATGGCGCCGCACGAATTCGGCATCGTCCAGCAGGGTCCGGGGGAAATTATAGACTTCACAGGGTTCCAGCGCCACCAGCGACGCGGGATGCGAAGGGGAAACATGCAGCAACACGATTTCGCGGAAGAGGCACCCCGGCTCGATATAGAGCACGATGCGCTCCTTGCCCGTTTCGGAAAGATTCAGGAGCCGTACCCTGCCCTTCTCCAAAAACGAGAAGGTGGAGGTTTCGGGATCGTCTTCCCACTGGTAGGACTTGCCTACCATCTGACGCTGGCCTAGATGCAGGACCGAACGCCACGGGCTGTTGAGATCCCGGATGCGGAAAACCGGGCCTTCCTGCTTGCAGAATCCGAAACGGTTCATGTTTCCTCCTTTTCACCCCTCCCTACAGGTTCATCATAGGCCAGATAAAGGTGGCGACGAACGCCACGATCAGGCTGGCCAAAACCATACGCGTCAGCATGATACCGATAAGGTAACGGACGCGGACGTATCCGGTCGCGAACATGATCAAGGCCGGGGCCAGCTCATACGGCAGGAAGAACTGGTCAAGCCCGTACAGGAAGCTGTACAGGATGGGCTTGATCCCAAGGTTCAGCGAGGTGGCGATTTCGGCCATGGGCACGCTCAGGGACGTTGCCGCCGCGACAGGCGTCAGCACGAGGTTGGCGACGACGCCCACCCAATAGGCGAACATGGACGAACCGGCATTGCTGTCGATCTGCTGGAGGTAGGGCACCAGCTTCCCGGCCAGCCATACGGGGATGCCGAGGGTTCCCGCCACAATGCCGATGGCCATGCAGCCCGCGATAAAGAACAGGATGGGGAACTGCACCTTCTTGAGATCGCTGGCTTCCATCAAGTTGAAGATAGGGGTGAACCCAAGCAGGACCATGCTGCAGAAGGCAAAGTAGCCGGGGATACCGTGCCACGGTTCGCTGATAAAAGCCACCAGCGCGAGCAAGGCCAGGACGAGGGTCTTCTTTTCGTCGCGGCTCATCTTGCCGAGAGTGGCGAGTTCCGCTTCGGCACAAGCGCGGCAGCGGGAAATGTGCTCGCCAAGTTCACGCCCGCCGAAAAGGTGCAGGATGGTATAGGCCAGCAGCGCGTGCCCGATCTGGTAAGGCAGATTTTCGCTGTAGAAGCCCAGCCATGTGAACGGGACGCCCATGTCCTTGACCATGAGCAGGCCGATGATGCCCGTGTTGTTGGGCAGGTAGGCAGCCGAAGAGATGGTCGCGCCGAAGAAGGCGGCAAGGACGATGGTGGTCGCGGAACGGGAAGTCACGGACAGGTTGAGGCTCTGGCACATGCCGGTGGCGATGGCCATGAACAGGATATCGACCGTGATGACGTCGGGGATGATCGCGCTGACGATGAATCCGGCGAGCAGGAACGCGATGTACATGCGAATGGGGGTGGTCCCCACGCGGCTGATGGTGAACAGGGCAATACGGTTGGCGAGGCGCGTCTTTTCCATGAGCACGCCGATGAGCATACCGCACATGCACAGCCACGGGATGGGGGTGGTCCAGCCGACGAAAGCCACATCCGGGGCCGCGATGCCCGTCAGGATGTAGTACATCAGGAGCAGGACGGCGGTGACGAAGTTCGGCAGCAGGTCAAAGGCGAACATGCCGATCGCCATGATCGTCCCGAACCAGTAGAGGTTCACTTTCGGCGTGCTCGGGTCATAAAAGCACCAAGCCACAAAGAGGCCACCGAGCAGGCTCGTCAGCCAGCCTATCCACTTTCCGGACAGCTTGTTGGTCGCAACGGCAGTTGTCATATGCGCTCCGCGCAGTGCATGGAATAGAGTGAGATATATGGAAAAGGAAGCCCCGCAGCCCGGCAAGGATCCGGCACCTCCCCAACACAATGAACAAGGGTTCGCTAAAAACAAAAACCTTAGGAAGGGGAGGGATTGGGGGGTTGGGGAAGGGAGGGGAAACCCTTCCCCCAGTTCTCCCTTTCTTCCTATCCTCAGCTCGTGCGGATTTCGCCGATGACGAGCTTGAGCTGCTGGAGCATCTCGCGGGCCTTGTCGGGATTCTGATCCGCGATGTTGTTGAGCTGGAAGGGGTCGGCCTTGCGGTCGTACAATTCATCATGATCGGGCACCTGCACCTTCGCGCCAGCCGTGCAGGTCCACATTTCTTCCTTCATTTCGGTGCCGGAACCGGCGATGCAGTCCACGCTGTCCTTCACGTCCTCGCTCACCAGCCAGTGCACGTAGGAGTAATCCTCGGTGATGAGGGACCACGACATGCCGTAGTACCCGGCGATGGCGCAGTCGCGCACGGTGTCGGTCTCGCCGCGCATCACGGGCAGGAGGCTGATGCCCTGCATTTCCGAGGTGTCATAGGTCGGGAAGCCGAAATCGCTCGCCTTCTGCGGCGTGCCGAGCTCCCCGAGCGCGTCCATGATGGTCGCGGTCACGTCCACGTTCTGCACGAAACTCTTGATGCGCTTGCCGCCTTCGATGCCGGGGACGTGCATGATCAGAGGTACGTGCACGAGTTCCTCATACGGCCAGGGACGGCACTTGCGCATGATGCCGTGGCCGTGCTCGCCTTCGCCCATCGGCTGGCCGTGGTCGGACATCAGCACGATAAGGGTTTCATCCCAGAGCCCCTGAGCACGGATGGAGTCGAGCAGTTCGCCCACCCACTTGTCCACCTGCGTGATCTTTTCCATGTACAGGGCGCGGATGTGCTCGCATTCGCGTTCCGTGATGCGGCCCTCGATGGGCGTCCACGGCGCGAGCACCAGCGGGTTGCCGACGTATTCGGGATCGTAGGGGCAGGGTTCGCCCTTCCACACGGATTCCGGGTCCCAAGGTTCGTGCGGATCAAAGGAGTCCACCCAGAGCAGGAAGGGGCGGGTCTTGTCGCGGCGGTTGGACAGCCAGTTTTGGGCATCCGTCATGACGCGGGAAATATAGCTGTCTTCGGGCTTGCGGAACTGCTGCTGGCGCAGGAAGCAGCCGATTTCGTCGAGGAGCTGCGTGCTGTCGTCGTCGATGACTTCGCCTTTTTCATTGAAAACCATCGTGGGGGAGGTGTAGTCTTCCGGCTTCAGCGCGGGATCCAGCGGCACATCGGCAAAGCTGGTGTGGTCGAGCTCCTGACCGGGGTTGAAGCTCACGAAGTCGAAACCGCGGGAATAGCCGTACTTGGGCAGGCGCATGGGCGGGGTGTCGTAGACGAGGGCCGTCTGCATGTTCTTGCCCCACATGATGTCGGCGACGGTGGTGTCGTCAGGAGCGAGAGGCTGCCAGCCGCCGTAAGGCAGGGTGAAGCGGCCGGTCATGAGGGCGCGGCGCACGGGCACCGTGGGCAGGCCTTCACTGTAGGCGTTTTCGAAGAGGAAGCCCTGACGGGCGAGGCGATCGATATTGGGGGTCTTCACAACCTTGTTGCCGTAGCAGCCAAGATAGTTGAACTGGAGCGTGTCGAGCATGATCAGCACGACGTTCTTGATCTTGCGGTCTTCTTTCATGGCGGTTCCTTCCGTAGAGAGGGTTGGAGGGTCGCTGTGCGACCTTGTTCTTGCATTCACAATACGGATTTCAGGGACATTTTCTGTCTCCCAAGAGACACTTTTCACCTTTTCCGATTTTTTTCACGAAAGCTCCGGAGGAATCGAGAAGCCGGAACAGGGCCGTTTATAAAGTATAATACTATATGTTCATTAGCTTTTTTATGATAAAAAAATGAACGCTCCGATTGGCCGAAAACCCTTGAGCCACAAAGGTTTTGAGTGGAATGGAGTCATTCAGCAAGGATCTTTTCTTCACATGGCAAAAGAACGAAACAACTTGCGGAGATGATGGTATGTTATTCAGAATCGGGAAGCGGAAAGGGCGGCCCGCCCCCCCGAAGGGGACACCTCTTTCGGCTGGATGCATTGTGCAGCTCCCGACGCCACCCCATACGCGGAAACCCGCCACCCTGTTTCGCCCGGCGGAGAAACCTTTTCAATCGGGCCGATCATACCCCCAGAGCACCCGGCTCTACCGCGCAGAGCGGGCACATCAGCAAGCCAAGCGTCTCTTGACCACAACAAGCGGGCGGCATCTTGAGGATACCGCCCTGCTGCCTCCGCCCAAGAACCGTATCCCTCCGCAACGGGAACGGTTGTGGAATAACTTCCGGCATCAAGCGGCATTTCCGCTTGATGAATGGCACCCGTAAGCCTATACTCTATGCTATCGGATGTTTTGCCGGCTTTTATATTCTTTGATACGATGCGTGCCGGACTTTTTCCGACATGCGGGGGGGGCATCCCCCGGAGTGTCTCCACACCCTATCCAAGAGAACAGTGGAATGAACAGGCTCCAGGAATTCCTCGACAACCCGCACATAATCACCGGAACTGCCACCGTTGCCGCGGATCCGCAACTTACCTTGATCGCGGAGAACAAGGCCCTCTATACGCTTGTCGGGGAAACCGCCGAGTCGTGCCGCCAACAGGGCAACTCCCTCCTTCATTGGATCGAACAATCTTCCGCCGTGCGCCTCACCGGGCTCCTCGCCGGGCACCCTCCCCTTTTCGACTGGGAAGGGGTGCTCGTCCGCAAAGACGCCACCTCCGTCCGCATCCGCCTCTCCGGCACGCGCATGGAAGGCGTCCTCCACGAAGGCCAGTACCCCGTTTACCTTTCCGCCTTTACCGATCTCGCCTGCGTGGAGGAGATGCTGCGCAGCGCCGAATACGAGCGCCGTAAATACGCCCTCATCGCCGACATTTCCGAAGATCTGCCCTTTGAATACGACTTTGAGACGGATACCATCGCCTACACCCAAAAGTACCATAAGGTCTTCGGGCACGAACCCGTTATTCCCCGTTTCCGCGAACGGCTGGGCAGAGGTGAGGCCATCGATCCCGTAAGCGAGGGGTTCCGTGAACCTTTTCTCGCCCTCGACGCCGAAAAAGCCTCCACCGAGGCCGCACCCGAACGGTTCCTGCCCACCCACTCAGGCCGCAAGCGCTGGTTCGCCCTCTACAGCACCAACATCCTGGACACCCTCGGCAAGCCCGTCAAATCCGTGGGCGCGCTGCGCGACATCGACCGGCAGAAGCGCGAACAGCTCAGGCTCCTTGATAAGAGCCGCACCGACTCCATGACCGGGCTTTACAACAAGGTCACGACCGAAGAGGAAATCCGCATCGCCCTGCGCGACGCAAGGCCCGGCAGTTCCGGCGTGCTGTTCATGATCGACATCGACAATTTCAAGGACGTCAACGACAGCATGGGGCACCTCGCCGGGGACTCCATCATCATGGAAATCGCCCGCCAGCTTCGGCGCACCTTCCGGCAGGACGACATCATCGGGCGCGTGGGCGGCGACGAATTCCACGTCTACATGCGCGACGTTTCTGAAATCGCGGGTATCCGCACACGCGCGCAGTCCCTCTGCTCCTCCATCCGCAACCTGTTTAAAAACAGCAATATCGACAACGCCGTCTCCGTCAGCGTGGGCATCGCCGTTACCGAGCGCCCCATCGCCTATGAGGATCTGTTCCGGCAGGCCGACGTCGCCCTGTACCACGCCAAAGGGAACGGCAAAAACCGTTACGAATTCTTCGGCCAGTCCTCCGGCGGAGACGCCGACGGCGTCCAGACATCCGCGCCCCTCGCCGTCAACACCGTCCGCAACAGCATCATGGTGGACATCATCGATATCCTCTTCAGCATGTACGACATGCACGAAGGGATCGACAAAGCGTTGCATTTCATCGGAAACGCCTTGCGCGTGGACAAGATTCTCATCTTTGAATACTCGCTCGACGGAAAGGCCGTCAGCATCGCGCATGAATGGTGCTCCGATCCGAAATGGAGCAACAAGGAGCAGTTCCAAAACGTCCCCGTCGACAAAATCGAGCTGCCCAAAACACGGGACTCCAGCGGCATCTATTATTGCAGCGATTTTTCGGAAGTCCCCCCGGAAGAAAAAACGTTCATCCTCGACGACACCATCTCCTCGCTCCTCCAGTGCGACATCGTGCGCGACGGGCACGTGGTCGGCCATATCGGCTTCGAGGAGCGCGGCAACCGCCGCATATGGACGCAGCAGGAAGTGGACGCCCTCATCCTCATGTCCAAAATCATCGGGGAGTACATCCGGCAGCGCCGCTCCGCCAGCCTTTTGCGCGAAAGTTACGAATCCACCCGCAACATCCTCAACAGCCTGCCCAATACGGCGGTCTACGTCATCGACGCCAACCACCGCATCGTCTACTTCAACGATACGGTCGCCCGCGCGTATCCCAATGTCAAGCTCGGGGTGACCTGCTTCGAGGTGTTTTGGGGCAAATCCGATATCTGCTCCTTCTGTCCCGTGACAAAACACGGCGGCGGGGAGGCGTTCACCACCCTGCATGAGCACCCGCCCTTCAAGGGCATCTGTGAAATTTCGGTTTCCGGTATCCTTTGGGAAAACAAGGAGCCCGCACACGTCGTGCTCATTTCAGAGCGCCTTCTGACGCCCGAGGAGCGCAAGGCCAAGGCCAAGCGCGATTCCTTCGCCCGCGCCCTCTGCGAGAGCTATCATTATGTCGTGGACGTGGATCTCGGCACCGGCCATTTTGAGCTTCTGGCCAACCGCAATGACCTCGCCACCGACACTTCGGGCGATTACGCCGCCCATTTCGAGCTGTTCTTCGGCCATATCCTCCCACAGTACCGTGACGCCTTCCGCGAACACTTCTCCCTCGAAGGGCTGCGGGCAGCCTTCGCGGCAGGCGTAAACGACAGGAATATCCATCTCGAATACCAGTTTGCCGAGGAGGCCGGGCCCCGCTGGCGTACCCGCATCGCCTTCGCCTATACGCAGGACGACGGCTCGTGCCACGTCCTCCAATGCATCCGGGATATCAACGAGCAGAAATGCGCGGAATTCACCCACAGGCGGGACGAAGAAAACCTTCAAGTAGCCCTTCAGAACAGCTACGCCAAGATCTACCGGATGAACCTCGCCGCCAACCAGCTGACCTGCCTGTTCTGCAACACCAAGCTGCTCGCGCCCATCGATGTCAGCGGCGAATTCGACAAGGACATCATCACGGTCATGAAAACCCGCGTCCATCCGCGGGATCGGGTGGTCTTCCGGAATTTCTTCACCGCCGAAACCATCCTCAGGAAACTCGACGCCGGGGAAGAGCTTTCCGTCGAATACCGCAAGCTCGGCCTTGACGGGACCTATCACTGGATGCTGGCGCTCATCGTGCCCTTGCCGACCGGCAACCGGGGAGAGACCGTCCTCCTCGTGCGCGACGTCACCGAGAAGAAGGAAGAGGAAAACAACTACCTCCTCGCCCTGCAAAACAATTATTCCGAGATCTTCTCCCTCGACGTCAGGAGCCGCACGGTCACGCCGCTGTTCTACAACAGCGAGCAGGTGCCCATCGTCAAGGAGGAAGCCAATTTTTCCGCGTTCGTCAAGCGGCGCGCCGTCGACCGCGTGGCCCCAGAATCCCTCGAAAGCGTGCTCGATTTCTACGAGCGCCGCCTTTTCGGGGAACTGGAACGCGGCGGCCGCCCGGAATGTGAATACCGCAAGCGTTCGTCGGAAAACGGCCCTTACCGCTGGATCGCGGCCTCGGCGCAGCCTGTCCCCGGCAACGAGGGGCACGCCCTTATCCTGCTGCGCGACGTCACCAAGAAGAAAGAAGAGGAAAACAACTACCTCCTCGCCCTGCAAAGCAACTATACGGAAATTTTCCGCCTCGATCTTGAAGCCGGGCTTATCGCTCCCCTCTATTACAACAGCGAACAAGTCACCATTTCGCCGACCCTGATGCCCATCGAGGAATTCGTCCTCGATCGTGGCAAAAACCGCGTGCACCCAGAAAACCTCAAAAGCGTCCGCACCTTTTACGACGTGCCGAACATCATGGCCCGGCTCGACCTGGGCGAGGCCCCACAGCTCGAATACCGCAAACGGCAGGACGCCGGAAAACCCTACCGGTGGGTCAACGCCACCATCCGGGCCATCCCCGGAGCGTACCACCATGCCCTGCTCCTGCTGAGCGACATCACCGAACGGCTCAACGAGGAAGCCGATTTCTACAAGGCCCTCCAGCACAGCTATTCCGAAATCTACGAGGTCATGCTCGATACGGATTCCATGCGCATCGTGCACCGGGACGAAGATTCCACGTTGGCGAAACCCGAGCTGACCCATTCGTATTCGCGGGACACCCGTACCATCGCCAACCGGTACATCCACCCCGATGACCGGGAGTCCTTCCTTGAGCTTTTCTCCCCGGAGAACGTCAGCAGGAAAGTGGCCGACGATCCCCGGCTGTCCACAGAATACCGCGTCCTTGCCGTCGACGGGACCTATCACTGGATCTCGATACTGGTGCTGCCCATGCCCGGATCGTCGGGGCGCCTGCTCCTCCTCTGGCAGGACATCAACGAACGCAAAAGGATGGAAGAAACCGCCGCCCGGCTCGAACGCCGTCAAAGCACCGTGTTCCGCCAGTCCGGGGACTGCATCATCGAAATCAACCTGCGCACGTGGCAGTTCCACCGCAACGCCTCCGCGCCGAGCCTGCCCAGCGAACCCCGTTCCGGCGACTACCGCACATTCCACGCCGAAACAATAGCGATGGTCCATCCCGCCGACCGCGAACGCATCAACCGCACCACCACGCCCAAAGCCCTGCTCGAGGCCTGCCGAGCGCATTCCCGCACCCTCGTCGATCAGTATCGGGTGCTCTTTGGCGAAAACGAACAGTTGTGGCTCGAAAACCGCGTGTTTTTCCTTGAAGAAGGCGAAGATATGACCGCCTTTTTCATCATCCGGGACATCACGGAGCAGAAGCGCGTCGAAGAGGAACGCGCCCTTGAGGAAGAGCGCTACAACATCGCCCTGCGCAACACGTATACCGAAATCTACGAAATCGACCTCAGCGCCGATACGCCCCACCTTGTCTACGCCGCCGACACGCCCATGATCCCCGTGGATCACGACAAGAACGGCAATATCCACACCATAGCCGCCACCCTCATCCACCCTGAGGACCGGGAACGCTTCCTCACCGCTTTCATCGGGAGCAACATCCGCAAGGAGTTCAGCGAAGGCCGCATGGAAGTCCCCGCCGAATACCGCCGCCTTGGCAGCGACGGCAAATGGTACTGGGTTTCCGCCTTCATCGTTCCGCTGTGCGGGCACGACTCCTGCCGTACCGACAAGGGGATACTCCTCGTCCGCGACATCTCCGAACAGCGTGAAGAGGAACAGCGCCGCCGCATCAGCGAGCAGTACGATCACGCCTTGCGCAACATCTACGACGAGCTGTACGAACTGAACATCACGCAGGACAGCTACCGTATCGTGTACCACGTGAAGGGCAAGTATGTGACCCCGCCCGAGCAGGGCCGCCTCAGCGAGTGCATCGATCTCGTATCGCGCAACATGCTCTTTCCTGAAGACCGCACCCGCTTCCTCGAATTCTTTAATCTCGATGCGCTGCGGCAGAACTTCGCGGCGGGCCGGGAATACCTTATCGGCGAATTCCGCAAGCTCTGGCACGACCAGGAGTACCACTGGGCGTCGATCACCATGTTCCCCGTGGCCCAGCCCGACGGCGGCGACGAGATCTATCTCGCCTTCATCATGGATATCGGGGACAAGAAGCAGGCGGAGGAAGTCGCTCAGCAGAACATCCTCCTTGAGCGCCAGCGCCTCGACGACGAACGCTACCGGACCATCGTGGAGCAGACGGACACCCTCGTCTTCGAGTGGAACCTCGAAACCGATACCCGTTACATCTCGCCGGAGATCGTCGCCCGTTTCGCCGGGAACTACGACCACCGTGATCTGATGCACGTCTGGCGGGAAGACCTCGTGATCCATCCTGACGATCTGCCCCTGCTCACCGCCTTCCTCAAGGATTCGCGCATCCAGCGCTATACCGAGATGACCGCCCGCTTCCGCAAGCGCGACGGCGTGTACATCTGGTGCAAGGCGGCCCTCACCTGCCTGCACGACGACAAGGGCAATCCCAAGCGCTATATCGGCACGCTCAACGACGTCGACAGCGCGACCCGTTCCGTGCTCGCGCTCAAGTACCGGGCCGAGTTCGATCTCCTGACCGATCTGTACAACATGCACACCTTCTACTCGCAGGCGGCACAGGCCGTGCACGCCTACCCCGAGCGCCGCTACAGCATCGTCCGCATGGACATAGACCGCTTCAAGGTCATCAACGACCTGTACGGCCTTAAGGAAGGCGACAAGCTCCTCATCGCCATCGCGGATCTGCTGCGGGAAAAGATGGCCGGGACCCACAGCGTCTACGGGCGCCTCGGCGGGGATGTGTTCTGCCTGTGCGTGGACTACTCCCGTGAGCGTATCCTCGCCCTCATCAAGGAGTTGACGGACAGGCTCGCCGACTACCCCTTGCCGTACAAGGTCGTGCCTTCGTTCGGCATCTGCGAGGTCGACAACATAGACACGCCCATCAACGTGCTCTGCGACTGGGCCAACCTCGCCCTCAAGACGATCAAGGGGAATTACCTGAACAGCTACGCCTTCTACGACGGCAAGCTGCGCGAGAGGATCCTTGAGGAAAAGAAGATCGAAAACCAGATGCACGACGCCCTTCTGCAGGGGCAATTCGTTCTGTACCTTCAGCCCAAGGTGCACATCCCGACATCGCGCATCATCGGCTCGGAAGGGCTGGTGCGCTGGATACACCCCACCGAGGGGCTGATGCCGCCGGACCGTTTCATCCCCTTGTTCGAGAAGAACGGCTTCATCATCCGGCTGGATGAATACATCTGGGAGCAGGCCTGCATCACCTTGCGCCGCTGGATTGACCACGGCCTCACGCCCACGCCCATCTCCGTGAACATGTCGCGTATGCATATCCACGATCCGCGCCTGCGTGAAAAGCTGCTCGACCTGATGCGCCGCTACGAGCTGCCGCCGCACCTCCTCGAACTGGAACTCACCGAAAGCGCCTTCCTCGAGAACGAAAGCGGGCTCTTCGAATCCATGAAGGCCTTGCAGGCCTTCGGGTTCCAGTTCTCCATGGACGATTTCGGATCAGGCTACTCGTCCCTGAACATGCTCAAGAGTATGCCCGTGGACTTCATCAAGATCGACCGGGGATTCCTCAACGAGGTCGTCACGACCGAACGCGGCAAGACGGTCATCCGGTTCAGCATTTCCCTCTATTCCTGCCATCGCTTTGGCAAACAGGTCTGTGTAGAAGGCGTGGAAACCGAGGAACAGGCCGCTTTCCTGCTTCAGGCCGGATGCGCCTATGCGCAGGGCTATTTCTATTCGCGCCCCCTGCCCATCCCGCAGTTTGAGGCGTTGGCCTTTGGGACAGAACATCCTTTCCCCGTCGCCCCGAGCATCAAAGCCCTTGCCGAAAAACTGGAAAAAGGCAGCACATGATGGAATGCCTCCTGCGGAAACATACCTCCGGAGGAGGCCTAAGCCCATAGCGCAACCCTATCAGAGTACCGCCATTTTTCTGTTGCCAGAGTCATAGGATCCCATTAGAATCTATCGGTTGGACGAACAGTGTCATAATATCCCACCGACAGAACGTCGGTCTCCGCCATTCCGCGCCGGCTCCCCGTAATCAGGCCTCCTATGAAAAAGAAACTCTTCAGGACCCACGCCTTCATCACGGGTATCGTGCTTATTGGGTTCATTTGTATAACAATCATTAACTACTGCACATACAGCGTCGTCATCAGGGATGACATCAGGAATATCTCCCGCCTTACCTCCCTGAACATCTTTTCTTCCATCAGTAACGAACTGACCAAGCCGATTTTCGTCTCCCTGACAATGGCCAACGACAGCTTCCTCAAGAGCTGGCTCCGGGGAGAGAATGATTCACCGGAACAAATTGCGGAACTGCAAGACTACCTCAACGGCCTGAAGAAGAAATACGACTACAGTTCGGTGTTCCTTGTTTCGGCAAAGACGAATATTTATTATCATTATAATGGGATAAATAAGGTTGTCAGCAGGGATGACTCCCACGACGTCTGGTACTACAACTTCGTCGCTTCCGGGATCCCCCACCGGCTTGAGGTCGACACCGACGAAATGGCCCGCAATGAGCTGACCGTGTTCGTGGATTGCCGTATCGAAGACGATCACGGCGAACTCATGGGCGTGGTGGGCGTCGGGGTCAAAATGCGTGAATTGCAGCAGATCCTCGCCTCGTTCGAGCTCGATTTCGATCTGACGGCGTTCCTCGTCAACCGCGAGGGTGTGGTACAGGTCCACACGTCCGACGCCATGATTGCCAACGCCACCATCGACGATCTGTTGCCCGTATCCGAATACCGCAAAAAGATCTTCACCAAGAGCCGTGTGGAAAGCTCGTGGTACAAGTACAACGGGCAGGAAACCTGCCTCGTCACCCGTTACATCGACGATCTCGACTGGTATCTCATTGTGGAAAAAGATACCGCCATCATTAAGGAATCGCTTCTCTCGCAGCTTTGGAAGGACATCCTCGTCGTGGCGTGCATCATCATCCTGATCCTGCTGCTGGTTTCGGGGACCGTATCGCGCTACGACAAATTCATGACCCTGTTTGCCACCACGGACAAACTCACCGGGCTCATGAACCGGGAACGCTTCAATGCCATCCTGAGCCGGAAACTCTGGGAACGGCCTCTTGTATTCATGTTCGACGTGGACCACTTCAAACACATCAACGATACCCGCGGCCACCTTTGGGGCAATGAAGTCCTTGCCCGTGTGGGGCATAAGGCTGAGGAAATCGTCGGTAAGGCCGGTTGCGTGGCCCGCTGGGGCGGGGACGAATTCATCGGCTTCATCGATGCGCCGGGCGACGCCGAGGAAACCTTGAGATGCCTTCTGGAAAGCGTGCGCGATCTCGATAACCACGTCACCATCAGCATCGGCGCGACCCGCATCAACCCCGAAGACGACATGGACGCCATACTCATGCGCGTGGACGACGGCATGTACCGCTCCAAAGCCGAAGGCCGCGACCGCATCACCTACGTTTGAAGCCCAAGCCGATGGGAACCTCGATCCCATAGGCTTCACGGAAGGAAGCCCTATGCTGAGCAGGAAAAGCAGATCCGCACCGCCAGGGAAAAGCCGAGGCGGACGCCGTCATGATGTACGGTTCCTTCACGCAGGATGGCGGAAATGCTTATTCAACACGGCAGATGCGGGAGCCGGATGTTCCTTACCGATGACGCGCCGCAGGATCATGGAAGCACCGATGGAGGGGAACACCACGGCGGAAACAGTGGCGCTTTCCATCATAACGCCGGCCCCATTCTTCCACATAAGGTTATGTTCTCGGCGTGGCTGATGAGGAAGTTACGTTTGCGTGTGTAAGGTACACCATGCCGCGCAGGCAGGACAAGATCCCGGCGAATCACCGCAGGCACATCGGAAACCGTGCTAGCATAAGATGACAGCGCTGAGGCTGGGGGATATCGCTGACGCCATAGCACCTCTGCGCTCCTTAACGCTCATCTCCTTTGTAACAAGTTGATAAGCAATGCTATTCGTCCCTCCCGTTCCGCTGGGAGGCCATGTCCAGCAAATATGCGGCCATATCGCAGGGTTCCATACGCTCCCCATCCATGTATGGGGCATGGAGCATGTGCGTCCCCGGCAGAACGGAAACGCACTGTGCGGGGCAGCCGCACACAGCCACCCGGATATCGGCTCCGGCCTCGTTGTCCGTGAGCACAATGCTCCCATCGAGAGCGCGCATGGCGGACAGCACCCCCCTGAACCATGCCGCGCGATCGTATCCGGAGCGGCATCCCCCGCAATACTTCACATGGAGGGAAGGCATAGCCCGTCAGCCCCTTTCCACCAGCATGGCGATCCCCTGCCCGCCGCCGATGCACAGCGTTGCCAATCCCCTGCTCTGCCCCTTCCGCTTCAGCGTATGCAAAAGCGTAACGAGGATACGCGCACCGGAGGCACCGATAGGATGCCCAAGGGCAATGGCACCACCGTTGACGTTCACGTTATCAAGGCTGAAGCCCAGCTCGCGGCCCACGGCGAGGAACTGGGCGGCAAAGGCTTCGTTGGCTTCGATCTGATCGAGATCGGCCACTGTCCAACCAGCCTTTTCCAAAACCTTGCGGGTGGCGGGGATGGGGCCAAGGCCCATCACGTCGGGTTCCACACCGGCACTGGCCCAGCCCACAATGCGGGCGAGAGGCGAAAGGCCCCGTTCAGCGGCCAGTCCGGCATCCATGAGCACCAGAGCCGCCGCGCCGTCGTTCACGCCGGAAGCGTTGCCCGCCGTCACCACGCCGTCCTTCTTGAAGGCGGGGCGCAACTTGCCGAGCACGTCCATGGTGGTGCCGGGACGGGGGAACTCATCACGAGCGAAGTCGAAGGATTTTTTCTTCTGCTCCACGTGTACGGGCACGATCTCTTCATCGAACACGCCCGCTTCCAGCGCGGCTGCGGCCCTCTGCTGGGAAAGCACGGCATGGGCGTCCAGTTCTTCACGGGAAAGATGGTAGCGGGCCGCCACGTTCTCGGCGGTGATGCCCATGTGATAGTCGTTGAAAGCGTCCCAGAGGCCGTCCCTGATCATCTCGTCCACAAGCTTGACATCGCCCATGCGGCCCCCCCAGCGTGCGGAGGGCAGGACATAGGAAGCCTGAGACATGTTCTCCATGCCGCCTGCCACCACACAGCGGGCCTCTCCGGCGCGGATGGCCAGCGCGGCTTCCGCCACGGCCTTGAGGCCGGAACCGCAGACCTTGTTCACCGTCCACGCCGGGATCTCCACGGGGATACCGGCCTTGACGGCGGCCTGACGCGCGGGGTTCTGGCCCAGCCCCGCTTGAAGGACGTTGCCCATGATGACTTCTTCCACCATGCCGGCATCCACGCCACCCCGGGAAAGGGCCGCGCGGATGACCACGGCCCCCAGCTCGACGGCAGGGACAGAGGCGAGAGAACCGCCGAAGCTTCCCAGTGCGGTACGGGCCGCGCTTACGATGACCACTTCACACATAATGACTCCTGTCCGGCACAGTGCCGGCTCTCCAAGGGCTTTCGCCCGATGCTACGCTCTTTGCGAGCGATATGTTCCCGACGGCTTAGTAGCGGAAGAACCCTTCACCGCTTTTGCGGCCCAGCTTGCCCGCCCGGACCATCTTGCGGAGCAGGGGCGCGGGGCGGTACTTGCCCTCGCCCATCTCGTCGCGGAGCAGCTCCATGATGGCGAGGCACACGTCGAGGCCGATGAGGTCGGCCAGAGCCAGCGGGCCCATAGGGTGATTGGCTCCGAGCTTCATGGCGGTATCGATGTCCTCAGCGGAGGCCACGCCTTCCTGCAGCATGAAGACCGCCTCGTTGATCATGGGGATGAGGATGCGGTTGACCACGAAACCGGGGTATTCATTCACGGTGACCGCCGTTTTGCCCAGCCGTTCGGAAAGCGCCTTGGCGGCTTCGTAGGTCTCGTCGGAAGTGGCGGCGCCACGGATGATCTCGATGAGGGCCATGCGGGGCACGGGATTGAAGAAATGCAGGCCCACCACCTTGTCGGGGCTGCCCACGGCGGAGGCCACGGCGGTGACGCTCAGGCTGGACGTATTGGTGGCGAGGATGCAGCCGGGGGAAACGATGCCGTCCAGCTTCGAGAAAATGGAACGCTTGACGTCCAGATCCTCCACGGCGGCCTCGATGACCACGTCGGCCTTGGCGGCATCCTGCATGTCCAACGTGCCGATGATGCGGGGGAGGGCCGCATCGCGGTCTTCGGCGGCCATCTTGCCCCGGGCCACGAGCTTGTCCCAGGCGCCGACGATGCCCTTCAGACCTTTGTCGACGAATTCCTGCTTTATATCGTAGAGATACACGGTGAAACCGTGCAGCGCGGCCACCTGAGCGATGCCGCCGCCCATGGTCCCTGCACCTATCACAAAAAGGGTCTCCATAACCATCTCCTTTTCGGCATGAAACCGTTCGTTGACCTGTCCCGTTTCCATCACCCGAGGACGCCGAACGCGATGACCATGCGCTGGACTTCGCTCGTTCCCTCATAGATCTGGGTGATCTTGGCATCGCGGTACAAGCGTTCCGCAACAGATCCTTGTAAATAGCCGCTGCCGCCGCATATCTGCACGGCTTCCGAAGCGCACCACACGGCCGCTTCCGATGCCACGAGCTTGGCCGCCGAAGCTTCCGCGCGGAACCTTTTCCCCCCGTCGCGCAGGCGGGCCGCATACAGGGTGAGCTGGCGGGCGGCTTCCACCTTCGCCCACATGTCCGCGGCCTTCCAGCGCAGCCCTTGGAAATGCTCCAAAGTGCGGCCGAACTGGCGGCGTTCCTTGAGCCGCACGCACGCCTCGTCGAACGCGGCATCCGCTATGCCCACCGCCTGCGCGGCGATGCCCAGCCGCCCGCCGTCCAGCGTTTCCATGGCGATGCGGAACCCGTCGCCGGGCCTGCCGATGAGACGGTCGGCGGGGATGCAGAGGTTGCGCAAAAAGAGTTCGCAGGTCTGGGCGCCGCGGATGCCCATCTTGCGCTGAGGGGCGGAGATGAGCAGGCCGGCGTCGTCACTGCACACCACGAAGGCGCTCAGGCCTTCCGTGCCCTGCCCGCCGGTACGGGCGAAGAGGATATAGATATCGGCCCTGCCGGCATTGGTGATGAATATCTTGTGTCCGTTGATGACGTAGAAGCCGCCGTCCAGCTCCGCCGTGGTGGCGATGGCCCCCACGTCCGACCCGGCCTCGGGCTCCGTGAGCGCGAAGGCCCCCAGCTTGTCGCCGCGGAGCATGGGACGAAGGAAGCTTTCCTTCTGCATGGGCGAGCCGAAGGCATGGAGCGGATGGCAGGCAAGGCCCACGTGCGTCGCATAGGTGACGCCCACGGAAGGGCAGGCCTTGGACAGGCGTTCCACACAGCGGACATACGATTCATAGCTGGAGCCGCGCCCGCCCAGCTCGGGAGGATAGGGAAGCCCCATGAATCCGGCGTCGGCCAAGGCCCGGACGGATTCCCCGCAGAAAAGGCTTTCCTCATCACAGCGCTCGGCCATAGGCCTCACGGTCCTCGTAATGATCTCATCAAGGCGTTGCCAGAGCGTTGCTTCCATTCAGTCCATCCTCCGAGGGTTGCACAGCGGAACCCGATCAGCGGCGGCGATTGACGAAGGCGCGCATCCTGTCCTTCTGCTCCTTCGTGGAGAAACAGAGGCCGAACGCCTGCGCTTCGTACGAGAGGCCGGATTCGAGGCCGGATTCGAGGCCATGACGTATGCAGCGTTTGGTCTGCTGGACGGCACAGCGAGCCTGACGGGCGATGCCTTCCGCCAGCGCGGAAACTTCAGCGGCAAGGGCATCGTGGGGGACGATCTTGTCGACGAGGCCGATGCGCAGGGCTTCCGCGGCATCGATCATGTTGCCCGAGAAGAGCAGCAGGGAGGCCGCGCCCCTGCCCACCAGACGGGGCAGGCGCTGGGTGCCGCCGAATCCGGCCGTGATGCCGAGGCCGACTTCGGGCTGGCCGAAGCGGGCCTTTTCGGATGCGATGCGGATATCGCAGGCAAGGGCCAGTTCACAGCCGCCGCCAAGGGCAAAGCCCGGGATCATGGCGATGACGGGCTGGCGCAGGGCCTCTATCTTGGCGAATACCTTTTGCCCAAAGGCACCGAAGGCCATACCGGCTTCCGCTTCCATGGACTGCATCTCCGTGATGTCCGCTCCGGCGGCAAGGGCCTTCTCTCCGGCCCCCCTGACGACGAGGACGCGGATCTCGGCATCGCCGTCGATCGCGGCAAGGGCGTCGTCAAGTTCCTTCAGTACGGCGCCGTTCAGCGCGTTCAGCCGATCGGGACGGTTCAGCGTGAGGTAAGCCACGCCGTCCTTTTTCTCAAAAAGGATGTTCTCGTACATAACCCCCTTCCCTCGCTTCAAGCAGTGGCCTACCAAGGCCCCGAAAGCCGCGGCAGACGTTTTCAAATCAGAACAGGCCGTCGGGATCGATGCCGCACAGGCGGCGTGCAAGGGCCTTCTTCGCTTCCATGTTGGCCTGACGGCCGATCATGATGCGCTGGGCCTGCGGCGAACCTGCGCCGTGCATGGATTCGGTGAGGTAGCCCACCGCCACGGAACCGATGGTCATGGCCTCGATGAGGCGGAGGATGCGCTGGCGGTCTTCCACGGAATACCGGGCATCGCCCACCATGAGTTTGCGGCACCATTCGCCCACTTCGTCGGACGTGAAATCGGCATCGGAAGGCATGGTCACCATGAGCCCCCCGGCGATGTCCTGCGCGAGGCGGGCGATCTCGTAAGGCAGGCGGGTGACGTTCTGCTTGCACACGTTGGCGAGGAGCATGTCGATCTGGTAGTTGCCGGCCCGCGTGGGGGAGCCTTCGCAGGAACAGGCGATGCCGCAGGAGAACAGCGTCTCGTTCAGATGGATCATCTCGATGATCTTGTCCTTGATGTGGGACGCCTTGGCGCAGCCGTTGCATTCGGCGGCCGTCTGGGACGCGCCGATGAGCACGTCGCCGTTTCCGACCTTGCAGCCGCCGTAGGACTGGCGGTGATAGCCAGCGAAACGTTCCACCAACATGCCGGTGAAGTCGATCTCGCCCAGCATGTACACGTTCTTGTAGGGAACGAAGGTGTCTTCAAAAATGATGATGACTTCCTGGCCGCCGTAATTCGCGTTGCCCACGTCCACCTTGCTGGCTTCCAGCTTGCGGGTGTCGCTGGCCTGACGGCCATAGATGTAAAGGATGCTGGGGTCATCGGCGGGGACGGAGAAGGCCACGGCATAGTCCCGGTCTTCCGCGCGCATGGTCTGCGTGGGCATGACGAGGATCTGATGGGAGTTGAGGGCGCCGGTCTGGTGCATCTTGGCGCCGCGCACCACGATGCCGTCCTCGCGGCGTTCCACCACGCGCAGGAACATGTCGGGATCCTTCTGGGCGTGGGGCGCGAGGCCACGGTTGCCCTTGGGGTCGGTCATGGCACCGTCCACAGTCCAGTCCTTTTTCTGCCATTCTTTGACGAATTCCACGAAACGCCGGTGGTATTCGGTGCCGTGGCAGGCATCGATCTCGTAGGTAGTGCTGAACACGGCGTTGAGGGCGTCCATGCCCACGCAGCGCTGGAAGCAGGCACCGGTCATGCTCCCGCAAAGCCGCTGCATCTTCACCTTGTTCACCAGATCGGCCGTGGACTGGTGCAGATGGCAGAAGCGGTTCACGGGCTTGCCGGTAAAGCTGGAGGACGTCACCATCAGCTCGCGGTATTCGGGCATCTCGGCCAGCTTGTAGGTCATGGCGCAGCAGTTGATGGAAGGGCGGATCAAGGGGTGGCCGACGCAATCCTCGATCTTCTCGCCAAAGGCATAAACTCTGCGGGGGCGCAGATCACGGAGGGACTGGATGTACTCCTCGGCGGTCATCATAACGCATATCCTGATGGTCTTCGCGACCGCTTTCGGAACAGCGGCGGCAGGTCTATGAAAACGGGCCCCCGCGACAGGAGCCCGCACACGCTCGGTCAGCTCTTATGGCAGAAGCTCCAGCCGCCGTCGGACTGGCACATGGGCATGAGCTCCATGTCGCACACGTCCATATGGGCGGGCAGGTTCACAGACCACCACACGGATTCGGCGATGTTTTCAGGGGTCAGGGGATCCAAGTTTTCGTAAGCGGCTTCCGAAGTCTTCAGGTCACCCTTGAAACGCACGGCCAGAAATTCGGTGTGCAGATGGCCTGGCTTGATGTTGGTCACGCGGACGGGAGTGCCCAGAAGGTCGCAGCGGAGCATCCGGCTGAAGTGGTTCACGAAAGCCTTGGTGGCACCGTACACGTTGCCGCACTTGAAGGCGCGATTGCCGGCAACGGAGCCGATGTTGACGATGTGGCCGGAGCCGCGTTCGATCATGCCGGGCAGGACGCAGCGGGTGCAGTACAGCAATCCGTTGATGTTGGTGGCGATCATTTCGTCCCAGTCGTCCATGTTGCCCGCCTGAGCGGGGTTCTGGCCGATGGAGCTGCCCGCGTTGTTCAGCAGCACGTCGATGTCCTTGAACCCTTCGGGAAGGTTGGCGAACATTTCCACCACGACGTCACGCTTGGCGACGTCGAAACAGAGGGGGAGGAAATCTCCGCCCAGTTCGGCGGCGAGTTCGTCGAGGCGGGACTGGCGGCGGCCGGTGCCGATGACCTTCCAGCCTTCCTTGATGAAGCGGCGGGCGGTTTCGCGGCCGACACCGGAGGTGACGCCGGTGATGAAGATGATTTTCTTGGACATGTCTGACTCCTCGGAAAGGTTAGAAGTGGGTATGCTGCGACATTGGGGAGGGGCCCCCGGAAGCCGCCCCGAACGGCTGCGGCTTCCGGGGATGGAGGAAGGGGGCTACAGCATCTTGAAGGTCGCGGTGAAGTTTTCTTCGCCGTACTTTTCAGCGGTGGCCGCGAACACCTCACGGGCGCGGGACATCATGGGCACGCGCTGGCCGAAGGATTCGCACATCTCGATGCCGAGGCGCACGTCCTTGAAGGCCAGATTCACGGTGAACACCGGATGCTCGAAGTCTTCGTCGAAGGTGCCGGAAGCGGTGTTCTTGAACTGGAAGGAGAAGGCCCCGGAATTGGAGATCTGTTCGATGAACTGTTCCTTGGGGATGTTGGCGAGCTTGGCGAGCTTGATGCTTTCGGAGCAGACGGCGTTGATGCTCATGCCCATGAGGTTCTGGATGAGCTTCAGCGCGCAGCCGGCCTTCACGTCGCCGATGTAGGCGGGCTTGCCCATCTTCTTGAGCAGGCATTCCTCATACTTGTCGTAGGTGGCCTTGTCGCCGCCGCCGAACAGGGGGCAGGTGCCGTCCGCGGCAAAGGCGGGACCCTTGCCCATGGGGATGACGAGGTACTTCTTGCCCAGCTTGGCGGCTTCGGCTTCGAGCATCACCACCGTTTCGATGTCCAAGGTGGACAGGTCGAAATGCACGCCGCCTTCGGGGAGGTTTTCAAACACGCCGTCGGGTCCGAGCAGAACGCCCTTGGCGTCTTTGGGCATGGGCACACAGGTGATGCACACGTCAACCTGGGCGGCCAGTTCCTTCACGGTGGCGGCGGAAGAGGCACCCATGTCCACGAACTTCTGCATGTTGGCGGGGTTGATGTCGTACACCACCACGTCGATGCCGTTCTTGACGATGTTGGAACAGATGCCGGCACCCATCTTGCCGAGGCCGATAAAACCAACTTTCATGGCAAACTCCTAGTCAATTACATGGTTCCGCAGCAGTTGCGCCGTCATTTTCCGCATCCATGAGAAGGCGGTACACGGAGATGTAGTCTTCCTCTCCGTAGCCGGCTTCCGATGCGGCCTTGTAGCGATCCCTGAGCATGGCGAAGGCCGGGCAGGAAACTCCCGCCTCTTCCGCCATCTCCACGCCGAACTTCATATCTTTCCAGGCGTTGTCGAGCGTACCGCGCATGGGCAGGAAGGCTTCGGCGAACACCTTGTGCCCCGAGTTCCGCATCTGGTAGGACCAGGCGCCGGTGGACTTCGCCCCATTGAGGAAGGCCTCTTCGGAGAGGCCCATCCTCTTCGCGAGGAACACGCCTTCGGTAAGGATGACGTTGTTGGAAAGCCCGATGAGGTTGGTGATGAGCTTGAAGGCGCAGGCCGCCTTCACGTCGCCTAGATAAAACACTTCCCCTATATCGGAGAGGAACGCCTTATCCCGCTCATACACATCCTTTGAGCCACCGAAGAACAAGGGGGACTCCCCGGCCTCGGCCGCTTCGGGCCCCTTGCCCATGGGCATGTACACGTAGCGGACGCCGTGCCTCTCGGCTTCCGCGTCCAGAGCGAGGACGGACTCGATGTCCCACGTGCCCATGTCGTAGAAGGCCATGCCCTCCCCCATGCAGGAGAACACGCCGTCTTCGCCGCCCGCCACGGCCTTGAGCGCAGCCACGGAAGACAGGCAGCTCATCACCACTCCGGCGCCGCGGGCAGCCTCCTGAGGCGTGGCAAAGGCTTCCGCGCCCCATCCGGCGACCTTGGCCGCCTTTTCAGGGCTGCGGTTCCATACCTGCAGGGCGTATCCCTTGTTCAACAGGTTGCGGCACACGCCGCTCCCCATGCTTCCAAGCCCCAGAAAACAGACCTTCATGGCATCCTCTGGCTTACAGGGTTCTCAAAAGACGGCTGGCGGCCGTTTCGATCTCGCCCAGCATGTCGGAGCTGGTCATGGCGCCCCAGCACACGTCCACCAGCTTGTCCTGCACGATATCGGTGGCCTGATCGAGGGTGAGCCCCTGATTGATGACGCCGGACACGTCGACGTCGATATTGTCGCGCATGGACTTCACGGTCATGGGATTGCCGGAGATCTTGATGACGGGGGCCACGGGATGGCCGATGCAGTTGCCCTTGCCGGTGGAGAAGATGACGGCGTGGCAGCCGCCCGACACGATGGCGGTGAGGTTCTCCACGCCGGGGGCGGGAGCGTCCATGATGACGAAGCCCTTCTTCGTGGGACGTTCGCCCTCTTCGAGGACTTCGACCAGAGGCCTGGTGCCGCCCTTCTTGATGGCGCCGAGGGCCTTTTCCTCAATGGTGGTCAGGCCGCCGGCGATGTTATCGGGAGCGGGGTTGGCACCCATGATGTCGAGATTGTGCTCGGCGGCATAGTCGAGGGTGCGCTGGATGATGCCCTTCACCTTGGCGGCCACTTCGGGGGTGACGGCGCGGCGGCCGAGCATCTCCTCGCCGCCCAGCAGTTCCAGCGTTTCCGACATGATGACGGTGCCGCCGGCGTCGATGACGCGGTCGGCCAAACGTCCGGTCACCGGATTGGAGACGATGCCGGAAGAACCGTCGGAGCCGCCGCATTCCACGCCGAGGACGAATTCGCTCCAAGGCATGGGTTCGGGGCGCAGGCGGCCCGCATCGTGAAGCATCTGGATGGCGGCCTGAGCGGCGCGATACGCCACTTCCACGGTGCCGCCCTGATCTTCGATGGAGAAGCCCACCACGGGCTTGCCGCCCTTCGCGATCTCGCCGGAAATATATTCGGCGGTCTGATCTTCCAAAGCCACGACGATGACGCCGTACACGTTGGGATGCAGAGCGGTATTGATGGAGAGGAGGTTGTGCAGGGCAAGGTCTTCGTTCATTTCGCCGCGGCCGAACCCGGGGCAAAAAGGCACGCAACCCTTCACCAGAGAGCATATGCGCCGCACCGTAGGATTGGCGTTGTCCATCGTAGCGATGACGGCGATATGGTTGCGGATGCCGAAACGGCCATCGGGACGCCTGTAACCCATGATTTCTGGCAGCATGACAGCGTTCCTTATTCTTTTACGGTGTGGCGACCGCTGACGACGTTATGCACGTGAACGTGCTCGCCGGGGGCGATATCGGCGGTCGCTATCCCCACGGGCTCTCCATATTTAACGATCTGGCCACCCTTGGGGATAGCCTTGATGGCGACCTTATGGGCAAAGGGGAGCTCGTCTTTGGCACAAACCATCTTGCCTCCCACCGTAAATTCGCTTCCCACAGCCAAAGAAGGGGCCATGACAATGGCAATGTTATCTTTGGCGTGCATCATAATAACGTGTTCCATTAGGCAACCTTTTCGTTGAGTGTATAGAGAGCGGATCGGTTTTCCGATTTCTCTTTTCCAGCACTTTGTGCAAAAGGTTTGCCAACATCCCCTTTCTGGCCAA
>ENA-ORTP01001393-ORTP01001393.1-human-gut-metagenome-genome-assembly--contig:-NODE-1393-length-24830-cov-2.693239_pt1 | contig 24830 bp, 13 predicted proteins | sample MGYA00241913_ERZ509190 | MGnify/ENA primary metagenome ERZ509190 (study PRJEB26280, sample SAMEA2338839) | human gut metagenome | biome: human gut; feature: human-associated habitat; material: faeces...
TTGCCAGTGATAGGGTAGTGATACCGTAGTGATAGAGAAAACGGGCATATATCACAAATAAAACAGGTTGAATATCAATTGGTAAAAAGGAATCAGTGATACAGTGACAGAGGAAATAGGAAGAACTTATATGATAAGCTCCTGTTTTTTCTTTGGTATGGTTGCCTTGGAAAAAGTTCAGGTTTCCGGTTTCAATCCAAAATTTGTTGTATATTTGGGCACTAAGGAGATAAACCGGATAAGAGTATGTCTAATACCACAGATGAAAGATTGATAGAGGCGATCAGGAGAAATGATTACGTCAGTTATAATAAACTGTTTGAGCGTTATTATGGTCGCCTTTGTCAATATGTATATAGCCTGCTCATGGATAAAAGTGATACGGAGGATATTGTGCAAGAGCTTTTTCTGAATATATGGAAGAATCGGGAAAGGATTGAAATCAAAGAAAATGTTGGCGGATATCTTTATAAGATGGCTAAACATTTGGCATTGAATCATCTTCGTTCAAAAGTCTATTTTAATAATCTGTCGGAAACTCAGGATCAGTTATCATATGAAGACGACCGGGTCGAGTCTGAAGAATTTCGGATCGCTCTTTATAGCTGTATCGATCATCTTCCCGGTCGTTGTAAAGAAGTGTTATTGCTGCACCGGATAAAAGGATTGAAACAAAAAGAAATCTCGGAAAAACTCGATGTCTCGATAAAAACGATTAAAAATCAGATCTGGATCTCGCTTCAGAAGCTGAGGCGATGTTTGGAATTAAAAGGAATATAATTTTTTCGGGTCCGGAATAGGACCTTTTTTTATTTATAGTGTCATATAATAAAAGCAAGATTCATGGAAGAACAAAAAACTATAAAAGACTATATCGTGGACTATTTACTGGACGGTGAAGATGAAAAACGTCTTGATCCGGTATTAGTTGAGTGGTTGGCCGAAGATGAGTCCCATAGAAAAGAATTTAATTTGTATAAAAAGATTTGGGAAGAATCTCATCGTTATACAGAAGTTGAGGCTTTCGATCCTGATCTTGCTTGGGAAAAGGTTGACAAGATAAACCGACAGAAAGTATATCTTCGGAAATATTGGAAAAACATGTTATATACGGCTTCCGGGGTTGCCGCATCTTTGTTGATAGTGTTAGCTTTGTCTTTTATGGGAACTTTTCAGAAAGGATCGGAGGTTCTGGTCAGTATGAGTGCCGATTATGGGAATCGTTCGGAGATCATGTTGCCGGATGGATCTTTGGTCAAGTTGAATGCCGGTTCTGAAGTCGTTTATTCTTATGATCCGAAGAAAAAAACGCGGGAAGTTGATTTTCAGGGGGAAGGATTTTTTGATGTGTCCAAGAGTAAAGATCCTTTCGTCATTAAAGTGGCCGGGGGTTTAAACGTGAGAGTTTGGGGGACTTCTTTCAATTTGCAGGCGTATGCTGATGATCCGGTTATCCAGGCTTCTTTGGTTGGGGGATGTATCGAACTGGAGAAAGGAAACGAGAAGTTGAGGATGAAGCCGGGAGAGATAGCTGTTTTCGATAAGAAGACGGATAAGATTAAGCAGGTAGAAGGTGTTTTGTCCCATTCTTATGGATGGTTGGACAATAAGTTATATATGGAAGATATGTCTCTGTCGGTTGTTTGTAAATATCTGGAAAGATGGTATGATGTGGAAATTACGCTTCAACCGGGATTGGGAGAAAAGATCCGTTATAACGGAGTAATACAGGAAGAGACTGTAACAGACGTTATGGATGCATTGTCGCGTCTAAGTAATATAAGTTATCATGTAAAAGGAAAACATATAAGTATAACCTCTAAATAAGAATTGCCTATGAAATAGAATGCCATGGATACACAAAAACGGGAAATGCTGCCACATCTCCCGTTATGAGTTTGATAATAAAATTAGTGTTGGAAGCACTAATAATTAACTAACAATCAATATACAAATATATGAATTTTTTTAATATGTTAGAGTTGGACCAGTCTTCGACTCTTAAAAAGATATTATCTATTATGAAATTGACAGTCGTTTTTTTGATTGCATTTTCTTTGCAGATTTCTGCATCTGTATATTCACAGACCACAAAGTTATCATTGAATGTACAGAATCAGTCAATAAAGGATGTCCTTTATTTGATCGAAAATCAGACTGATTTTCGATTTATTTATGAAAGTGGAAAGATTAATTTAGATAAGAAGGTTTCTGTTCAAGTGAGAGAACAGTCTGTGGAGTTTGTGTTAAGACAACTATTTAATAATGAAGGAGTCGATTATGAAATTACAGAAAATAACCTTATTCTGATAAACCCTTCGCCAGAACAATTGAAATTTGCTGGTCAAAATAAATCCCAAACTAGGAAAAAAGTTACTGGCGTCGTTAGAGATCAAAATGGCGAACCGATTATCGGAGCAAATGTTGTAGAGAAGGGAACGACAAACGGGACAATTACTGATGTTGATGGTAGGTTTTCTTTAGAAGTATATTCTAAAGGAACACTTTTGGTTAGCTATATTGGATTTACTTCGCGTGAACTGATTATTGGTAACCAAAGTAACATAGAAATCCAATTAAAAGAAGATATGGAAGCGTTGGATGAGGTTGTTGTAATTGGCTATGGAACAGCAAAGAAAAAAGATTTGACAGGTGCTGTTGCTGCTGTTAAAGGTGATGATTTGGCTGCCCGCAAAACGACTCAATTATCTACAGCCTTACAAGGTGCTGCTTCTGGTGTCACAGTAACACGTGATAATAGTGCTCCTGGAGCAACTGCTAGTATACAAATTCGAGGTGTGACGACTATCGGTGAGACAAGCCCTTTAGTGATTGTAGATGGAATTCCAGGGGATATTAATCAAGTGAATCCAGAAGATGTAGAGAGTATGTCCGTTTTGAAAGATGCGGCATCTGCTTCAATTTATGGTTCACGTGCTGCAGCTGGTGTGATTGTAATCACGACAAAACGTGCAAAACAGGATGATTTATCCCTAAACTATAATTTCGAATATGGTTGGGAAATGCCGACTAAATTACCAGAATATGTTGGTGCTCAGCGATATTTGGAAATGATAAATGAAACGCGTTTTAATGATAATAATTCAGGTGGTTGGTATCAGGCTTATTCTGAAGACCAAGTGAATAATTGGGTGAAAAATAATGCAACAAATCCAGATGCTTATCCTATAGTGGATTGGCAGGATGCAATTTTGAAAAGTTCTGCTCCACGTCAGACTCATTCGATTAATATTGCAGGAGGTAGCAAAGTTGTGAAAACGAAAGCTTCTTTCCGATATGACAAGACGGATGGTCTTTATGAAAATAGAGGATATGAGCGTTATATGATTCGTATCAATAATGACTTTAAAATAAATAAATGGCTTGAAGCTCATTTGGATGTAAATTATAAACGTTCAAAATCGGAAGAACCGCATACGAATCCGATGCAATTGAATTTTCGTGCAACAGCTCCAATTTATGCAGTTCGTTGGAGTAATGGATTGTGGGGAGATGTAAAAGATGGAGAAAATCCATTGGCAATGATAACAGATGGTGGGTTAAAAACTTCATGGTATAATCGTTTAGGGGGTAAGGCGGCTATTGATATAACTCCGATTGAAGGATTGAAAATATCAGGAGTTATAGCACCGACATATAATTTTAATAAGGTGAAAAGTTTTGTAAAACAAGTACCTTATACCTATGCCAATGATCCTACTACAGTGAAAGGTTATATGGCTGGTTATAGAACGACAAAATTGACTGAAAATAGAAATGATGATTATGATGTGACTACACAATTTTTTGCAAATTACAATAAATCGTTTGGTCGCCATGATCTTTCAGCAATGATTGGTTATGAAGATTATTATGCTTTTTGGGAAAATTTGAGTGCATCTCGTGATCAGTATGAATTGACAAATTTCCCCTATTTAGATTTGGGACCTGAAAATTTGAGAGATAATGGTGGTAATGCAGAAGAGTACGCTTATCGTTCTTTCTTTGGACGAATCACTTATAGTTATGCCAATCGTTATTTATTGCAGGTAAATTTCCGTCGTGATGGCTCTTCTCGTTTTGCTCCGGATAGTAGATGGGCAAATTTCCCTTCTTTTTCTGCTGGTTGGGTTATGAGTGAAGAGAAGTTTATGCAAAATTTAAATTGGAATTGGTTGTCATATTTGAAATTAAGAGGTTCTTGGGGTACATTAGGTAATGAACGTATTACACGAATTGATGATAATAATAAACAAAATTATTATCCATATCAGTCAGCTTTAAACTTTGGTTCTGGTCTATTTTACAATGGAAACTCAGTGAGTTCTTTATTGACTGCTGCTCAGCAATATTATGCAGTTCGTAATATTTCTTGGGAAACAACAGAGACTTGGGACATTGGTTTGGATGCAAATTTCTTGGATAGCCGTTTGCATTTTAATTTCGATTTCTATAAAAAGAAAACGAAAGACATTTTGTTGGCTTTGGAAATTCCTAAATTTATAGGATATGATAATCCGTTTGTGAATACTGGGAATATGGAAACTACAGGTTATGATATTGAATTGGGATGGCGAGACCAAGTGGGGGATTTTAGTTATTCTGTTTCTGCTAACCTTTCTGACTTCGTGTCAAAGATGGGTGATTTAGGTGGTACGGAATTTTTAGGTGAAAAAGTGAAAATGAAAGGTAGTGAGTTCAATGAGTGGTATGGCTATTTGAGCGATGGACTCTTTTTGACTCAAGAAGATGTTGATAATTCGCCTAAATTGAATAATAATGTAAAAGTTGGTGATATCAAGTATAAAGATATTTCTGGTCCGGATGGTGTACCTGATGGTAAAATTTCTTCGGAATATGACCGTGTCTGTTTAGGAGGGTCATTACCCCGTTATACATTTGGTGTCAATTTTGCTGCATCATATAAAGGCTTTGATTTGGCTATGATGTTCCAAGGTGTGGGAAGTCAAAATGTTCGTATTAATAGTAATATGATAGAAGGTTTGAGAAATAACTGGTGTGGCTTCCCTTCTATTTTGGAAGGTAATTATTGGAGTGTGAACAATACTGATGCAGAAAATGCGAAAGCAATATATCCTCGTTTGACTCGTAATAATATTGATTCTAATATGGCGATGTCTGATTTTTGGATGTTTAATGGGAGATATTTAAGAATGAAAAACTTAACATTAGGATACACACTTCCTTCTGTATTGACAAAGAAAATAAGTATGGAATCTGTTAGGTTCTATGTGTCTGGTAACGATTTATTCTGTTTAAGCAAGTATCCGCATGGATGGGATCCGGAAGTCAGTACTACTGGTTATCCTATTACTACATCGGTGTTGTTAGGGGTATCGGTTAACTTTTAAAAAGGAAAGATTATGAAACGAAATAATATTATAGTTTATTTATTCAGTGGAGTAACGTTGTTTTCTGCATGCCATGATTTGGATTTAAACCCATTGTCTAATGGTTCAACTGAAAATTGGTATTCAAATGAAACTGAAATAGAAATGGCTGTTAATGAATTGTATAGAGATACATTTTGGCCGTTGGATGAAGAAGGTAATACCGATTGGTCTGACGATAAGATTTATCGTGAAAATTTGACACCTTTTCAAAATGCAACATTGAATGGGCAAACAGATAAGGTAAAAGATTTGTGGTCCAAGCAGTATAAGGTTGTATCACGTGCTAACAGTATTATATTAAAGGCGGATCGAGCTATTGAAGCTGGTGCAATGGAGTCGAAAATTAATGCTTATGTTGCTGAGGCTCGTTTTCATAGAGCATGTGCGTATGCAAAAATGTCTTCTAAATATGGTGATGTTCCATTAGTGGTAGATGATGTTGATATTGATAAAGGTATGTCAATGGGACGTACGGATTTAGCAACTGTGAAACAGTTTGTTTATGACGAATTTGATGCAGCTGCAAATGCCTTGCCAACAACATATTCAGGTATTAAAAGAGCCACAAAGGGAGCAGCATTGGCTATGAAAGCCCGTTATGCTCTTTATATGGGTGATTATGATGTGGTTGTTGCAGCGACTAAGGCTGTTATGGATTTGAATGTTTATTCTTTGCATAAAGATTATGGAGATTTGTTTTTGACTACAACCAAGAATGCAGAAGAATCTATTTTTTTAATTCCACGATCAATAGAATATAATCTTGTGATGGATGTACATGGTTGGCTGCCGAGAAATCATGGAGGATATGCGGTTCCGAATCCGACTTGGGATTTGTTTGCTTCGTATGTTTGCACAGATGGACTTCCGATTGACGAATCTCCTTTGTTTGATCCACATGACCCCTTTAAGAATCGTGATCCACGTTTGAGCATGACAATTGTCCCGTTTGGAGAGAATTTTATGGGTATTGAATTTAATCCACATCCAGAAGCATTGGAGGTTATGAATTATAAGACAGGACAGATGATTAAGAATAATGATACTCGTGCTGTTGCTCAGTATGCTTCTTATAATGGATTGGTTTGGAAGAAAGGTATGGATGAAACATGTTTGGAAAATGCAAACAAGATTGATCCAGATAAAATCATTATGCGTTATGCTGATGTTCTGTTAATGTATGCAGAAGCAAAAATTGAATTAAATCAGATAGATCAGTCTGTTTTGGATGCTATGAATGAGGTGCGTGCAAGAGCTTATGGCGTCGATAAATCAGCTGTGGATCAGTATCCGGCTTTTACATCTATGGATCAGCAAACATTAAGAAGTCAATTACGCATGGAAAGACGTATGGAGTTTGCTAATGAAGGGCTGCGTTATATGGATTTGATGCGTTGGAAGTTGATGGACAAAGTAATGAACAAGAAAGTGTATATGATGCTTTACCCGGCTTCTTTATTAATAGAAAAGGTTGTTAGTCAAGGTGATTGGTTTTGGCCTTTTGCCCCGGATATTGATGAAAATGGTTTGGCTGATTTTTCTAAATTAGAAGCTGCAGGTAAAATTGCTTCTATTGCAGAGAAAAAGTGGGATGATCGTCAATATTTATGGCCTATACCAACAACTGAAATTCAGATAAATACCAATATGAAACAGAATCCGAATTATTAAATATAACAGATAAGTTGTAGAAGGCATTTTATATATTAAAAAATAAAATGCCTTTCTTTTTCAAAAAAAAGCAATTATTATGACTAACAGAAGAAACTTTGTTAAACAAGCCGCAGCGGTGATGGCGATGGCTGCTATGCCGGGGGTAATACAGTCGGCTTCGGAAGAACGAGAGAAAGGTCTGACATTGAAACGTTCCCAAATAAAGGTGGACGATCAATGGGATGTAATCATTGTTGGAGGTGGTCCGGCTGGATGTACGGCGGCTATTGCTGCGGCTCGTGAAGGAGCAAAGACTTTACTAATAGAAGCGATGGGACAGTTGGGAGGAATGGGGACAGCCGGAATGGTTCCTGCTTGGTGTCCGTTTTCCGATGGTGAAAAGATTATATATAAAGGACTTGCTGAGAAAATTTTTAGAGAATCGATGAAGGGTGTGTCTCATGAACCTGAAAATAAATTGGATTGGGTGAGTATCAATCCTGAATATCTGATGTCCATTTATGATCGGATGGTAACGGAATCTGGAGCTAAAGTATTGTTCTTTTCTCGGTTAGCGGCGGTCGAGATGTCGTCGGATGATACTATTGATGCGATCATTGTTTCGAACAAGGCAGGTTTGGTGGCTTTTAAAGGTAAAGTATATATAGATGCGACAGGAGACGGAGATTTAGCTGCTTGGTCCGGAGCATCTTTCAAGCGTGGGTATGATGAGGAGGGTTCAGTACAGATGTCCAGTTTATGCTTTTCTTTTGCAAACATCGATTCTTATGATTATATAAATGGTCCGACACTTTATGTTTGGAAAGATGAAAGCACACCGCTTTATAAAGCGGTCCGGTCGGGAAAATATCCTTTGGTAGATACTCATTTTTGTAATAATCTAGTCGGTCCGGATGTCATTCAATGTAATGCGGGACATATGACGGTTGACACGACAGATCCTTGGGCTATTTCTGAAGCAATGATTTTGGGACGGCAGAAAGCTGTTCAGTATCTGAAAGCCATGAAAGATGTCCGGCCGTCTACCTTTTCCAATGCTTTTGTCGTGAAAACGGCTTCACTGCTTGGAGTTAGGGACAGTCGTCGGATAGAGGGCGATTATATTTTTACGGTAGAAGATTGGAGACAGCGGAAATCTTTTGAAGATGAGATCGGGCGTAACTGCTATTACATAGATGTCCATAGCGGAAAACATAAACCTGAGCATTATAAAAAAGGTGAATCTCACGGTATTCCGTACCGTTGTCTGACTCCTAAAGGAATTAAGAATTTGTTGACTGCCGGTCGTTGTATATCGACAGATGAACAAGCTTTTGGCAGTACCCGTGTGATGCCTTGTTGTTTAGTGACAGGAGAAGCAGCTGGAATGGCTGCCGGGCATGCAATCAAGCAAACAAGAAACGATGTCCATAAGATTGATACTTCTTATTTGAGGAAAAGATTGAAAGAGGAAGGACAACTGATTTTGTAATATAGGAATGCTTTTTCATAATTTATAAATATTGATTTTTATGAAACAATGGTGGTTTATTATATTGTTGATCATTTCTTTTCCTCTGAAAGCGGATAACATATTTGTTGAAGCGGAAAGTTTTGATTGTAGAGGAGGATGGGTTTTGGATAATCAGTCTATGGGACAAATGGGGTCTCCTTATTTGTTGGCACATGGATTAGGGGTTCCGGTTGAAAATGCTTCGACTGTGATCCGCGTTGAAAATGGAGGAAAATACCGTGTGTGGGTTAGAACCAGAGATTGGGTGAAGCAATGGGATCAAACGGCTTCTCCCGGACGTTTTGAGCTATTGCTGAATGGAAAAGCGTTGGAGGTGACGTTTGGCACGGAGAGAGCGGAATGGCATTGGCAGGATGGTGGAACGATTTGTTTGAAAACTGGTGAAAACCGGGTTGAACTACGTGATCTGACAGGTTTTGATGGTCGTTGCGATGCTATTTTTTTTACCTCGGCATTGGAGATGCTTCCTCCTGATGGGAAAGAAGAATTGACTGTTTTTCGTCGGAATATGTTGGGATTACCTGAAAATCCGGAAGATGCGGGAGAGTTTGATTTGGTTGTTGTCGGTGGAGGCATTGCGGGATGTTGTACAGCCCTCAGCGCAGCCCGTCTTGGATGTAAAGTCGCTTTGATCCAGAATCGTCCGGTTCTGGGAGGAAATAATAGTTCGGAGGTTCGTGTCGGACTTTCTGGATTGATCGCTCAGCAACCATATCCGAATTTGGGAAATCTTGTGGATGAACTTGGTCCTGTCGGGCATTGGAATAATTGGGAAGCAAAACGGGATTCTTCGTCAGTCAGGAGTCGGCAGATTATGAAAATATTACATCAGTATCCGGAAAAGACAATTCATAATGCAGGACCTGCATCTAATTATGAGGATGAGAAGAAATTTGCTTTGTTACAGAATCAGGAAAATTTGAATTTATTTCTAAATACACAGGTAGTTGATGTTAAAAAAAATGGAAATAAGATAGTTTCTGTCATCGGAAAAAATATAATATCGGGAAAAGAATATATATTTAAAGCTCAATTATTTTCTGATTGTACTGGAGATGGAGAAGTCGGTTTTCTTGCTGGAGCAGATTATCGTATGGGAAGAGAAAGTAAAGAGGAAACAGGTGAACCTAGAGCTCCTTTAACATCAGATCTATTGGTTATGGGAACTTCCGTGCAATGGTATGCTGAAGATACCCGTAATGTTTCTGATTTTCCGGATTGTCCCTGGGCTATCCGTTTTGATGAGAAAACTTGTATTCCTATAACCCGTGGAGACTGGGACTGGGAAGCCGGATTGAACAATGATCAGATAACAGAAATAGAATATATCCGGGATCATGCTCTTCGTGCAGTTTACGGTAATTGGGATTTCTTGAAGAACAAGAGTGAAAAGAAAGATCAATTTGCCAAGAAAAAGTTGGCATGGGTTGCTTATATAGGGGGGAAACGTGAATCTCGTCGTCTGATGGGCGATCTTGTTTTACGGGAACAAGACATATTGAATGATATTCAATATGAAGATGCGACATTCACTACGACTTGGGGAGTCGATCTTCATTATCCCAAACCGATACAGGGGATGAAAGAGGAACCATTTCTGTCTTATTGCGATGTACAGGAGATAAAACCGTATGCAGTTCCATATCGCTGTCTGTATTCCCGGAATATCGGGAACTTGTTCATGGCAGGTAGGGATATAAGTGTGACTCATGTTGCATTGGGTACTGTGAGGGTTATGAGAACTGGTGGTATGATGGGAGAAGTGGTGGGAATGGCAGCCTCTTTGTGTAAGAAATATCATACGGATCCCAGAGGCGTGTATGAGAAATATTTATCGGATTTGAGAATTTTGATGAAGCAGGGTGTTGGCAAATCAGGTTTTCCGGAAGCTGAAAGTATTGACTAATGTAAATATATTTATCATGAAAACGTTTATAACATTATTACTATTATTGAGTTTTGGATCGGTTCGAGCAGCAGACCTTTTTATTGAAGCCGAAAGTTTCAGTAACAAGGGTGGTTGGAAGGTTGACCAGCAGTTTATGGATTTGATGGGGTCTCCTTACCTTTTGGCGCATGGGATGGGTGTACCCGTCGATGATGCCTCTACGGAAGTAACGTTTCCTGAAAAAGGAGAATATTATGTATATGTTCGGACCTATAACTGGACTTCCCCGTGGAAAAAAGGGGAAGGTCCCGGTAAATTCAGTTTGTCTGTCGGAGGAAAGAAGATGACTTCTCCATTGGGAGCGGAGGGTTCTGCCTGGATGTGGCAGATAGCAGGAAAGGTGTCTGTCAAGAATCTGAAAACTGTAATCAAATTGCATGATTTGACGGGATTCGACGGTCGTTGCGATGCGATCTACTTTACCACGGAAGCTGGCAAGATGCCTCCGTCGGATGTAAAGGAACTGGAAGCATTCCGTCGTCAAGCATTGGGATTACCGGATGAAGCACCGGTTGCCGGCGAATATGATCTTGTAGTCGTGGGAGCCGGTATAGCCGGGATGAGTGCCGCTGTGTCGGCCGCCCGTCTGGGTTGCAGGGTAGCTTTGATTAATGACCGTCCTGTGGTAGGTGGTAATAACAGTTCGGAGATACGTGTCCATTTAGGAGGCCGTATCGAAGAAGGAACTTATAAGGAACTTGGCGGTCTGCAGAAAGAATTTGGTCCGGAAAAGGGAGGAAATGCACAACCAGCAGAATATTATGAAGACCAGAAGAAAATGGATTGGCTAGCAGGTGAAAAGAATGTGTCTCTTTTCCTGAACTATCGCGCGATAGGAGTGACAAAGGAAGGCGATAAGATCACATCGGTTGTTGTCAAACATATCGAAAGTGGTAAAGAATTAAAATTCAAGGCACCTCTGTTTTCCGATTGTACGGGAGACGGGACAATCGGTTATCTGGCGGGAGCCGATTACCGTATGGGGCGTGAAGGTCGTGACGAGTATGGTGAGAGTATCGCTCCGGAGAAAGCAGACAAGTTGACAATGGGTTCTTCCGTCCAGTGGTATTCTGTGGATAACAAGAAATCGAGCCCTTTCCCGGAGTTCAGCTATGGAGTGGAGTTTAACGACAAGAATTGTGAAAAGGTGATGATGGGAGAATGGACGTGGGAGACAGGTATGAACTTCGACCAGATCAAGGACTTCGAACGTATCCGTGATTATGGAATGCTGGTTGTCTATTCAAACTGGAGTTATCTGAAAAACCGTATGAAGGAAAATGACCAGTATAAGAACCGAAAATTAGGTTGGGTTGCTTATGTTGCCGGCAAGCGTGAATCACGTCGTCTGATGGGGGATTATATTTTGAAGGAAGACGATATCACGAAAAACGTGTCTCATGAAGATGCTTCTTTCGCCACGACATGGAGTATCGATTTACATTGGCAGGATCCGAAAAACAGTGAACATTTTCCAGGCAATGAGTTCAAAGCGGTGACAAAGCATATTCTGATCCATCCGTACGCCGTTCCGTATCGTTGTCTGTATTCTCGTAATGTGGAGAACCTGTTTATGGCCGGTCGTAATATTAGTGTGACTCATGTGGCATTGGGAACGGTCCGTGTGATGCGTACGACAGGAATGATGGGAGAGGTAGTAGGTATGGCTGCATCATTGTGTAAGAAATATGATGTGACACCTCGTGGTGTTTACCGTTCGTATCTGGAAGATTTGAAGACATTGATGAAAGAAGGTGTGAATAAGAAAGGGCTACCGAATAACCAGCGTTATAATGAAGGCGGTATGTTGAAAGACAAACCGGTTGTCCAATAATCAGAAAAGTATGGTGTGTGTCAAAATGTACTTGTCTCTGCGTCAAGCGTGGGGATAATCACATTTTGACACACATCTTTTTAATATATGCCCATAAAACTATTGCAAGTTTAAAAAGCCATGAAACATAAAGCTCTTTATTTATATCTGATATTATTTTTTTTATTGTGCTGTTCCGTTACTACCACCGGACAAGAGAAAAAACAGGAACGGTTTACCTTGATGGGATTAGGTGATTCTATTACGGAAGGAGCGGATTTCTTCACTTGCTATTTGTATCCGCTTTGGGAAAAATTATTTACAGCCGGGTATCAGTTTGATTTTATCGGCCCTCGTGAGAGTAAATGTCGGATCGGGACGCTTAATCATTGTGGTTTCAGCGGTAAGAATGTGGAGTTTTTGGAGTCGAAGATCGACAGCCTCTACCGGCTTTATCCGGCAGATATCGTATTGCTTCATGCCGGTCATAACCATTTTGTGGAAGAGAAACCTGTTCCCGGAATGATAGCTTCTTACAGGTCTATTATCAATAAAATACAGGCGATCAATCCGAATGTCCGTATTTTGATTGCCCAGGTGATACCAAGCGGGAAACTGCCTAAGTATTCGTATATCCCGGAATTGAACGAGAAGATTGCGGAAATGGTTGCCGGATTAAACTCCGGACAGGTCTTTTTGGTCAATCAGGCTCAGGGATTTAACTGGCAAGACTATACGGTACACGATAAAGTACATCCGAATAAGGCTGGTGCGGAGAAGATGGCGACTGTCTGGTTCGAGGCCTTAAAGAAAGTACTGGCTTCATCGGAGACGGTGTTCTCTCCTGAAATCGTTCGGTATAAGACATTAGAGGATGGAGATTCCCTGGCACTTCACATCTTCAAGCCCCGGAATATGCAGGCTGGGGAAAAAAGGCCGGCTATTGTATACTTCTTCGGAGGAGGTTGGAAGTTAGGTTCTCCGATTCAGTTTTATCGTGAATGTGCTTATTATGCTTCAAAAGGAATGATTGCTGTATCGGTTGATTATCGTATCGGATATCTGCACCATTCTACTCCGTTCGAGAGTTTTGAGGATGCCAAAGATGCGATATGTTGGTTGCGTAGCCATGCTTCGGACTATCAGCTTGATCCGGACAAGATTGCCGTAGCCGGTGGTTCTGCCGGTGGACATCTGGCTGCCGCACTCGGAACGATCGGGAGTGATGAGACTGTTCCGGCGGGTTACAGGCCGAACCTCTCCGTGTTATATTATCCGGTTATAGACATGGTTTCGCGAGGTTATGGTTTTCCGGAAATAAAAAGGGATTTTGAAAAAATTTCACCGATCCATCATGTGTCGGAAGCAACTCCCTCCACTCTTATATTGCTTGGCACGAAAGATCCTATCGTATCGGTCGAAACGATCGAGGCCTATCAAGATAAACTTTTGCAGAAGGGAGTGGATTGTGAACTCCATCTCTTTGAAGGTGCCGGGCATCCGATCTTTCTATACAGAAAGCCGCTTACGGAAGAGTATTATAAGGTTCGAAAGTTGACGGATGATTTTTTGAAAAGACAGGGATTCCTGTAGTATTTGACGGATTACAATAGTATGGATTATCCTGCCCAGCGTGACTTTGTAAAAGAGTTGGCTGTCACTTGCCGGAAAGCCGGATTGGGCCTGTTTATTTATTATTCGGTGGGTATAGATTGGCATCATCCCTACTTTTTGCCAAATACGATGTATGATCCGGCTCGTCCCCACTATAAAGAGGTTCCTGAGTCTTACAGATTCCGTAATGTGGAAGATTTTAAGCATTATCTGAATTATGCAAAAACGCAAATAATGGAATTGTGTACTCAATATGGGCCGATTGCCGGTATATGGTTTGATACGGTTGGAGGAGTGTATCAGTATTCTGAACTTTTTAATATTCAGGAAATATATGATATGATTCATCAGATTCAGCCTCATGCATTAGTCGTGTTTAAAACAGGTGCGAACGGTAATGAGGATTTTATAACCGGAGAAAGAGAAATGGGATCATTGGCTCCTGTCTTTAAAAGTGTCGGATTACCTAAAAAGGTACAGGACGCTGCCGATTTTTCTTGGGAGAGCAATAATGAAAAGCCGGCTGAGTTGAACATCCCGATCCAGGCTTTAGGGTGGGCATATCATACTTCTTCGCGACAACGGCAGAAATCGGCTGAAGAGGTTATGGAGCTATTGAGATATTGCGCAGATATGAATGCTAATTTATTGTTGAACATTGGCCCTCGTCCGGATGGAACCATTCTGGAAGAGAATATTCAGACCTTGGAAAAGGTTGGCAGGCAATTGGAGAAGGATGGTTTTCCAAAATTGAATACGAAATCGTATATGGACTTCCGTATGAAAGCGAGACAGACGGTTCAGACAGAAAAAGAAAATCAGACTGCTAATTAATTTATACCAAATAAATTACCGTAAAAGGAAGTGTGTCAAAATGTACTTGTCCCCGCGCTTGACGCACTTCCTTTTTTGATGATTTCTCAAATTGATATATTAGACGACTAATTATCTGTCCGCTCGAGAAGAAGGCGAATATGGATAATTAACAATTCATATTGACACCGAGAGATAATCCCAATCATGGTGCATTTTGGATGGCCATCGTCTTATGATGAAGAGCCCGAAAAATTGCCAGAGTGAAAGCGGCATGTAGAACCTGTTGGTGGATAAAACTGATTGCTGGCCGGAAGCATCCGGTTCTGCAATGTTTGCCTATGCTATGATAATGGAGGTGAAAAAAGGTTGGCTGGATGCTGCCGAGTATGGTCTGGTGGCATGGAAGGTATGGAAACTTTTTCGTAAAGAGGTCTGTTTTTGGGGAGTAAGAGACAGGCCTCTTTTTTATGGTCATTCTTAAAATATAGTCGGAATTTTTTTTGTGCTTGGAATTAAATGAGTACTTTCGGGCTCATATATATAATTTTTAGAGGGTAATTGTTGAATTAATAATCTTATTTTTAATATTATAACTATGATGAATGATGTACCTGTCCTTGATAAAGAAATGTCGACAACAGGAAAAAACTTATCTGATAGTATTGTGGAAAAATATGCTTTTGTATTTCAATCCTGTGATGTTAATATGAAGTTGCTGGTGGAGAATAAAGTCTCGCATTATCCTGCTTCAGATGTATTATTGAAAAAAGCTCGTTTCCTGTATCGGAATCAGGAGATTAGATGGATCGAGGCATTGGCTGCTTTTCAGGAAAAACATGGAGATTGCCTGGCCTTGGATGGAAAGGATGCCGCTAAAGCTTTAGAGAAGGCCTTCGACCTTTGCCGGTGGATGGGAGAGGAATCGGACTATTTGCAAACAGTATACCAGAGGAGGGCGGATGAAAAAAGAACTGAACTGTTTGACAGGATGGATCGTCTTTCTTTGAAACTGAAAGTTTGCCGTTGCTTGTCGGAAGGAAAGACGAATGAATATCTGAAGGCTGTTTTGCGTAAGTTGGAACAGAGTGGAAACATTTGGCATGTACATGACGAGATCCTAAAAATATATTATCTGCTGTCATACGATTTGACTGGTTTTTCCCAGAATCTTCCGGTACTGATCGATATCGTTTGCAGGCTAATTACCAATGGTCTGATGACAGAAGAGGAATGCAGTGATTTTTCCGGCGTATTGAAACGGAAAGCAAAGGAGATGGATGATAAGGTATCTGAATATTGGTTCTCCGATGATTGGGACACGCTTCATCCTCTGATAACCGAGTCGGTCCGTTTGCATACTTTTGTCTTCTTGATCTGTGGACAATGTCGGCAAAAGGAGGATGACCTTTCACTGATTGCTGCCCGTATATGCCGTTATCTTTCCCGTATACCATCACCGTATAGTGAACTGCTGAAAAATAAGTCATATACTTTGCTCACTGGCGAGAATACATTGGGTGACCGTATCCAGTGGGAGCATCTCCAACATTTTGATGAGATAAAGATCTTGGAACGTCTCATCATGCTACAAGCAGATGATAAAGCATGTCTTTTCCAGGAAGATAGTAAAAAGTGGAGGCAATGTCGAAATGAAAAAAATATGATCACCCTTGATAACGATGGGTTTACGTTGAGCCCATTGGTTGAATTGGGATGTAACTCGTGGAAAGGGCGTAAAGACCGGGCTACTGTGTTGAAAAACCGTTTGTTTGTCGCTTCTTTTAGCCGGTTATCTTTGAATTTTGATGCTTGTAAGAATATCCGTGATTTCCGTTCATATTGGAATCTGGTAGCGGAAGATTATCCTTTGTCGCAACCAATGTCTTCTCCGGCTTTTGTGGATACCGGATCAGATGAGAAAGAGATTGAGATACCAGAGATCGAGATGGAAGAGGAAGAGGTGGAGACAGACCATTTTCTGCGTCCGGATCAACGGGTCAAGGTCCGGATCCTGCATATCGACAAGGAAGACATGTCTCTGAAGATGGAAATTATAGATGCCCCATACCGGGGAATGAAGGCCTGTTTGCCATTCGCTTACATAAATTCATGCTATTATATCATCCCTGGTTTTATGGATATGTTTGTTGTCAACGAGATATTCCGTGCGAAAGTAAAGAGCGTGGAAGGAAGTGAAGTCAAGCTTTCCCTGATACAGGATTTCAATGAATATATGTATCCGGATTGTGTCAGGAAGAAAAATGTAATCGGGAAAGTGATCGATATTGCAGAAGGCAAAGTCTGGTGGTTGCTTTCTACCGGCATGACGGCAACAACGACTAATCCCCATAAGAAGTATAAGGCCGGTAACTTCTATAAGGTGGAATATGGAGGTTTATCGGCGGACAAATTGAAAAATACGATCAAAGTGCTGTCCCATATCCCATTTCCAGACGAAAAAGGTTTATATAATAATGTATTGGAAAATTTGCGCAGTTTCTTTTTCTTCATGACGAAAGAAGTGCTGAAAGTCAATAAAGACAAGGAAGAGTTGCAACGTTTGAAAGAAAAAAACAATCCTTTCTTCGTCGCTTTCCAAAGCCTAAATCTTGAAGTTCCGGAGAGTGCTCTTGATGAATCGGCTCAGACTGATGAGATGCCTGAAAGTGAAAGTAAAACAGTAACTCCCGATTTATATGACGAGTCGGATAGGATAACGGTGAGCCAGTTGAAGGAACTCATTTATTGTGTAGATTCGTTGATAGGCGACAGCGAAGATATATGTGGATGCTTCAATGCTTATAATGTCCTGATATTTTTGTGCCGTTTTGTGGGAAACAAAGAATTGGCTGATTATTACGGGCTTTGTTCCGACTATATCTATTTGGTTAATTCACTGGACTCCGAATTATTGAAAAACAGAGAGGGAGTTGAATGCCGGCAAACTTTTAAGGGATTGTCGGATCGTATGGAAGCGTTAGATATGGACCGGTACAGCTTGCGTTTGCGTAATAACAAACAGGTTATACGAGTATTACAGACTTGGTTCGACTCCCGTCCCCTGACTTCCGTCCAGTCCGATTTGCAATCGTTTATGCAAAATAAAAACCGTACGGTAGCTGAGTTGGCACGCTATTTTAATATCATGTCCTATCTGAAAGAAAAGGATGATGACCTGCAGGAACTGATTTGCGAGAATATTAATGTTTTGCTTGGTTGTAAAGTCTGGGAGAAAAAAACTAGAGTGTACATACCCGTATTTTTCGGCCATGAAGGAGTAGAAAAAGAATTTAAGACATCTGCATTTATCCATGCCGACAAAAACGCGACAGAGGAGCAGAGCCTTGTCCTGGCTCGTGTGATTGCATCGTTCATGAATACGGAAGGGGGAACACTTTATATCGGAGTCAATGATAAGGGATATCTGACCGGATTGGACCAGGAGTTAAGGTTTGCTCATAATGACAGCGATGTTTACCTTCGTTCTGTCAATCAAAATGTGATCAGGCTATTAGGTAAAAAAGAAGATCGGGATCGTTATCAGGCGTATATACGTTGCCGTTTGTATGAATATGAAGACGGACGTCTGGTTTTGGCGTTTCGAGTGGCGCCAATCAATGAAGTGGTAGAGGTGAAAGGTGAAGTATATACGCGTTCTGCCAGTTCCAATCTGATCAAACCGGTTGGCAACGTGGCGGATTTTGTCAAGTTGCGCCATCGGCAAAAGCTGGATTCTGTTCCTAAGATGCCGGAGTTTCCTGCGTATTTTAGTGCAGAACGGAATGAATATATTTTTGATAAACGTTCTGTAGTCCCTGAAATGACAGCGGTTCAAGAGGTGGAAGCGGTTGCTCCGGTTTTGTCCGTAAACGAAGAAAATGTCCAGGAAAAGGCTTTGCGCATTAAAAATGCAAACACTCAAATTAATTTAGGAATCCGGACATCAGCTCTGCGTTGCAATCCTTTGCAAAAGAAGCATGACCTGGGATACACGCCCAACCATGTCTTTGTCTCCTTGTTTAAAAATGGCAAAATAGCCTATTCCGTAAGTCCCAAGATCGGAAAGTGGGGAGGAGAAGGGGGAAGTGTTATTTTCTCTTATAACCCGGAAGACAAGGAAGATTTGCTGGTTACGGTTTTTAAGAATGGCGAAGTAGGCCTGTCCAATCTGAAAAAGGGAATGTCACAACCGAATATGCTTTTTGCTTTTGCCGGTTCGATTGATGATATACTATTTATTTCTCCGGCTCGTAGTACTGATTATCTGTTATTGATTTCGGATAAGGAAGGTGAAAAGCGTTACCGCATTGTCCCACTCGATATGCTTGAAAAATCAATGTCTATACAACCCAAGAGCAATCTTGTCCTTGTACCGGAAAAAGGCATTTTTGTTTTTGCCGAGATCTTGATACCGGAACTGGTGAATAGCCTTGATGATGAGAAATCATTGCAGGATACTTTCGATCAATATTGTGCCGGACGCCTGTGGGAGCATAATTCCTATATCAAGAATGTAGATAAGATCAGCAATTTGTGCAATGTCCCTTTTTAACTTGTTTCTTTTCTAAACTGAAGCCCCAGAAATATCCCTCCCGGCAGCAATATGATCCCTGCTGAGACGAGTAGGGCAACCTGGAGCGAATACATGTCATTCAGCCAACCGATAAAGGGGGCGATAGCGGCGAACATCAGGCGGATTATGAAGTTGCGGATGGAAAGCACTGTCGCCCTCATGTCGGAAAAAGTCATTTGGTTGATGTATCCTTTGAGGATGGGGGTGGCAAAACCGCGGAAGATATAAAAGACGAACAAGATGGCAAGGCCGGCGTACGTAAGGTTGAAAGCCAGGGAGACATATCCGCCGACTATAAAAACGAGGATCAGGATTCCCATCTTACGCGGACCGAAGTAGTTGTCCACCCGGTCGGACCAGAGAGCGGCGAAGCCAACTGTCAGATTCAGTACCGTCCAAATAACGCCATACCAGGAAACGGGAGTTTTCAGATACATTAAAACCGGTTGTACGAACCAAGCCATCGTGAGAGTCGCTGCCCCGATTATACCTGAATACATGATATTGTAGCAAAGTTGCTTGTTCGTTATCAGCGAATATCTGATGATCCGGACAATCTCGTTTACCGGATTCTGTATTTTATTGGAACGGTTGACCTCCTTAAGCATGAATGCTGCCGGAATACCTGTAAATGCAATCACAGCCTGCGCATAAAAAGGAAGACGAAGGGAATAAGTCGCCAATAAACCACCAAAGATACCTGCCAGCGCTTCAGCGAAGTTGCCGATCATCGTGATCCGTCCTTCATATCGTAAGTATAAATTTTCTTTCTTGTATTGGGCGGTAGTATCGTATAACAGAGCGGAATCTGCACCATTTACCAATGTCTGTCCTGTCCCCAACAAGATTTCAGCGAAAAGAAAAGCCGTGAATGTCGAGGTGAACGAATAGCATAGATATCCGAAGAAGAAAAGGATACATCCTAATATCAGACATTTGCGGCGTCCCCAAACATCAGCCAGATAGCCTGAAGGGATCTCCAAGGCTACGGCTGCTATCGAATAGACACTCTTCAGGATAAACACATCCTGCAATCCTAATCCGTGTTTTTCGTAAAAAAGCACGATGATAGGCATAACCAATGTGAACCATTTGGATAGTTTGATCAGATAAAGAGCGAGTATATTCCGTTTCATGTTTGCAAAAGTACAAAATATATGAAATATCCTTGTGGGACGTCAATTGCATTTCCGTGAACTAGTTTCGATGTTTTACCCATCAGGAGTGTCTAATTATTGTACACCATTGTCAAATAATTGGACACTTTAAAAAAATGATTGTGCTTTTATCTGTTTGTATTTTAGCTCGTTGACTCTTTTGGCACGCTTTTTGAATTTTAATGGACGGAATATAATAAATACGCGATATGAAAAACTTGAACATAGCATTACGTTCGCTTTTTAAGAAAGGAAGAAGTAATGGGATAAAGATTTTATCTCTGGGAGTCGGACTGGCGATGGGACTTGTCCTGATATCGAAAGTGTGTTTTGAACGTTCGTTTGATAAGTTTTATCCGGATAGCGACCGTATTTATCGGTTGCACGAAAACATCATCCGGGATGGTGAATATAAGTCCTACGGGCAGGTGAGCGGAGGCGTGGCTACAGCTATGCAAGTCGAGATACCGGAGGTTGAAAAAGCAACTCGTTTGACCTATATCGGGGGTGACAAGGAGTTGTTCAAGACACAGGATGGAAACCGTTATTCCGCCCGTTATGTCGTGATGGGCGATACGAATGTTTTCGATCTGTTGCCGCGTCCTATCCTGATCGGTGATCCGAAAGAGACTTTGTCCCGTCCGGGATATGTGATGATCTCGAATCGCATTGCCAAACTGTTGGGAGGTGCAGAACAGGCAGTGAACAAGGAATTTGAATTTGAATCCAGTCCAGGACAAACCTATACGATAGGAGGTGTGTTTGAAGATGTACCTGAAAATTCCCACTTGTGTTTTGAGATTGTTGCATCTTTGGAAGGTATGAGCAAGTGGAGTCGTGAAAATTGGCTGGGGAATGACCGTTATCTGGGATATGTAAAACTTTATCCCGGCACTGATCCGGAAAGCCTGACGACTGCCATTCGTGAGATGCAAGGACGGCATTGCGATCTGGAAGAGGTGAAAAAAGCGGGAATTGATTTGACTTATAGCCTGGTTCCGTTGATGGACATGCACAGTAACAGTGATGAGGTGAAGAGCATGAATTCCCTGTTGGGCTTTCTGGCTTTTGTGCTCATCTTTACGGCTGCGATGAATTATGTGCTTATCGTGATTTCCACGTTGATCAACCGAACCAAAGAGGTGGCTGTTCATAAATGTTATGGGGCTTCAGATAAGAACCTGTTCGGTATGATCATGTCGGAGACGTGTTTGCATATGCTGATTTCTTTGTTGCTTGCCGCTTTTCTGATCGTTCTGTTCCGTACGAAAACGGAAGAATTGTTAGGGGCAACGTTGGGAGCATTGTTCTCGACACAGACTATTGTGATACTGATAGGAGTTTGCATCGTGATCTTTTTCATTACCGGTTTGATCCCGACCTATATGTTCCTGCGTATTCCGGTGGCTGCCGCATTCCGTAATTTTAAAGAATCCCGCAGGTACTGGAAACTTTGCCTGCTGTTCATACAGTTTTTGGCAACAGCCTATCTGGTGGCATTATTGTCGGTTATCAATAAGCAGTATGACTATATGGTAAATGTCGATCCCGGATATGCCTATGAGAAGTTGGCTTATTGCTCGACACAGGGTGTGGAAGAATCCGTCCGTAATACGGCAATCGAGGAATTGCGCAAGATACCCGAAGTTGACAAAGTTTCTGCCTGCTATGACCTGCCGATTTCAGGGATGTCGGGAAATAATGTTTCACTTCCTGGAGATGACCGCGAACTGTTTAATATTGCCGATATGTACTGGGTGAAAGATGATTTCTTTTCCTTGATGGAGATTCCGGTTATTGAAGGAGAGGTGTTCCGTTCTGACGGTTCGGCTTCGAACAAAGTGATGGTCAGCCGTTCTTTTGTCGAAAAGATGGAACAGGTGGCTGGTTGGACCGGGAGTGCGATTGGCAAGAACGTTATAATTACGGAACATAGCCAGAATGGAGAACCGTTTACCATCTGCGGTGTGTATGAAGATGTTTGTATTGGCAGTACCGGTAATCCGGATACACGTCCGACCGCCCTGTTCTATGATAGATATGCACCGATGATCCTGATCAAATTCCATGAGATGTCACCGGAGAATATAAAAAAGGCACAAAAGGTGCTGGAAGATGTAATGCCCGACCGAAATGTTACGGTGACGGCTTATTATATGGATATGATAGACCTGTATAAGGATTCCCGCACGTTCCGCGACTCGGTTATGATCGGGGGAATCGTGACCTTGATTATTGCATTGATCGGTCTGCTGGGATATACCAGTGACGAAACGAACCGTCGTGGACGCGAAATTGCGATCCGTAAGGTGAACGGGGCGACGGCATGGAGTATCTTGAAGATGATTTCGAAAGACATTTCCTATATTGCGATTCCCGCTATCGTGATCGGTATGACTGTCGCTTATTATTCCGGTACGGGATGGTTGGAGAAATTTACGGAAAAGGCGCCCATCGGATTTTTCATCTTCCTGGCCGGAGCGATGATGGTTTATGTTTTGATCATTGCTTGTGTCCTGTACCGTGCATGGGCCGTTTCGAATTCTAATCCGGTTGATAGTTTGAAATCAGAGTAACGATAGTAGGAAAAGCAGATAAACACGATAGATATGAGAAACTTGAATATTGCCATACGCTCATTGTTCAAAAAAGGACGTCATAATGTAATGAAGATCATCTCGCTGAGTGTGGGGTTGTCTGTTGCGTTGGTCATGATTGCGAAGATCTATTTTGAACAATCTTACGATACCTTCTATCCGGATGCAGACCGGATTTACCGGATCTATGAGAATTATAGCATGAACGGGAAAGAGGAAGACTATTATCAGGTAAGCGGTGCTGTAGCTCCCGCTATGCGGAGTGAGATTCCGGGCGTGGAAGACGCTACCCGGCTTACCTATATCGGTGGAGATAATACCCTGTTCACGACACCTGACAAACAACGTTATTCCGCCCGTTATATCATGATGGCCGACAGTAATGTGTTCGATATCTTCCCTGTGCCGATCCTGTCCGGTAATCCGAAAGTGGTGTTGGCCAAACCGTGGTATGCTATGATATCCCGTTCGTTGGCGGAAAAGATGGGAGGTATCGAAAAAGTGGAAGGCTTGACGATCATCCCCGATGAGAATCCCGGTTTGGAGGTGACGATCGGAGGTGTATTCGAGGATCTGCCCCAGAATGCCAGCTTGCGTTACGATATGTTGGTTGCCATGTCCGGCATGGATCCGGAGAGTTTGAACAACTGGTTGGGTAACGACCGTTATGCCGGTTATGTGCGTCTGTCACCGGGAGTCACGCCTGATAGCCTGACTCCGGCTATTCATGATATGACGCTCCGGCACCACGATCAGGAAGCTTTGAGAAAGTCGGGCTACGAACTGACTTATACGCTTAGGCCCTTGCTCGACTTGCATAGCAAAGCGGGAGAGGTAAAAAACATGGTTATGATGTTGGGGATTCTGGCCTTTGCCCTTTTGTTCACGGCTATCATGAACTATATTCTCATTACCATTTCTTCGATCGTCAACCGGACGAAAGAAGTAGCCGTGCATAAGTCGTACGGGGCTTCGGAAACGAATATCCATAGCATGGTTTTGTCGGAAACGCTGGTACACATGGTCTGTTCGATCATGGTGAGTATTTTCCTGATTTTTCTTTGTCGGGATATCATTTATGATTTATTGGATGTTTCGGTCGAAACGTTGTTATTATCCAAAGGGGCTTTGGTACTACTGGGGGTTTGCGTGATTGTGTTTCTGGTGACCGGCTTGGTTCCGGGCTGTTTGTTCGCCCGTATTCCGGTGGCTGCCGCGTTCCGTAATTTCCGTGAAAGTCGCCGTGTCTGGAAACTCTGTCTGCTTTTCCTCCAGTTTATTGCGGCGGGTTTGCTGGTGACCTTGTTATTGATTGTCGGCAGACAATATGCGTATATGGTGAACAGTGATCCGGGTTATTCGTATGACCGGCTGGCCTATTGCAGTATTTCGGCGATCGATTCCACGACTCGTTATAAGGTGCTGGATGAAGTGATGCGCCTGCCGGAAGTAGAAGCGGTGTCGACTTCCTATTCGTTACCTTTTTGGTCGATGTCGGGCAATAATATCGCTTTACCGGAGTCGGAAAAGGAACTTTTTATATTGCAGACCAGTATTGGGTGAGCAACGGATTCCTTGACTTAATGGAAATACCGGTGATAGAAGGCCGCTCGTTCACCGAGAATATCCCGGTTTCGGACGAAGTGATGGTGAACCGTGCTTTTGTGGAGAAGATGAAAGAATTCGTGGACTGGCCGGACGGTGCAGTCGG